>Ga0209515_10002679_pt1 | contig 26895 bp, 25 predicted proteins | sample Subgroupgradi54m_FD_187454 | JGI IMG/M metagenome (GOLD analysis project Ga0209515, IMG submission 187454) | Subsurface groundwater microbial communities from S. Glens Falls, New York, USA - GMW60B uncontaminated upgradient, 5.4 m (SPAdes)... ... | reverse complement strand
CTGAGCCGTGACCACGCTGGTGGACGGTCCAGCGGGCGAAGCCATCGCGTTCGACGGCGCGGGCACCCTCTTCGTCGCGCACGACTTCACCATTCGCAGGGTGGTCATCGCGACCGGCGAGGTGACCACCCTGGCCGGGGCGGCAGGGATGGCGGGATTCAGCGATAGCACCGACGGGACCGGAAGCACGGCTCGGTTCAGGTCGCCCACCGGCCTCACACTCGACCACGCGGGCAACCTGTACGTCGCCGATACCGACAACCTCAGAATTCGCAAGGTGGTCGTCGCGACCGGCGAGGTGACCACCCTGGCGGGCGGGTACCACGGAACTTCGTGGTCGGGATGGGAGGACTCGAGCGACGGTACCGGCAGGACGGCTCAGTTCATCGAGCCGCAAGGCATCTTGTTCGACGGAACGGGCAGCCTCTTCGTCGCGGACGAGTTCCTCATTCGCAAGGTGAGCACCACGACCGGAGCGGTCACCAGCCTCCCACTCGAGCGAGCCGAGAACCGCGACACCGCCGATTGCCCCGGCAAGGTGGGCGGGCTCATGGATACCTACGGCATCGCCTACGACGGCGCCGGCAACCTCTTCGTCAGCGAGGACTGGAAGCTCAGGCTGCGCAAGGTGGTCATCGCGACCAGCGAGATAAGCACCGTGGCGGGGCTCAAGGGCACCGCCGGGTGCACCGACAGCACCGACGGCACGGGCACGACCGCGCGCTTCGAGGAGCCCCGTAGCGTCGTGGCCGACGGCGCCGGGAACCTGTTCGTGACCGATTTCAGGAACCATGCCATTCGCAAGGTGGTGATCGCCAGCGGGGCAGTGACCACGCTGGCCGGCGACGCTGCGAACCCTGGCTGGAGGGACAGTACGGATGGCACCGGGCACAGCGCGTGGATCTCGAGTCCCGCGGGCATCGTCCACGCCGCCGGGCACCTGTTCTTTGCCGACAGCACCAGCCTTCGCAAGGTGGTGATCGCGACCGGAGCCGTGACCACCCTGGCGGGCGCCGGAGGCTTTGGCGGCAGTGGCACGGTCGATGGTATCGGCAGCGCCGCGCGCTTCCAGAATGCCAACGGCGTCGCCTCCGATGGGGCCGGCAACCTGTTCGTGGTCGATCACGACAGCCACACCATTCGCAAGGTGGTGATCGCGACCGGAGCCGTGACCACGCTGGCCGGCAGAGCGGGAGTCCGTGGAAGCGCCGACAGCAGCGATGGTACGGGCAGGACGGCGCGGTTCAACAATCCCTACGGCATCGCCTTCGATGGTGCTGGTCATCTCTTCGTCACCGACGAGGGGAACTACACGATCCGCAAGGTGGACATCGCGACCGGGGTGGTGATCACCGTGGCGGGAGTCGCGGGCGAGCGGGGCAGCAGCGACAGCACCGATGGCACGGGCCAGACCGCGCGGTTCTTCGTTCCCAGTGGCATCGCGTCCGACGCTGCCGGCAACCTCTACGTCGCCGATTCGGTCAACAGCACGATTCGCATGGTGTCCACGGCGACCGGGGCCGTGACCACCTTGGCGGGAGTCGCAGGCGAGCGAGGCAGCCGCGACAGCACCGATGGCACGGGCCAGACCGCCCTCTTCAGCTTCCCCACCGGCATTGCCTGCGACGGCGCCGGCAACCTGTTCGTCGCCGATACCTTCAACAACTCGATTCGCAAGGTGGTCATCGCGACCGGCGCCGTGACCACCCTGGCGGGGACCGTCGAGACCATCCTGCGCTGAGCGCGTGCCGCGTAGCATGCCCGAGCCGACGGGCTCGTCCGCTGTCGCCGCCTATCCAGTGATGCGGGCGCCGCGCCCGGCCAGGGCCGCCTCGACGTCCCCGTCCAGCCACGCACGCGCGGCCGACTCGCCGCGCAGGTGCGCGTCGAAGTGCGCCAGGCTCAGCCCGCGCACGGCGTCGAGCGCGGCGAGCGGCGGCATCAGCTCGGCGAACGGGACCACCGCGCCGGCGAGCGGGCCGAACGCGGCGGGCATGAGCCGGAACAGGTCGTGCGCCTTCTTCGCGTCATCGAGGAAGTGCATGTGGTCGGCTCCGTCGAGGACGTACAGCCGCTTGGGCGAATGGGTGCGCGCGTAGAGGTCGCGCACGGTCGCCAGCGGCACGATGCAATCGCGTGCGGCGACCACGAACAGCGTCGGCACCTGGCGCGACCAGTCCAGCTTTACCGCCTCTGGTAACGGATCGTTGGCGTGCCCGCCGCGCCCGCCCGGCGGCGCCAGCACCACGGCCGCACGCACGCGCGCGTCGCGAGCCACCGTGGTCAGCGTGGTCCAGCCGCCGAAGCTGTGGCCGCACATGCCGATCCTTGCCGCGTCGATGCGCCCGGCCACGGTCGCGACCGCGCCGCCCAGCAGCGCGTCGATGACCGCGATGGCGTCGCCCGGGCGCACCGCGATGCCGCCCTCGACCCAGCGGTGCATGGCCGCGCCGCGATCGGTCCGACCCTCGCCGGTGAACACACCGATGGCGTCGAGGAAGGTCGTGCCGACATGATCGGGCGCCGCGACCACGTAGCCATGGCTGGCCAGGTGGGTGCACAGGAACGTCGATTGCCGGCGGTGGCCGCCCAGGCCGTGCGAGAAGACCACCAGCGGCCAGCGCTCGCCGCTCGGGCGCGCGGCCACGTCGCGCACCGCTGCCTGCGGCGTCACCGGCACCCCCGGCATCATCCTGAAACGATCGCGCCGCTCGGGATCCAGGTCGGCGCCGGCGTAGGCGTCGTCGGCCGGGTACCACAGCTCCACCGGCACGCGGCGCTCGCCACCTTCGTTCAACGGTACGCTGCGAACACCGACGGGAAAGTGACCACGCGCGAAGGGATCGTACGACTCGGACATCTCGCCCACTGGGCACGCAGCATAACGTGGGAGGCACGCGTCTGCCGTGCTAAGTGTCTTCCGTTGCCGGTCTATCGCCTCGATCATCGCCTGGCCTTCCCGCCGCCCGACAAGGCCGAGCGTAGCGGTCTGCTTGCCGTCGGTGGCGACCTGCGCCCGGAGCGCCTGCTGCTCGCCTACTCCATGGGCATCTTCCCCTGGTACGACGACGACATGCCCATCCTGTGGCACGCGCCCGACCCGCGCGCGGTGCTGCTGCCCGCCGAGCTGCACGTGCCACGCAGCCTGGCCAAGACCATGCGCAAGCGTCGCATCGAGGTGCGTCTCGACACCGCGTTCGCCGAGGTCATCGGCGCGTGCGCCGGCACCCATCGGCCCGGCCAGGGCGGCACCTGGATCACCGACGAGATGCGCGCGGCGTACATCAAGCTGCACGAGCTCGGCTTCGCCCACTCGACCGAAGCCTGGCTGGACGGCAAGCTGGTCGGCGGGCTCTACGGCGTGTCGCTCGGATCGATCTTCTATGGCGAGTCCATGTTCGCGGCCGAGCCCGACGCGTCGAAGGTGGCATTCGTCACGCTGGTGGCGCAGCTCGAGCGGTGGAAGTTCTCGCTCATCGACTGCCAGCAGAAGACCGAGCACCTCTCGCGCTTCGGCGCGGTCATGTGGCGGCGCAAGCGCTTCCAGGAGGCCATCGCCACGGCCGTGCAGGAGCCCACGCGCAAGGGCGCGTGGAAGCTCGACGAGGATCTCTGCTATGGTCGAGGCGCGTGATCGCTCTCGCCGACGCCCCTGAGCTGGCTGCCGAGCAGCTGCGAGCGATCATCTACTACCTGACCACGCTGGCGTACGTCGACGGCGAGTACCACGACCACGAGCGACGCTTCGTGGCCCAGCGCATCCACAAGCTGGTCGCCAACCATGTGCACTACCGGCGCGCGCACGAGAGCGCCGCCATGCGGCACCGCCTGATCGACGAGCAGACACGCTTCTTCCAGGCGGTCGCCGATGACATCGACCGCGAGGTGCAGGCGCTCTTCGACGAGGCGGTGCTCAAGAAGGAAGGCCGCGAAGCGCACGTGCGCGACAAGCTGGAGCTGCGCTGCTTCGAGGTGCTGCGCAGCTTCGACGCCGAGGCACGGGTGCACCTGCTCGAGATCTGCGACGAGCTCATCCTGGCCGACGGGGTCGAGCATCCCGCCGAGAAGCTCTTCCGCACCGACATCCAGAGGCTGCTCGCGCTGTCCGCCATCGACGACGACTACGCCGCCGACGCGCTGCCGCCGCTGACGCTGCGCGTGCGGCCACCGACGGTGCAGCGGGCACGCACGCCCAACGACGACTTCTTCACCGCGCTCGAGCGGCCCTACCCGACCGACGCCGGGCCGCTCAGGAAGGAAGCCGCGGCCGACAAGAAGCTGGTCGGACGGGTCATCGACGAGCTGGGCACGCAGCGCGAGCGCGGCGACGGCAAGCTCGATGGCATCATCGTCGTCGACGAGCTGGCCGGGCAGGCGCCCTTCCTGGATCGCTTCGTCCACGTCGTGCCCACGCGCCCCGACGCGCGCGTCGACATGACGGTGCTGGGCGACCTGCACGGCTGCTACTCGTGCCTGAAGGCGGCGGTCCTGCAGTGCGACTTCCTGGGCAAGCTGGAGGCGTGGCGCGCGCGGCCGGACCGCGAGCCCGAGCCCAAGCTGGTCTTCCTGGGCGACTACGTCGATCGCGGCATGTACAGCTACGAGGGTGTCCTGCGCGCGGCGCTGTCGCTGTTCCTGCACGCGCCCGAGCAGGTGTACCTCTTGCGCGGGAACCACGAGCACTATCGCCTCCTGCGCGGCAAGGTCGCCGGCGTGGTCTCGCCCGCCGAGGCCATCGAGATGCACGGCAAGCTCCTGCCCCAGGCGACCCTGGTCGCCTACAAGGACCTCTTCGAGCAGCTGCCCAGCGTGCTGCTCTTCGGCCGCGTGGTCATGGTGCACGCGGGCATCCCGCGCGACGTCCTGCTCGACCAGAAGTACGACAGCCTGGGCAGCTTGAACGATCCCATGCTCCGCTTCGAGATGGCCTGGAGCGACCCGTCCTCCGCCGACCATGTGCCGCGCGAGCTGCAAGCCAAGACGAGCCGCTTCGCCTTCGGCCGCCGTCAGCTGCATCGCTTCCTCGCGCGCATGGGCGCCAACGTGCTCATCCGCGGCCACGAAGTGGTCGAATCCGGCTTCCGCACCATCTACGACGACGGCCGCGCCCTGCTCCTGAATGTCTTCTCGGCCGGCGGTGCCATGAACGACGACCTGCCCCCGACGTCACCCTACCGCCGCCTCTCTCCTGCCGCCCTGACCTTGTCGCTGTCGAATGGCGCCATCGACGCGACCCCCTGGAAGATCGACTACGAACCCTACGTCGTCCCCGGCGGCAACCACTTCTACGCCCCGCTCCCCTACCCCGGCCTCGACGCCTAGGAGGGGACGGTGTTGACACTTTAACTTTCGGCCGGGAGTGCACCGTTCCGGATCACTCCCGCGCCCAAGCGGAACGCCGGGTTCACTTTCGGGGACGGAGGCTTCGGGCAGTACGCACACCGGAACGGGATTCCGGACTACGAAACGACGCGGAAGTATCGAGGCGACTCTTGCTCCCGAGCCCGAAAGTTAAAGTGTCAACACCGTCCCCTTCAGGGCCGGATGGCGACCTTGATGACGCCGTCCTTGCGCTCGCCGAACAGGGCGTAGGCGTCGCGGATCTTGGCCAGCTGGAAGCTGTGGGTGAGGAACGAGGTCAGCTCGACGCGCGCGGACTTCACGATGGTCATGAGCCGGCGCATGCGCTCCTTGCCGCCCGGGCACAGCGTGGTGACGATCCGGTGGTCACCGAGACCGGCGGCGATCGCGTCGTAGGGCAGCTGCAGCTTGCCCGAGTAGACGCCCAGGCTGGACAGCGTGCCGCCCGGACGTAACGTGCGCAGCCCCGCCTCGAAGGTCTCCTGCGTGCCCAGCGCCTCGATGGCCACGTCGGCGCCGCCGCCGGTGAGGCGCTTGACCTCGGCCACGACGTCGATCTTGCGGTAGTCGAGCGCGACGTCGGCGCCCACCTGCCGGGCCTTGGCCAGGCGGCGCTCGTCGCCGTCGACACCTATGACCAGCGACGCGCCCATGAGACGCGCGCCGATGGTCGCGCACAGGCCGATGGGACCCTGAGCGAAGACGACCACAGCATCGCCGAGCTTGACCTCGCCCGACTCGGCGCCCGAGAAGCCGGTCGACGCGATGTCGGCCAGCAGCACCACCTGCTCGTCGCTCAGGCCATCGGGAATCCGGGCCAGGTTGGCCTGTGCGAAGGGCACACGCACGTACTCGGCCTGCGCACCGTCGATGGTGTTGCCCAGGCGCCAGCCGCCCATGGCCTCCCAGCCCTCGCCGTGACCGCACTGCGACGGCTTGCCCGACAGACACGCGGCGCACTGTCCGCAGGGCGTGATCGCGCCGACCAGCACGCGCTGCCCGACTTCGTAGCCGGTGACACCCGTGCCCAGCTCCTCGATCACGCCGACGAATTCGTGGCCGATGACGCGACCGGGCGCGATCGGGTACTCGCCACGCACGATATGCAGGTCGGTGCCGCAGATGGTGGTCAGGGTCATGCGCACGATCGCGTCGCCGGCGCCCGCGCGCGGCAGCGCGACGTCCTCGATGCCGAAGTTCCCGCTTCCTCTGAATACGTTGGCTCGCATGGTTCGCTCCTTCTCGGATCGGATGAAATTGGATCGATGGGACTTCAGCCACCGACGTGGTCTTGCCGCACCGGGTGCACGCGTCTCAGCAGGGCGGCCAGCACGACCGCGCTCGCCACCGCCAGGCCGGCGAGGATCGCCGACATGCCCAGCTCGCCGGGAACGCCGCGCTGGCGCATGAGCACCATCATTCCGGCGATCGCCGCCGCCATGAGCACGGCGAAGCCGAGCAAGATGGGCGCGAGCACGTAGCCGCTGGAGCGGCGGCGCAGCAGCAGGATGCCGCTCATCGCCAGCGCGGGCAGGAAGATGGCCACGTCGAGCACGTGCACCGGGTTGGTGATGAAGCCGCTCTCAGCCAGGCTCGCCGGCGCGCTGCCGCGCAGGAGCGCGGGCACGATATCCGACAGCCAGAGCAAGGCGAACACGAGCGCGAGGGCGAGCTGCAGTCCGCCCGCGGTGCGGATGGGCACGCGCCGGTCGTACCAGCTGCGGACGTCCTGCTCGAGGAAGCTGCTCAGCAGCAGCAGCAGCGCGAAGCACGACAGGCCGAGCGCGGCGCAGTGGACCAGGAACAGCGAGTTGAAATGAACGGCGAAGGCGTAGATCACGTACGAGTACAGCGTGTAGACCAGCGCGCCGCCCAGGAGCAGCGCGGCACGTCGCGAGCCGCGCAGGGTCAAGATGGCCGAGGCCAGCATCCAGGGCACGACCAGGATCAGGCTCACCCAGTCCTGGCCGGTCCCCTGCGCCGCCCAGCTGGCCGTCTCACGCCCGTACGTGGACGGCACGAAGATGCCACCCAGCGAGGCCAGGGCCACCAGCAGGGCCAGCGGGATGCCGATCCAGGCGGCCGTGCGCATCGCGCCGCGCGACGAATCGCTCATCGTGCCTCCACGTCGCCCAGGTTCGAAACCACCTTCGTTCCTGCCGCGAACCTGGCCTCGAGGTGGACCACGCCCGAGTCGGTCGACGTCTGAAAGCGCAGCCCGCTCTCGTGGAATACGTCGAGCATGGCGCGGTTGGTCGCCAGGGCATCGGCCTGGAAGCCGTCCAGGCCGCGCGCCTCGGCGATCTCGTGCAACCGGCGCAAGAGGGCCGTGCCGATGCCGCGCCCCTGCCAGCCGTCGCAGACCACGAAGGCGCAGTCGGCCAGCCGCGTCGCCGGATCCAGATCGTAACGGGCCAGTGCGACCAGCTCGCCGCCGGCCAGGGCCACGATGGCCATGCTGTGCGCGTCGTCGACATCCACGTAGCGCTGCAGCTCCTCGTGGGGATGACGTTGCTTCACCTGCAGGAAGCGCTTGTAGATGCTGTCCTCGGACAGGCGGTAGAAGAGGTCGTGCAGCGCCGGCTCGTCGGTCACGCGCACCGGCCGCAAGAGCGCCGTGCCGCCGTGGCGCAGCGGGATGGTCTGCTCCTCGACCCAGGGGTGCGCGCGCGGGATGACCTGATCGGCGAACACGTAGCGCCGCTGCTTGGCGGCCGCGAGCAGCTCGGCGCGGTGATCGGGGTGGGCGATGGCGATGAGCGCCATGGCGCGCTCGCGGATGTTCTTGTCCCACAGGTCGGCCACGCCGTGCTCGGTGACCACGTAGCGCACGTCGCCGCGGCTGGTGACCACGCCGGCGCCCTGCTCGAGTGCGGGCTGGATGCGACTCACCTGACCGCTCTTCGCCGTCGAGGGCAGCGCGATGATGGCCTTGCCGCCGACGCTGCGCGCGGCGCCGCGCACGAAGTCGACCTGGCCGCCGATGCCCGAGAAGAACTTGCCCAGCAGGGTGTCGGCGGCCACCTGCCCGGTGAGATCCACGGCCAGGCACGAGTTGATCGCGATCATCGCCTGATTGCGCGCGATGACCATCGGGTCGTTGACGAACTCGGACGGACGCATCTCGATGGCCGGGTTCTCGTCGACCCACTCGTAGAGCGCACGCGTGCCCATGACGAAGGACGTGACCATCTTGGCGGGCAGGAGGGTCTTGCGCCGGCCGGTGATGACGCCCGCCCGGGCCAGCTCCATGACACCGTCGGAGAGCATCTCGGTGTGGATGCCCAGATCATGGTGGCACGTGAGCGCGCCCAGCACCGCGTCGGGAAGCTTGCCGATGCCGGTCTGCAGCGTGGCGCCATCGGGGATCAGCGAGGCGACGTGCCCGCCGATGGCGAGCTCGACCTCACCGGGCGCCTCGCGCGCGTGCTCGTAGAGCGGCACATCGACCGCGACCAGCCGATCGATCCGGTCCACATGCACGAACGAATCGCCGTGCGTGCGCGGCATGTGCGGGTTCACCTCGGCGAGCACGAGCGCGGCCGAGTCGACCGCCGCGCGCACCACGTCGACCGAGACGCCCAGGCTGACGTAACCATGGCGATCGGGTGGCGACACCTGCACCAGCGCCACATCGATGCGGATGCGGCGCGAGCGGATGAGCTCGGGCAGCTCGGACAGGAACACCGGCATGAAGTCGGCGCGGCCGTCGAGCACCGCGTCCCTGACGTTGGCGCCGATGAAGAACGCGGTGTGGCGGAAGCGGCCGGCCAGCTCGGGCGCGACGTACGGCGCCGGGCCGAGCGTCATGAGGTGCACGATCTCGTTGTCGGCGAGGTGGTGACCGTGGCTGCACATGGCCTCGACCAGGCCAGACGGCTCGGCGGCACCCGAGCCGATCAGGATGCGTCGGCCGCGCGGAATGCAGCGGATGGCCTGCTCGGCGCTGACGAGCTTGGCGGCGTGGACCTCGGTCCAGGCGGGCGACGCAGGCATGGGGTCATTTCTCATGAAGACCATCCGCGAACCCCTCCGCCCTCGCCTTCACGCCCAGCAGCATGCGGCGGTCCATGGTGAAGCCCACCGGCTCGAGCAGGACCGGCCCGCTGGCCAGCGACGACGCGACGTCCTTCGAGCTGGCCGAGCGGAAGCGGCTGATGAAGCGGCAGCGCGCTTCGCCCAGCGGCTCGACGAGGAACAGCCAGCTGCCCTCGATCCACGGCTTGCCCGCCGCGCGCGCCGCCTCGTCGGCGGCCGCGTGCGCTACCAGGTAGTGTCCGGCCTCGACCTCGACGATGCGCAAGGCAGGCATGCGCGGATGCAGGTGCAAGGCGTCGCCCTTGCGCAACACCCAGTCGGGATGGATGCGCTCGGCGTTGCGCAGCTCGCAACCGGCGAGGTTCTCCAGCCACTGGTAGCTGTAGAAACCCGCGCGATCGGCGCCCATCTGGGCCACCCAGGGCCAGACCGCGGCCGCCGGCCGGTCGATCTCCACCGCGTGCGTCCACTGCCAGCGCGGCTCGGCCAGCACGCCATCGCCCGGGTACGCGCGCGCCGCGTCGCGCTCGGCCAGGCCCCAGTGGTTGCGCGCGCGGCGCAGAAATGGCGTCAGGAAGGCAAGCGCCATGATGGCGACGCCGCCCAGTCCCTCGAGCACGTGGTGGACGTCGTCGCGCGGCAAGCGGCCCTCGGCGCGGGCGGCGAGGTGACGCAGCTGCGCCGTCTCCATGAGATGGTGGACGGGCCGGATCCACGCCGCGTGCAGTCGCTCGCTGGCCGCGAAGGCGCCGCGCGCGCGCACATGCAGCCGGGTCGTGTGCTCGTCGAGGGGCTCGAGCACGAACGCCCAGCTCACCTGCCAGAAGCGCTGCGGGCGCGGCGCGGCGAAGCGCTGCTGCCGGCCGGCGGCCACGTCGTACAGGCCGCCCAGGACGAGCACGCGTGGCGCCTCGATGCGCAGCACTTCGAAGCCGTCGTCGCCCTCGGGCCGGGCAGGGATGACGTCGCCCACGCGCAGCGTCTGCAGCTCGTCGTGCAGCTCGCGCGCGCTGGCCACGCCGGCGTTGTCCAGCCAGTCGATGCTGTAGAAGCCGGCGCGCCGGCAGCCCATCTGCACCAGCCACGGCCATATCTGCTGCGGACGAGCCGCGATGGTGATGCCATGGGTCAGCTGGCCCGCCGCGTCGGGCAGCAGGTCGTCGCCAGGAAGCGGTCGCTCGTCTTCCTGGGCCTCGGGCAAGCCGAGGTCGCGCACGAACCCGGCGAGCGCGATGCGGCGGATGAAGCGCGACGCCGGCCCGATGACGCGGAAGTAGCGCCGGAAGGCTCGCCACGATTCCTCGTCGGTGGCATCGACGCGCACCTCGATCTCCACGCGGGTATCGACGTCACCCCGAGGCAGCACGCGCACGGCCCAGGCCACCTTGACGAAGCCGGGCTCGGCGAAGCTCTCGAAGGCAGCGGCGTCAGGAACGTGCACGAACGGGATGTCGAGCTGCCAGACCTTGCCGATGGCGCCCACGGTCACCTCGTGCGGTGGCTCGTCGGCAAGCATGTGGAAGCCCGGGCGCTCCGGCGACGACAGCAGATCGTCGATATGGATGCCCGTCGTCACGGCGGCGCCTGGATGCCCGGCAAGACGATCGGGCAGCGTTCGCAGGGCAAAGAGGGCGCGTACGAGGGGCGAGCGGGCGAGGTCACCGTGACGGACGAGCTGCCAGACTCGCGCCGGCGGAGCCGCGAGGTCCACCTGGTCGAGCTCGACCAGGCGCGCCATGGGCAGGAGGTGTTCGAGGGTGCGCATGCACCCGGTACGTGCAAGCGTTGCGCCGTGCAGGTCGGGTCAGAGCTTCTTCTCGTCGGGACGAACCACGAGCACCGGGCAGGGCGACGTGCGCACGAGGCGCTCGGCGACCGAGCCGAGGAGCGCGTGCTCGAGACCCTTGCGCGCGTGCGTGCCCACCACCAGCAGATCCGAGCTCAGCTCGCGTGCCACCCTGCACACGATGTCGACCGGAATGCCTTGCCGCACGACCACCTCCACCGGCAACGAATCCTTGCCTTCGTGCGCGCGCAGCTCGTCCTGCAGCACACGCAGCGCGGCCGCCTCGCCGCGGCGCGCGATCCCGGTCAGGAGCTCGAGCTCGTCGGCAGAAAAGGTGTCGCCACCGAGCATGGTGGCACGCGGATAGGGCGGCTCGGTGGCGTGGACCACGGTGAGCGCGGCACCCAGCCGGCGCGCCAGGTCCAGCGCCAGCTTGAGCGCCGGCTCCGACGCATACGAGAGGTCGTGTGCGCAGAGAATTCGAGTCGCAACCATGGGTTCCCCTCCTCGATGACGTTCGTGGGGTGCATCAGCCGAGCCAGCTGCGGTACGGGGTGTTGGATGCCGGCCCGGCCACCTTCGCGTGCGCTCGGTGGCCAGCCTGCGGCGGGAGTCACTTGCGCGCACGTCGCGGCGTCAGCGCGCGACCGAGCGGTGCCGCACACACGGGCAGCGTGCGCTCGATCGCAGCGCGCGCGCTGAAGCTCAGGATTCGCTCAGAGCAGGTTCTTGGCCATGACACGCCCGAGCGGATCGCTCAGCGACGGGGCGAAGCGCCTCAGGTAGTAGAGCGCCCAGGCCTCCGGGGCGACCGGCACGACGGGACGCTCGTGACGGATGGCGCTCACGATGGCGCGCGCGACGCGGTCGGGGCTGAAGTTGCGCATCCTGAACAGCTTCTGCACCTTGCCGCGGATGGTCTCGCCACGTCCGTCGGGCATGCCTCCGCCGAAGCGCGTGGTGGCGATGAGGCCCGTGTCGATGACGCCCGGGCAGATGGTCGACACGCCGATGCCGTGCGTGTGGAGCTCGGCGCGCAGCGACTCGGACAGGCCGAACACGGCGAACTTGCTGGTCGCGTAACCGATCGCGTCGGGCGCGCCGAAGATGCCCAGGATCGACGACACGTTGACCACGTGGCCGCCGCTGCCGCGCGCCACCATGGGCGGCACGAACAGATGGCAGCCGTTGATCACGCCGCCCAGGTTGATCTTCAGGATCCAGTCCCAGTCCTCGAGCGACGTGCCGAGAAGCCCGCCGTGCAGCCCGACGCCCGCGTTGTTCACCAGCACGTCCACCGCCGGCACGAGTGCGTGCACCTCGTCGGCGAACGCCTTCATCGCGGCGCGATCGCCGACGTCGACCCGGCGCGCCAGCCGGCACGCGTCGCGAAGCTCGGCCGCCAGCGCCGCCAGCCCCTCCTGGTTGACGTCGCAGGCGATCACGCTCGCACCTTCGCGCGCCAGCGCCAGCGCCGTGGCGCGCCCGATGCCGCTCGCTGCGCCCGTCACCAGCGCCGTTTTCCCGCTCAGGTCACGCATCCGGGGCATGCCGTCCTTTCATGATCCACGACTCCAGCGCCGGCAGCCGCGGCAGGATCTTCTTGCCGATGCGCACCGCCCGCAAGACCTGAAACGGATCCTGCAGATGCGTACGCGGCGGGCGCGCGCCCAGGCGTGCCATCACCGCACCGAGCGGATGCGCCAGCTGCTTCTGCGTCGCCACCATGCTGCACAGCATGTCGGCGCCCGCGCTGATGAGCGGCCCGGCGCCGTAGCGCGGCTGACCCAGGCCGAACACGTACAGGTTCTTGTGCGCGGGCGACATCATGCCGCCGATGAGCCGCGGCATGCCCCGCCGGGTCGTCTCGACGATGCCCTCGGCCAGGAAGGGGAAGCTCACGTTGTACCCGGTCGCGCACACGACCAGGTCGATCTCCGCGCGCGTGCCGTCGACGAACTCGACGAATTTCCCGTCCCAGCGACGGATGTCGGGATGCGCCGCGACGCGTCCGTGGCGCAGCTGGTGCAAGAGCTCCGAGTTGATGGTCGGATGCCGCTCGAACGGCTCGTGGTCGGGCGCGGCCAGGCCGTAGTCCTCGTAGCGGCCGACGATGACGCGCACGAGCCCCTTGACCAGCGCGCGCTGCACCCGCAGCGGCATCCATGGCTTGACGATCTCCGCCGTGGGCACGCCCAGCATGGTCTTGGGCAGGAACCAGTAGCCACGCCGCAGCGTGATGTGCGCCGAGCGCGCCGAACGCGCGGCCTCGACCACGATGTCGCACGCCGAGTTGCCGCCGCCCACGACCAGCACGCGCTTGCCGGCGAGCGTGGCGTGCGACTTGTAGTCCTTCGAGTGGATGATCTCGCCCTCGAGCTGGCCGGGATACGCGGGGAAACGCTTGTCCCAGTGGTGCCCGTTGGCGACCACCACGCCGCCGTAGACGCGCGTCTCGGCCGCCGCACCGTCGCGTTCGATGGTCACCGCCCACATGCCCTCGCGTCCGCCCGGCGCCGGCGCGACCCGCACCACGCGCGTGCGAAAGCTGATCCGCTCGCGCAGCTGCCAGTGCTCGGCGTACCCGCGCAGGTAGGCCAGCATCTGCGCCGCGCTGGGGAAATCCGGCCAGTCGGTGGGCATGGGCCAGTCGGTGTACTCGGTGGTCCGGCGCGACGAGATGATGTGCACGTTCTCGTACACGCCGTGGTACCAGTTGCCGCCCACGTCGTCGTCGACCTCGAAGACGTCGAACGGGATGCCCGCGCGGCTGAACGCGGCCGCCACGCCCAGGCCGGAGAAACCCGCGCCCACGATGGCGTGGCGTGCGCCGTGGTCGACGACGTCGCTCACGCCGCCGTCTCCACGCGCGGCTCCAGGCCAGCGTCGCGCAGGTAAGCCGCCGCCAGGGCGTAGTTGTCGTTGTCGCGGGGATGGAAGTCGCGCCGCATGTACTCGCGGATGCCGCGCGCGAACACGCCGCTGACCACCGGCCGCTTGCCGGGAACGCTCTTGCGGATCGCCTTCATCTCGCGCCGCACGCGCTCGAGCGTCACGCCGTCCTGGCGCAGCAGCATGACGGTCGCGATGGTCCACCACGCGGCCAGGTTGGACGTGGCCAGCACCAGTCCGGCCATGCGCAGCGCGTAGCTGGGGTTGACCGCGCGCAGCACGTCGAAGGCCACGTGCTTGTGCTCGATCTCCTCGGCGGCGTGCCACATGAGCAAGCGGCGCATCTCGGGGTGCGCGTGCTGCATTCCGTCGTTGGCGAGTGCGTCCTCGGCCATGATGGCGGTGAAGTGCTCGGCCGCCGCGGTGCCCGCCAGGTTGAGCTGGGGCGGGCAGTGCTTGTCCAGGAAGTCGAGCGAGAAGCGCTGGTACATGCGCAGGAAGCCGTCGATCTGGTAGCCCTGCCCGCGCAGGCGGTCGAAGTCCTGCTCGTGCGCGCGCGCGTGGCTGCCTTCCTGGCCGAAGAAGCCGCGCACCTCGGCGCGCAGCGTCTCGTCGCCGATGGTGTCCAGGTAATGGTTGACGCTGCGCACGAAGAAGCGCTCGCCGCCGGGGAACAAGAGGTTCATGCCGTTGGCGATGTGCGAGGCGACCACGCTGCCGCCCAGCCAGTACCTGGGCACGGTGTCGGCGGTGAGCTCGAGCGGTGGCTTGCGCGGGCGAAGCATTACTGACCTCCGTTCAATAGAACGATCCACATGTAACGTCTTGTTGAACATAAGTCAATAGCCGCTCCCGGGCCGGCTGTCGTATGCTGCGGGGGTCCGGATGCCCAAGCCGCGAAAATCCCGTGGGAAAGCCGCGCTCGCCCCCCGCCGCGCACGCACCCGCCTCGACACCGACGAACGCCGGGCCCAGCTGCTCGAGCTGGCCCAGGCCGCCTTCGCCAACCGCTCCTACGACGAGGTGTCGATCGACGATCTCGCGCGCGCGGCAGGCGTCTCGAAGGGCCTGCTCTACCACTACTTTCCCACCAAGCGCGACCTCTACATCGCCGGCCTGCGCGAGGCTGCGCGCCAGCTGATGGAGCGCACCCTGATCACCTCCACCGACCTGACGCCGATCGAGCGCATCCGCGCCGGCCTCGACGCGTACCTCGACTACGCGACCGAGCACGCGCACGCGTACACCGCGCTCCTGCGCGGCGGCATCGGCTCCGACCCGGAGGTCGCCGCGGTCATCGAGGACACGCGCGTGGCCTACGTCGAGCGCATGCTCGAGGGAGCCGAGGGCTCGCCCTTGCCCATGCCGGCGGGGCGGACGCCCGTGCTGCGCCTGGCCCTGCGCGGCTGGGTCGGTTTCGTCGAGCACACCAGCCTCGACTGGGTGGTCGACCCGCGCGGCGTCAGCCAGCGGCAGCTGCGCGACTTGCTGGTCGACGTCATGCTCAGCACGTTCAAGATCGCCACCGGCGCGCCGCTCACGCGCGACTGGTGAGAGCCAGGCAAGGAGATCACACCATGCACGTCCTGCGCACCCCGGACGAGTCGTTCACCAAGCTGCCCGACTTCGCGTACCCGCCCCGCTACGTCGAGATCCCGGGCGGCATGCGCATCGCCTGCGTCGACGAGGGCCCGCGCGACGCGCCCGCGGTGCTCATGCTGCACGGCGAGCCGTCGTGGTCGTTCCTCTACCGCAAGGTCATCCGCGTCGTGGTCGCCGCCGGGCTGCGCGCGGTCGCACCCGACCTGATCGGCTTCGGCCGCTCCGACAAGCCGGCCGCGCGCACCGACTACACCTACGAGCGCCACGTGGCCTGGATGGGCTCGTGGCTGCGCGCACAGCCGGATCTACGCGATCTGACGCTGCTCGCGCAGGACTGGGGCGGGCTGATCGGCCTGCGCCTGTGCGCCGACCCCGAGCTGGGCAAGCGCTTCGCCCGCGTCGTCGCCGCCAACACCTTCCTGCCCACCGGTGACGTCGAGCCGCCCGAGGCCTTCCTCGCCTGGCAGAAGTTCTCCCAGGAGACGCCCGACTTCCGCGTCGGACGCATCGTCAAGGGCGCGTGCGTGCGCGAGCTCGCGCCCGAGGTCATCGCGGCGTACGACGCGCCCTTCCCCGAGGAACGCTACAAGGCGGGCGCGCGCCAGTTCCCGCTGCTGGTGCCGGCGCGGCCCGACGATCCATCGAGCGAGGCCAACCGGCGCGCCTGGCAGACGCTGCGTACGTGGAAGAAGCCATTCCTGACCGCGTTCGGCGACAGCGACCCGGTGACGCGGGGCGCCGATCGCCTGCTGCAGGACACGATTCCCGGCGCAGCCGGCCAGGCGCACGTGACGTTCGAACGCGCCGGACACTTCCTGCAGGAGGACGTCGGCGAGGAGCTCGGGCAGGTCGTGGTCGATTTCATTCGCAAGACTCGCTAGACCGCCAGCTGGTCCAGCCGACGCTGCAAGAAGCGCCGCTCCGGCTCGTTGCCAACCAGGGCGAGCGCCTCGCGGTAGGCGGCCGCGGCCTCGTCACGCCGGCCCAGGCGGCGCAAGAGATCCGCACGCGCCGCGGGCAGCAGGTGGTAGCCGCGCAGCTCGGGCGCGGCGGCCAGCGCGTCGACCAGCGGCAGCGCCGCAGCGGGTCCCTCGGCCATGGCCACGGCGACCGCGCGGTTGAGCGCGACCACCGGCGTGGGCACGAGCGCGAGCAGACGATCGTAGAGCGCGACGATCTGGGGCCAGTCGGTGTCCTGGGCCTGCGCCGCCTGCGCGTGCACCGCGGCGATGGCCGCCTGCAGCGCGTACGGCCCGGGCGGGCCGCTGCGCAGGGCGCGCTCGACCAGGGCCAGGCCTTCGTCGAGCTGCGCGCGGTCCCAGCTCGTGCGGTCCTGCTCCTCGAGCAGCACCAGGTCACCCGCGGCGGTGGCGCGCGCGTCGCGGCGCGCGTCGGTGAGCAGGAGCAGCGCGAGCAGGCCGAGCACGTCCACCGCGGGCGACAGCTGGGCCAGGAGGCGGCCCAGCCGGATGGCCTCGGCGCTGAGCTCGCGCCGCACCAGCTCGTCGCCCGAAGTAGCGGCGTAGCCCTCGTTGAACACCAGGTACAACACCGCGAGCACCGCGTCGACGCGCTCGGGCCATTCGCCCGGCGGCGGCACGCGGTACGGAATCGCGGCGTCGCGAATCTTCGATTTGGCACGCACCAGGCGCTGCGCCATGGTCGTCGCCGGGGTCAGGAAGGCGCGCGCGATCTCCTCGGTGGACAGGCCGCACAGTGTGCGCAGCGTCAGCGCCACCTGCGCCTCACGCGCCAGCGCCGGGTGGCAGCAGGTGAAGATGAGGCGCAGGCGGTCGTCGATGGGATCGTCCGCCTCGTCGCCGACGTCGGGCGCGACCTCGCTGGTCTCGGCGGCCAGCTGCGCCCGCTTCTCCTCGAAGCGCACGCGCCGGCGCACCCGGTCGATGCCCTTGTAGCGCGCCGTGCGCACCAGCCACGCGCGCGGCTCGGCCGGCACGCCCGCCTCCGGCCACTGCACGATGGCAGCCTCGAAGGCCTCCTGCAGCGCCTCCTCGGCCACGTCCCAGTCGCCCAGCAGGCGGATCAGCGTGGCCAGCGCGTGCTGTCGTTGGTCGCGAAAGACGCGGGCGATGTCATCCGAGAGCGGCACCGGGGCGCGACGGAGAATACTCCGGCCCGCCCGCGGTGCCAGCAGCGCCACCTGGTAGTTCGCCTAGTAGTCGAACTTCATGATCGGGCGCACCTCGATCGACCCGTGCTTGGCCGACGGGATGCGCGCGGCGATGGCGCGCGCCTCATCGAGATCCTTGGCCTCGACCATGTAGAAGCCACCCAGCTGCTCGCGCGTCTCGGCGAACGGCCCGTCGGTGGTGAGGGTCTTGCCCTCGCGCACGCGCACCGTGGTCGCGGTGCGGATCTCTTGCAGCGCCTCACCGGCGATGAACTGACCCTTCTTGGTGATGTCGGCGGTGAAGTCCATGTACGCCTGCATGAACTTGCCCTGTTCCTCCTTGGACATCTTGGCGCCGATCTGTTCGTTCTCGTAGATGAGCAGCAGATATTTCATGGTCGTCTCTCCTTGGTGGCTCACATGAACTTCATGACCGGCCGCACCTCGATCGAACCGTGGCGCGCCGAGGGGATGCGCGCGGCGAGCCCGCGCGCCTCGTCGAGATCCTTGGCCTCGACCAGGTAGAAGCCGCCCAGCTGCTCGCGCGTCTCGGCGAACGGCCCGTCGGTGGTCACGGTCTTGCCGTCACGCACACGCACGGTGGTCGCGCTGCGCACCTTCTCGAGCGGCTCGCCCGCGACGAGCTGGCCCTGCTTCTTCAGGTCCTGGGTGTACTCCACGTAGTCCTGGTGGAACTTGCCCCGCTCGGGGGCAGGCATCCGGGTGGCGATCTCTTCGTTCTCGTAGATGAGCAGCAGGTATTGCATCGGCGTCTCCTTTGACCCTAGGTCGAACGGGCCCCGCGCCGATCGACAGGCGCTGACGATATTTTTTCGCATTCGCAGGATGCAAATGATTCTCGTGCCTTGCGGTAGGATTCACGGCCATGCTGAGCGCACCCTCCGCTGTCGTCGACGAGTCAGGCAGGCCCCGGGTCGGAACCTACGCCGGCTGGGTGCCGGGCGTGCGCTGGGAGGCGGCCGCCGGACGCCTGCGCCGGACGCTGCAAGGGAAGACCTGGCACTACGTGGGCATCAGCGGGCCCAAGCTCTTCGCCGCGTTCGCCATCATCGACGTCGGCTGGGCGGCGAGCGCCTTCGCTTACGTCTTCGATCGCGAGCGGCGCGTGCTGGCCGCGGATCTGTCGTTCACCGGTCTGCCCGGCCTGTCGGCGCGTGTGGCCGATCGCGCCGGCGAGGGCGCGACGTCGACCTGGCGCGGCAGCGGCGCCGAGCTGTCGCTGTCGCGCGCGCCCGGCACCTCCGCGTGGCATGTGCGCGCGCACGCGCGCGGCCTGCTCATCGAGGCCAGCCTGGCCACCGCCGCGGCGCCGCCGACCATGTGCGCGATCGCCGAGATCGTCGGTGGCGTGGGCAACTGCACGCACAAGACGGTCGGCCTGGCCGCGAGCGGCCGGGTGGTGGCGGGCAGCTCGAGCTGGGACCTGGACGGCTGCACCGGCATGCTGGACCACACGCGCGGCATCCTGGCGCGCGACACGCGCTGGCGCTGGGCCATGGCGGCGCGCCCGGGCCTGGCCTTCAACCTGGTGGAAGGCTTCAATGGGCCGGTCGAGAACGTGGCCTGGCTGGGCCAGCGCATCGTGCCCATGGGCGCGGCGCGCTTCGACTTCGACGCCGCCGACCCGATGAAGCCGTGGCACATCAGCTGCGAGGGCGGCCTGCTCGACCTCGAGTTCCGGCCCGAGGGCAAGCGCGCCGAGGACAGGAACCTGGTCATCGCGGCCAGCCGCTACGTGCAGCCCATCGGCACGTTCCGCGGCACCATCCGCCCGGGCGCGGGCGCGCCACCCGTCGATGTCTCGGATCTGGTCGGCGTCACCGAAGATCACGAGGCGCGCTGGTGACCGGGCTCGCGTCGGCGTGATATGGAACAGCCATGCAGCTCTCTGAACTGAAGATCATCGTGACCGGTGGCGCCCAGGGCATGGGTGCGTACTTTGCGAAGCAGCTGGCCGAGGCGGGCGCCAAGGTCTGTGCCGGCGACGTCAACGAGGCGGGCCTGGCCGAGCTGCCCGCGGCGGTCGAGCGGCGCAAGCTCAACGTCGCCGACGAGAAGGACTGCGAGAGCTTCGTCGCCTGGGCGCACGAGACGATGGGCGGGCTCAACGGCCTCGTCAACAACGCCGGCATCCTGCGCGACGGCCTGCTGGTCAAGAAGGACAAGACCACGGGCGAGATCGGCAAGCTGTCCAAGGAGCAGTGGGACGCGGTCATCGGCGTCAACCTGACCGGCGCGACCATGATGGTGCGCGAGACCGTGGCCAAGATGGCCTCGACCGGCCAGCGCCCCGGCGTCATCGTCAACATGTCGTCGATCGCGCGCCACGGCAACCGCGGCCAGTCCAACTACGTGTCGGCCAAGGCCGCTCTCGCCGCCAACACGGTCACCTGGGCGCGCGAGTTCGCCCAGTTCGGCGTGCGCGTCGGCGCGGTCGCGCCCGGCATGATCGAGACGCCCATGACCCAGGGCATGAACCAGAAGGCGCGCGACGCCCTGGTGGCGGCGATTCCCGTGGGGCGCGTCGGTGTGCCCGAGGACATCTGGCTGGCGGTGAAGTTCGTGCTCGAATGCGAGTATTTCAACGGCCGCACCATCGACGTCGACGGCGGGCTCAGCATGTAGCGCTTGCGGCGGGTGGCGCGCTTCGGCGCAGAGGCGCAGAGGCGCAGAGGCGCAGAGCCCAGAGCAGATCTTGTTGGCGCGAACGGCGTACGAAGCAACCCAAGATCCGGGTCTCCCTCTACGCCCTCTGCGCCTCTGCGTCAAAACGAAGCCTTCAGCTACCGTCCTGCCGAGCGCGCCGCTTCCAGGCGGCGAATCTTGTCCTGCTTCTCGGGCGCGTCCCATTCGGCGGCGGAGAAATCGTTCACGTCGTACGCTCTCGTGCGGTGCGTGGGCGCATAGGCCCACCACAGGTTGGCCTGGCTGCCGTCGAGGAAGCGTTCGAAGCCGCGCAGGTCGCGTACGAGGTACGGGCCGGAGGCGCCGACGTCGTGGAGGACGCGGCCGAAGAAGACGAGGGCGACCTTCTGCCGGCCCGCGGCCAGCGGCAGGCTCTGGTCGACGTAGCCGATGGGCAGTGAGTCGTCGGCGCTGACCAGGTTGGCCTCGAAGGTATACAGGCCGGGCTCGAAGACCTCGCAGTCGACGGTCACGCGCAGCGAGCCTGCGGCCAGCTCGTCGCTGACGTGGACGACCTCGAGCACGGGGCGGGCGGCGTAGGTGAAGTCACGGATCATCGGACGCGCCATGCCCGCGGCCTCGACGTCGGCGTAGAGCTGCACCTGCCGGGAGGCACGCAGCTCGTCGTGCTCGGAGGGCACCAAGCGGTTGCTGTAGCGCAGGTCGCCGGCGACCGCGTCACCGTCGAGGCCGTCGTCGTGGTAGCGAAGCGACACGCTGCGGCCCTGCGCGGCGCCCGAGGTGGTCATGACCCAGGCGCTGCGCACGAAGAGCGGCACGCGTCTGGCCTCGTTGCCGGTCTGCCAGACCTCGATCCACGAGATGATCGGCTCGCCGAAGGTGACGTGGTGGCGGTCGGCGGCGAAGTGGTAGGACAGCCCGCGAGCGAAGGGCAGGTCGCTGACGATGGCGGCGTTCCACTTCAGCTTGTAGCGCGCGCCCTCGTCGAGCGGGCGCGAGCCGGGCGGGTAGACCGCGTCGTGGCGGTACTGGGCCAGGACCTGCGCCAGGCGCGCGTCGCTGACGACGACCTGGGAGGGCGCTGCCGGTGCGCGCGACGCGGCTTCAGCCTGCGACGGCTCGACCGCCAGCTCGGTGGCATGCGTGGCCGACGCCGCCCGGCCGCGCGTCGCCCACCAGGCGAGCACGAGGCCGAGCATCGCGACCAGCGCGACGACTACTGATTGACGACGTTGCACTTCACCTGGGTGTAGTCGGCGCAGCAGTCGCCGCGCGTGGCGCACGACGCGTCGCACCAGCACGCCGCGCCCGAATACTTGCCGCACTTGCCGGCGCAGGTGGCGCCCGCGGTCGACCCGGTGGTCGTCGACGTGGCGCTGCTGACGTCCTTGGCCACCAGGGTACCGTTGGGCTCGCGGCTGAAGTCGAGCGCCGGGTTCGAGGCCGGGTTGTCGCACTTGCCCGCGGCGTCGTCGCAGTCAGGGTAGTTGAGCCGCTCACCCCAGACGCGCATCTTGTCGTTGGCCACGCCGTTGATCTGCGGCGCGAGCAGGGCGATGGTGCGCCCGACCAGGCCGAAGTGGTCGCGCGCCTCGCCGCCGCAGGGCGTGCTCGGCTCCCAGATGCGACCAGGATACTTGGCCACCGCGCAGCCGTCGTAGTAGCGCCCGGCCGCCGCCGCGCCCGACGCCGAGTCGATGCCGACCAGGCCGTCGCCGATGCCCGCGTCGATGAACTGGTTGCCGCAGATCTTGAAGAAGAGGAAGCCCTTGCAGATGTCCTGGTTGCCCGCCACGTGGTACATGGCGTCGGGCGGCACCGCGTCCTGGGTGTAGCCCCAGGTGCCGCGCGCGGCGCCCGGCGTGATGTCGAAGTCGATGGCTTCCTGCTGGCCGAACAGCTTGGCCAGGAAGCCGGTGAAACCCGAGGTCGCGACCTCGGCCAGCTTGGTGCCGCCGGCCACCGAGCCGGCCGCCTCGATCCAGAACAGCCCCGGCAGCGTGTTGCCCGACGCGCGCAGATCGTCGATGGCCTTGAGCACGCGCGAGCAGCCGGCCGAGTAGCAGACGATGATGCAGTTGTTGGCGCCGCTGCAGTTGCTGGCGATGGCGCCGCGCACGACCACGTTGGTGTCGGCGCTGTCGAGGCGCGAGTTGCCGCTGAAGTTGTACGTCCGCGACGTCCAGGCGGCGGACTGCGTCACGATCTCCCCGTTCCAGCTACCCCAGCCCCGGCCCTGGAAGTGGAGCACGCTGTTGCCGGCGCGCGCCTCGCCGGCGAGCGCGAGCGAGACCAGCAGGGCGAGGACAATGACGGGAGTACGGCGCATGGAGTACCTCCGCGCCCATCGACTGCATTGTTTCTGCCAGTGAGTTCGGTACCTTCCGGAGTGGTCTCAAGTGCGTGGGTTACTTGAACCCGAGGCCGATACCCGAGGGCTGACGCGCCCCTGGTGTTTCAACATTTGAACCGTCCAAATGTTGAACTTGTTCAAGTCTTGAGCAACTCGGAGACCTCGGTGCGCGCGGTCGCGTCGTGCTTCCACTCGCCGCGCCAGGCCACGGTCAGCATCGACGCGCCCGATTTCTTGGCCCCGCGCATGCGCATGCAGAAGTGCTCCGACTCGATCTGGACCGCGACCGCGCGCGGCTGCAGGTGACGTGCGATGGCATCGGCGATCTGCGCGGTCAGGCGCTCCTGCACCTGGGGACGGCGTGCGAACACATCGACGGTGCGGGCCAGCTTGGACAGCCCGACGACGCGTCCGTTGGCGGGCAGGTAGGCCACGTGCGCGCGGCCCGAGAAGGGCAGGAGATGGTGCTCGCACAGGCTGTGCAGCTCGATGTCGCGCACGACCACCACGTCTTCCACGCCTTCCTGGAAGACGCGGCCGAGGTGCGCGGCAGGATCCTCGCGCAGGCCGCTGCACATCTCGACGAACGCGCGCGCCACGCGCGCCGGCGTCTCGAGCAGGCCTTCGCGATCGGGGTTCTCGCCGATGGCGACGAGCATCTCGCGCACCGCGCGCGCCAGGCGCTCCTGGTCGACGGGCGGCGGCAACGAGTCGATGGAATCGGAATCGTCGGGCGCGGGCGCGGAAGCCACGGCCAGCGAACGGGTCAGCACGGGAGGGGACATGCGGTGGCTCGGATGGCCCTCGGGCTGGAACGGTTTCATGCGCGCGAGAGTATGCTGACAGGCGCGGTGTTCGATACGCATTGTCACCTCGATCTCGACGCCTTCCGTGACGACCGCGACGCCGTGCTGGCGCGCGCGCACGCGGCGGGAGTGACGGATGTGCTGGTGCCGGCCATCCGCCCGTCCACGTGGGACGCGCTGGTCGAGATGTGCACGCCGCGTGCAGCCTCGCCATCACCTTCGCCGCGCCTGCACGTCGCGCTCGGCATCCATCCGCAGATCGTCCCCGCCCTCGCGGACGCCGAGAAAGCGGCGCTCGCCCGGCTGCCCGCCGCGGTCGCGGCCGCGCGCGCCGCGGGCGTCTCGGTGCTCGCGGTCGGCGAGTGCGGCCTCGACGGTGGCACGGGCGAGATCGAGGAGCAGGAGCGCCTCCTGCGCGCGCAGATTGCGCTCGCCCGCGAGCTGCGCTTGCCGCTCGTGGTTCACGTCCTGCGCGCGCACGACCTGGCCCCGCGCGTGCTCGCCGAGTCGGGCGCGCGCGACGTCGGCGGCATCGTGCACTCGTACTCGGGCAGCGTGGATCTGGTCGCACGCTACCGCGACCTCGGCTTCGCCTTCTCCTTCGCCGGACCGGTCACCTACGCCAACGCACGCAAGCCGCTCGAAGCCGCCCGCGCCGTGCCCGCGGAGCTCCTGCTGGCCGAAACCGACGCGCCCGACCAGAGCCCCGAGCCCCACCGCGGCGGACGCTGCGAGCCCGCCTTCGTGCACGAGGTCGTGGCCGGCCTGGCGCGCGCGCGCGGCGCGAGCTTCGAAGCCATGGCGACGCTCACGTCCGCGAACGCCCGCCGCGTGCTGCACGTGCCGCCTGGGCACGGATGAGCTAGATTCGGTCCTGATGTCCGTAGCAAGCCGTCCTGCACAAGAAATCCGCACCCATCGCCGCTTCGACCGCACCGCGCGTCTGGTCGGCGACGCGGCGATCGCGCGCCTCGCCTCCTCGACCGTCACGATCTTCGGCGTGGGCGGAGTCGGCTCCTTTGCCGCCGAGGGCCTGGCCCGCTCGGGCGTCGGGCGCATCATCCTGGTCGACTTCGACCGCGTCTGCGTCACCAACGTCAACCGCCAGCTGCATGCCATGAAGGGCACCCTGGGCAAGGCCAAGGTCACGGTCATGGCCGAGCGGCTGCGCGCCATCAACCCCGACGCGGTCATCGACACGCGCGTCGAGTTCTACTCGCCCGAGCACTCGGCGCGCCTGCTCACGCCCGAGCCCGACCTGGTCATCGACGCCATCGACAACATCAAGGCCAAGATGCACCTCATCGTCACCTGCCTGCGCGAGCGCATCCGCCTGGTCTCGGCCATGGGCGCGGCGGCACGCCTGGATCCCACGCGAGTCAGAGTCGCCGACCTGTCGGAGACCAAGCTCGACCCGTTCGCGCGCGAGCTGCGCAAGCTGCTGCGCAAGAAGCACGACATCGACTGCACCCGCCACGTCGGTGTGACCGCGGTCTACTCCGAGGAGCCGCCGCTCGAGCCGCAGACGCTGGCCTACGACACCGAAGGCTTCCTGTGCGTGTGCCCGAGCGGCGACAACGGCCTGCACGACTGCGAGCACCGGAACCGCGTCGAGGGCTCGGCCGCCTTCGTGCCCTCGGTGTTCGGCATGACCGCCGCGTCGGTGGCGGTGCGCCTCCTGACCGGACTGCCGGTGTAGTATCGCCGCGATGGCACATCCCAACGCGGCCCCCAATCGCTTCGTCTGGCTCGACCTCGAGATGACGGGGCTCGACCCCAAGACCTGCGTGATCGTCGAGATCGGCGTCATCATCACCGGTCCCGACCTCGTGCCCATCGCCGAGATCGAGCACGCCATCTGGCAGCCCGAAGAAGACCTGCAGCGCATGGAGCCGTTCGTGCGCGACATGCACACCAAGAACGGCCTGCTCGAGCGCGTGCGTGCGTCGCGCACGTCGCTGCGCGAGGCCGAGCGCAACGTCTTCCAGCTGGTGCAGAAGCACGTCGGCTTCCGCGAGGGCATCCTGGCCGGCAACTCGATCCACGTGGATCGGCGCTTCCTCATCGCCTACATGCCGCTGCTCGAGGAATACCTGCACTACCGCCAGCTCGACGTGTCCAGCCTCAAGGTGCTGTCGCGCGCCTGGTACCCCAACGGGCCCGACTTCAAGAAGGACTCCAAGGACCACACCGCCATCGCCGACCTGCACGCCAGCCTCGAGGAGCTAGCGTTCTACCGGCAGAGCTTCTTCAAGCCCCCGGCGTAGCCACGGGCAGCTCGAGCTCGAAGCGCGCGCCGCGCGGCGCGTCGACCAGACGCAGCGTGCCGCCGAAGCCCTCGACGATCGACTGCGACACCGACAGGCCCAGGCCGGTGCCGTGGCCGACCTCCTTGGTGGTGAAGAAGGGGTCGAAGATGCGTCCGCGCAGCTCGGCGGGCACGCCCGGGCCGTCGTCGGCGACCGCGAGCACGACGCGCGCACCGGCCCGGCGCGCGCTGACGACCACCTGCCCGTGACCGTCGGTGGCGTCGGCGGCGTTGAGCAGCAGGTTGAGCAGCACCTGGGTCAAGCGGCCGACGCTGGCGCGCACCGCGGGCAGGTCGTCGGGCAGCTCTATTTGTACCTGCAGCTCCTTGAAGCGCGTCTGCGCCTTGACCAGCGACAGCGCCGCCTCGACGGCGCGGCCGAGCTGGACCGGCTCGATGTCCTCGCGCGGCGGCCGGCTGTAGTCGAGCAGCTCCTGGATGATGCGGTGGATGCGCTCGGTCTCGCCGCGCACGCGGGTGAGGATGTCGCGCCGCAGCGCCGCGTCGATGGGCCGGTCGGGCGTGTCGCCCAGCAGCGTCTCGACGTAGCCCAGGATGGCAGCGAGCGGGTTGCCGACCTCGTGCGCGACGCCGGCGGCCAGGCGGCCCACGCCGGCCAGTTTCTCCGAGCGGATGAGCGAGTCGCGACCTTCCTGCAGCGACGAGGTCATGCGGTCGAACGCGTCGGCGAGCCGGCCCAGCTCGCCCGGGCCGCGCGCGCGCGCCGACACGCGCGCCGAGAGGTCGCCGGCCGCGACCCGTCCGGCCGCACGCTCGAGCTCGAGCACCGGCCGCAGCACGGTGGCGCGCAGGATCCACGCCGCGGCCGCCAGCAGCACCAGGCCGTTGAGCGCGCCCAGCAGCACGACGGCGCGCCGCGTGCGCGCCAGCGTGGCGTCGACCGACTCGTCGATGGCGAAGACGCTGCGCAGCACGGCGACCTGCCCGCCG
>Ga0209515_10002677_pt1 | contig 26909 bp, 25 predicted proteins | sample Subgroupgradi54m_FD_187454 | JGI IMG/M metagenome (GOLD analysis project Ga0209515, IMG submission 187454) | Subsurface groundwater microbial communities from S. Glens Falls, New York, USA - GMW60B uncontaminated upgradient, 5.4 m (SPAdes)... ... | reverse complement strand
AGCTTTGTCGGGGCAGCACGGATCGCCAGCGCCAGGTTGGTGAGAGGCCCAATGCAGATCAAGACGATCTCGCCCGGAGCGGAACTGATGAGGTCGGCGATCAGCGCCGGCGCATCTTGTGGGGCCAGCCGGCGTTGGGGTTCCGGGTACCGGGGCCTCCCCTCTCTGTCCTTGAAACGGGCGAGCTCCCCCAGCCCATCCTCGCCGTGGTAGTGCAGGTCCGTGTGGAGCCCCTTGCGCAAGGGATGTCCGGCGCCTACCGCCACCGGGGGTCTTGGGTGCGGGTCGATGAGGTCGAGGATCGCGCAGGCGTTTCGTGCGGCCTGCTCTACTTCGACGTTGCCAGCCACGGTCGTGATCGCCTCCACTGACAGTTCCGGAGAGGCGAAGGCCAGGATAAGAGCGAGGGCATCGTCGATGCCAGGATCGGTGTCGATGATCACGCGCGTTGCAGTCATTCCTTTCTCGTCCTGCGGGGATTGTACTCAAGTTCTGCCCATCGCACCATCTTCTTGTTGGGGCGCATCGGGGCATCTGCAAATGCGGGGCAGAGCTCGGGCAAAGTCTACCAGAAAGGGAAGCCGTCTTCATGTGCGGGGTAAACGCTTCCTCGTACCTTCGGGGCGTGTCAGTGGCGTGTCCAAGGCTTGAGAGGACATTCGGCTTTGGCAACCACATAATCTGGCTTGCAACCTTGTAACCTTTAGTGCAGGTTAGTGGTTGTAATCTACACTGCCGTCCCCCTCAATACCGCTCCCCAAAAAGCTTGACAGCATGCGCGAGGGCGTAATAGGAAATGGCCGCAGAGGTGAGCGTGAGGGGTCCGCGGTAAGCTGCGGTAGTCAAGCCGTTTTCCTCACAGGCTGAGGGACGGAAATCCGGAGCTCACAGAGCCGCTCTGCCGGGGTCTTGCCCTTAAGCGCCAGGTGCGGCCGGAGGTGGTTGGACTCATGCTCCCAGGCCCGGAGTTTCGCCCGGACCTCCTTTCAACTAAGGGCACCCCCATGGTACCCTAGGTGTCCGGGAATCAGGTTAACGGTTAGACGCTAGGCACCTACGCGCGAAGGCTCTGAACGGAAAGGAGAAACGTATGCGAAAGATACTGCATGTGATTCTGACCATCGGTTTCGTACTGGGTTGCTCCACGAACACAGGGGCGGAGATCGCATCCAAGGCCGACACACTGGAACGGATCATTCAGAGACTTGTCGCTCCGCCGTTCTTGCCTGCCCATGAGCAAGTTGCGGGAGGTGCGCCCAAGGTTGTGCAAGTGCGTATGGTGATCGAAGAGAAGCTCATGAAGATAAGCCCGGATGGTGCAACAATCTGGGCCATGACCTTTAACGGAAGCGTTCCCGGCCCAATCATCGTGGTGCATCAAGATGACTATATCGAGCTGACGCTTGTAAATCCAAAGACGAGCACATTGCTGCACAATATTGACTTTCATGCGGCGACGGGAGCTTTAGGTGGGGCAGAGCTTACGTATGTAGCTCCCGGGCAAGAAGTTGTCTTGCGATTCAAGGCGATCAAACCTGGTGTATTTGTCTACCACTGTGCTCCTGGCGGAGCCATGATCCCGTGGCACGTTGTTTCTGGCATGAATGGAGCCATCATGGTTCTCCCACGGGACGGCCTGAGAGATGCAGAAGGGAATCCAGTCAGATACGACAAAGCGTACTATATAGGTGAGCAGGACTTTTACGTGCCCAAAGATGCGCATGGCAAGTACAAAGGGTACGCAACACCGATTGCCGGCGTGGGAGATATGCTCGAGGCCATGAAGACCCTGACACCCACTCACGTTGTGTTTAACGGGGCGGTAGGTGCGCTGACAGGCGAGCATGCATTAACGGCAAAGGTAGGAGACAGGGTGTTATTTATTCACTCTCAGGCAAATAGAGACTCCCGCCCCCATCTTATTGGTGGGCATGCGGACCTCGTGTGGAGAGGCGGCTCCTTCAGGGACAAGCCAGCAACAAATCTCGAAACATGGTTCGTTGAAGGCGGTTCTGCCGTGGCAATGCTGTATCAGTTTAGACAGCCTGGCCTATATGTCTATCTCAATCACAACCTGATAGAAGCAATTCTGCTTGGGGCAGCCGCCCAAGTAAAAGTAAAAGGAGAATGGAATAACGATCTCATGGAACAGGTCCAAAAGCCAAGTCCCATCAAGGAGTAATGAAGATGCTTTCCTGGTAGGCACAGGCGTTCTGAGGCGAGGTACCGAGCAGGGCACGTCGAGCGAGGTCCGCAGTGGTCGGGTGGCGTGACGCCGGGGGACCGGCAGTTCAGATCCCAGCTCGAACAGGTCAAGGCAAAGCCCATCCAAGCTGGCCGGAAGGCGGCCTGGGCGTCGAATCGCACCTCCGTCCCTCCTCATGCCGGAAGGCATCGAGCCTCTTGCCGGCATCCAGGTGTAGATTACACCCCCGTAACCCGTACTAAGGAGAGGGGCGGGTAATTCAGTCTAAGGGGGGGTTCAGGAACGGCGAGCAATCTTTTGACTGCAGAGCAGGAAGGGCTAGAGAGAGGTTGAGGTTAATTGGCATCAGGCGCGCGACCGCGACAAACTTCAAGAACGGATCTTACAGGTACTGGCCGTAGCGGATCTTTTCGATCACCTCCTTGGTCCGGCGGTAATTCTCGATTACCTTCTGGATGTCCTCCGTGGAGACCAGGCCCGTCTGCTGGCCGCTCCCCTCCAGTCGGACCTTCTCTTCCAGCGCCCGCTGGAGGACCTCGGCGATATCAGCCCCGCTCAGCTTGACCATCCGGGCAACGATCAGGTCATACTGTAGCTCCAGAAAGAGCTTCCGCCCCGCTCTGGCCTCAGCCTTGGCCTGATGGATCCGGAAGATCTCTGCCTTCTCCTCCGCCTCGGGAAGCCCCGCCTCGATGAAGCGATCGATCCGCCCTGGGCGAATCAGCGCGGGGTCAATGGCGTCAATCCGATTTGTGGACGCCACGACCATCAACTGTCCCGTGTCGCCCAAATCTTCCAGGTTCTCCGCAATCGTATTCACCAATCGACCGCCACCAGCTCTTGCCTCTTCAGGCAGAAAGAGGCGCTCGATGGAGAGGGCGTCCAGCTCGTCCAAGAACAGGATGGTTCGCCCGTTCTCCTTGACGGCGGTAAAGACCTCGTGAAAGAGCTCTCCCGATTCGCCCCGCCACTTGGAAACGACATTGATGAGTTTGAGGTGGAAGAAGACCGCGCCGGACTCGCGGGCCAGGGCTTTACTAAGGAGGGTCTTCCCGGTCCCGGGCGGTCCGTAGAGGAGCACACCCTTGGGCGGCTTCGTGCCCCAGCGGATATGGAGGTCCGGGGATTTCAAGGCAAAGATGAGGCCTTCGATCTCGCGCTTGGCGCCTGCCAGACCGCCGATCTCCTTCAGCGAGGTCTCGGGTGTCATGGTCAGTTCGATCTTGCCGCGGAGGTCGCCGTATTTCTTTTCCAGCTTCGCCAGGACGTTTTCTAACCGCCGCCGGAGGATCTCCTGAGCGGCTGGAGGCGGAAGGCTCAATGGGCTCGATCGCTCTGGTTTCATCGGCGTGATTATTGGACGAATCTGGTCCCGGCCTGGCTCGAGTGCCATGCCCCCGAAATTCGGAGTGATCCTACAATCTGCCTTGGATGAAGGCAAGCCAAAACAGGAACGAGGATTGGTCAGCGGTTCCAGTGCCGCCTGAGCCAATCATACCCTTCCCGCCCGCTCAGGTAGATCCCAGCGTAGAAGACACCCCAGCTCAGGAGTGAGGTGAGGAGAGTGACACCTATTTTCATCCTGTCAGAAAGCGAAAGGAACGGAACCACGGAATAGGCTGGGTAGACCAGGAAGCTGGCGGTCATTAAGGTAATGCCTGCGATGAACCGAGCACGTCTGACGGCGCCCTTGGGGGGCTCCTGATAGGCGTTAGGATTCATGGGTTTCCTCGCGGAGTATTCGTAGTGCCCCCAGCGCCTTCGGGAAGGCGAACACGCTGCGCGAGGCGAACCCGAATTGCACCCAGCTCCCACGCGGTCGGCGGGCTGCCCTGCTCAACGATGAACCCTTTAGTGAACTCCGGGGTCTGACCTTGGCGAGCAGTGGGAAGAGAACGTTCCTTAGGCTCTCTACGCAAACTCGAGGAGAGGAGGTTTGGAGGGTAAAGCCACGTCTGGAAGAATCCCATCAGGCTAAGACCCTGAAAACTCCGGGCGACAAGCAGGCGCTGTTAGCTCCTGCTGAGGTGGATCATTAACTCCTGACCCACTCTAAGCTTGGCCCGTTGAGACAGGTCGTTCCAGCGTCGGAGTTCTTCCGGTGTGACATCGTGGGCTTTAGCGATTTCCGAGAGCGTATCGCCCCGTTTGACCCGGTACCTCACCGCTGTCATGGAAGCGGGAGAAGCACCACCAACCTCACCGCCCGTCTTAGTGGCCTGAGTGGCAACCCGCAACGGCTGCCCCGGTCTGAGCTTAGCCCGGCGTCCCAGGTCATTCCACCGACGCAACTCCTCAGGCGTCACAGCGTAGGCCTTGGCAATCCCCCAGAGCGTGTCGCCACGCTTCACGATATGGACGGATGACCCCCCGGCAGGAGCCCGTGTCTTCAAAGCTACGGCTGCCTCCGTCCGAGAGGGGATGGGTGGGGCGGAGGCGATGGCTGGCTCCGTCGATCGTTTCCCTTGCTGGAGTTGAAGCAGCGCCCCCACCTGGAGCGTATCGTCAACTTTCATGCCGTTCAGCCCAGCGAGCATCGCTGCGCTCGTCCGATGGCGCGACGCGATTTTTCCCAGGGTATCGCCAGGCCTGACACGATACTGGTGGCCGGGGGCACGAACCACCTCGCGATGACGGTATCTGGGCAGTTGATCCAGACTCTCCAGAAGGAGCCCCCGGGTGCCGGACGGCAGGACAATCTCATGCTCTGAGGAGTTCACAGGCGTGACCCCGCGGAGCATGGCTGCATTCAGTTCACGGATCTCGTCAGAGGAGACGTTGACCGCCCGCGCAATAGAGGCAAGCTCGATCGCGCCTGGCACTTTCACTCGTTCCGGCTCCCAGGGCCTTTCAGTCGGTGGAGTAAAACCATAATGCTGGGGGTCCTTTGCGATAATCGTGATTGCCATAAACGCCGGGACAAAGAGCTGTGTTTCCTTCGGGAGCCTTAACGACCAGTAATCGGTGGTCCCCTGCCGTTCGATCGCCCGTTGAATTCTCTGCTCTCCCGCGTTGTAAGCGGCCAGCGCGAGCGGCCAGGAGTGAAACATCCCGTAAAGATCCTTCAGGTAGTTAGCAGCCGCCCGCGTCGCCTTCTCCGGATCCCGCCGTTCATCGAGCCAGTAGCTGACCTTTAAATCATATCGATACCCGGTCGATTTGATAAACTGCCAGATCCCCATGGCCCTCGCCCTGGAGAAGGCGCGGTAGTTGAAGGCGCTCTCGATGTACGCCAGATTGACGAGATCCTGCGGGAGGCCCTTTTCCTGGAAAATTTCGCGCATCATCGGGAGATACCGACCTGCCCGCTCAAAACCTTGGCGGATCACCTTCGACTTTCGGGTTTGAAAGTGCAGGATGTAGGCTTTGACTTTCTCATTGAGCACGATCGGCACGTCAAATTTGCTGAGGTCCGGCTCCCTTACCGAATCGGGGGGGATTTCGGGGGGGGCCACCCCTGGCTCCTCTTCAGGATTGACCAGGTCAGGGCTCTCCTCGGTATCGGCCTCATCCTCCTGTTCGCTTGCCCGGCTATCTCCATCTAGAGCGGGGCCAGAGAGTGCCGCCCTGAGAACAGCCGTCTCCTCGATCAGTTTCAGGCGAAGAAGGTTGTCTGGGGGAGTTCCATCGGGCAGCTTTGAAAGGATATTGACGGCAGCCTCAAGCTCCCCCTGAGCCCTGACTCGGTCTCCCGCCTGCAGCGCTTTCAACCCCAGAGATGAATGAATCAGGGCGTTTTGGAGGGCCTGTCCTGAGTCCAGTCGAAGGGTCTGCGCCTGCTCGCCTTGCTTAGAAAGGGTGACGTCGGCAACGGCGGCCGGAGGTGGGAGAATTTGAGCAGCATTCGAGGAGGCGATAGCCGATGTTGCCCGATCATTGGAGCGCCTCAGAGGCTCTTGGGTCGGGGCGGGGGGATTCTGGCTGGCCGGCTCCTCGAAAGGCATAGCGGAGGTGGAGGTCAGAAAAGACAAGTTCAGCGCGACAGCGACCAGCACGCCCAGGGGCCTTCGGAAGAATCGAGGACTCATCTTGACCTCCTGTCAGGGTTCCTAGGGAGAAACTGGCAAGAATCAAGAAGCCGTGACCAACCGTTCTTTCTGAAGAGCCTCTCTGATAGCGGGCAGAATCAATTGGATAGCCTTATACCCTTCTTCGATCAGTTTGTCAAGCTTTTCAAAGGCGAGAATACTTTCCGCTTCGATGCTGGCCGACGCGATCTCGACGACAACGGCCCCTCGCCGCCGACACTGTCCAACCTCCCAACGCATCTGGGCCTTTCCGAGCCAATCGATGACCCGCCATGGAAGAAACCGCCTAAGATCCTGCCTGCGCTTAAAGAGGAATCCCAGATTGACCGTGACGATGACCAGGGCTCCCTGCTCCAAGGCAGTCAGGGCTGGCAGGTTCCCCGCAAGGGCGCCGTCAACCAAGAACTTGCCAGAGTAGCGGACCGGGAACCGGGACGGCAGGGCCGAGGCTGCCATCAATGCCTCGACGACTGATTGGGCGGGGCTCGTGCCTAGGACGGCTCTCCCCGGGGGGAGAAGTCGTGTCGCGGTGACCAAAAGTGGAGGACGTAATGACCTAAAACTCAGTCCCTTGAGGCCAAGTGTCAGTTCCAACCACTGGCGCCGCTGGCGCCGGCCGAAAAGCCGAAGGACCCTGAAAAACTTTACCGGCCGAGGGAAACCGACGAACCGTTTCTGAAGAGCGGTCGCGGCGTCTCGCAACCTCTCGATAGCCCGCGTGTGATCATCCTCCATCGCAAAGGCGGCGCCAATGATCGCTCCCATACTGACCCCTACCAGGAGGTCGGGAAGCAGACCCTCCTCGACCAGAGCGCGAAGCACGCCGATGTGGGCGGCGCCGCGTGCCGCCCCTCCTCCTAGGACCAGCGCGAAGAGCGGTGGGCGACCCCTTGCAAGCCCGGTCGCGTTCACCCTATCGACTCGTCAATCCAGGCCAGGTAGTCGGGGGAACCGGCGAGAATCGGCAACGCAATCACCTCTGGGACCGTGTAGGAGTGTAGTCTTTTGACGGCTTCGATGATGCGGGGAAGAAGGTCACTCCGGCTCTTCACGAGCAGGAGCACCTCTTCCTGGTCTTCAATGACACCCTGCCATCGGAAGAGGGAGCGGACACCTGAGGAGATGTTGACACAGGCCGCTAGTCGACCTTCAACCAGTGCTCTCCCAATCGTCTCGGCCTCCTTCGTGGAGCTCGTGGTAATGAGCACGACAATATGGGCCGTTATCTGATCCATTGCTTATTCAGCCTTAAGATTTAATAGGTTATGTGGACACTAACGTAGTTGTGATGGGAAGTCAAGGAAATTTCTACATGATGGATTGCTCAGGAAAGACAGGAATCTAAGAAAATCTATGCAAAAAAACTTGACAAGATGAGGCTCAAGTATTATCTTCTCGAATGGAAGCTTACCTTAGCTTCGAGTCGATAAGCCAAGTGCTCATCAGGAGGGGAAGACGTGGCAAAAGTCATCGGCATTGACCTTGGAACGACCAACTCAGTCGTCGCGATCATGGAGGGAGGAGACCCGGTTGTTGTCCCCAACGCAGAGGGAGGGCGCCTGACCCCTTCGGTTGTGGCGTTCACGAAGGAGGAAGAACGGCTCGTCGGTCAGGTGGCAAAGCGCCAGGCCACCACCAACCCCGAAAACACCGTCTTTTCTATCAAGCGCTTGATGGGTCGCCGCTATGAGGAAGTCGGCCAAGAGATCAAGCTGGTCCCGTACAAAGTCGTCCGTGCCAGCAATGGGGATGCGTCGGTCGAGGTGAAAGGGAAGCGCTATTCGCCACCGGAGATCTCCGCCATGATCCTCCAGAAGATGAAGGCCGACACCGAGGCCTACCTCGGAGAGCGGATCACTCAGGCGGTGATCACTGTTCCCGCCTACTTCAACGACTCCCAGCGCCAGGCCACCAAGGACGCCGGCAAGATCGCCGGCCTCGAGGTGCTCCGGATCGTCAACGAGCCCACTGCGGCGGCCCTGGCGTACGGGCTGGATAAGAAAAAGGACGAGAAGATCGCCGTCTATGACTTGGGAGGCGGCACCTTCGACATCTCAATCCTGGAGTTGGGCGAGGGGGTGTTCGAGGTCAAATCCACTAACGGCGACACCCACCTCGGGGGGGATGACTTTGACGAGCGGGTCATCAACTGGCTAGTCGAGGAATTCAAAAGGGACCAGGGGATCGACCTCCGCAAGGACCGGATGGCCCTCCAGCGCCTGAAGGAGGCGGCGGAAAAGGCCAAGTGTGAACTCAGCACCACCCTTGAGACCGAGGTGAACCTCCCGTTCATCACGGCAGACGCCTCCGGGCCCAAGCACCTGAGCCTGAAGCTCACCCGGTCGAAACTCGAGCAACTGACGGATGAGCTGATCCAGCGAACGATCGAGCCCTGCCGTCAGGCCTTGAAGGATGCCGGACTCCAGCCTGGCGACATCAATGAAGTCGTTCTGGTGGGCGGCCAGACGAGGATGCCGAAGGTGCAGCAGATCGTTAGGGAGTTCTTCGGCAAGGAGCCACATAAGGGGGTCAACCCCGACGAGGTAGTCGCGATCGGGGCCGCCATCCAAGCCGGGGTGCTGGTGGGGGACGTGAAGGACATTGTCCTCCTGGACGTGACGCCCCTCTCCCTGGGGATCGAGACCCTGGGCGGGGTGATGACCCGGCTGATCGAGCGGAACACGACCATCCCCACCCGCAAGAGCGAGATCTTTACAACGGCGGCCGATAGTCAGACCAGCGTGGAGGTCCATGTCCTCCAGGGGGAGCGGCAGCTCGCCAAGGACAACCGGGCGCTGGGACGTTTTCACCTGGTTGGGATCCCGATGGCGCCGCGGGGGGTTCCACAGATCGAGGTGACCTTCGACATCGACGCCAATGGCATCCTCAATGTCGCCGCCAAAGACCTCGGCACCGGCAAGGAGCAGAAGATCACCATCACGGCCAGTTCGGGTCTTACCAAAGACGAGATCGAGCGAACGGTCAAGGAGTCGGAGCGGTATGCCGACGAGGATAAGAAGCGGCGAGAGGAGATCGAGGTCCGAAACCAGCTCGACGGTCTCTGCTACCAGACCGAGAAGATGCTGAATGAGAATCGAGAAAAGCTGCCGATCGCCGAGCTGGGCAACCTGGAGGCCGCCATCGCTGCGGGCAAGGAAGCCCTGAAGAGCGACGAGGTTGGGAAGCAACGGGAAGCGCTGGATCAGCTCACGAAAGCCTCCCACAAGCTCGCCGAGCTACTTTACCAGCAGGCCCAGAGCACGCAGGCTGCCTCGGGGGGACCGGGCCAGGGCGGCGGTCAGGCCCAGGGTCAGCCGTCGCAGGCCGCTCCCGAGGGTGATGTGGTTGACGCCGAGTTCGAAGACCTCGGTGGCAAAGGCGACAAGAAATAGAATAATGAGGAAATGCGTCTTACGCTGCTCCGAAGATAGGAGTGAGTATTCTGTTGGTACTGAGAGGACCAGAATCGGAAGGAGGGAGGGAGTTCCTCTCCCAGTGAAGAAGGGAGGTGAAGATGATGGCGATCGTTCGATGGGATCCATTCCGCGATGTCGTGACGCTCCAGGACCGAATGAACCGGCTTTTCGATCAGGCACTGTCCAAGACGCGGGCTGGCGACGAAGAGGGGCTGACGGCCTCCACATGGTTGCCGGCCGTGGACATCTTCGAGACCGCCGACAGCATCGTCATGAAGGCGGAGCTGCCCGGGGTGAGCCGGGAGAACATCGACATCCAGGTGCGGGACAACACCCTGGCGCTGAAGGGTGAGCGAACGTTCGAGCGAGAGGTCAAGGATGAGAATTACCTGAGGATCGAGCGCTCGTACGGGGCGTTCCAGCGTGCCTTCAGCCTCCCCACCGCCATCCAGCAGGACAAGATCAAGGCGGTGTTCAAGGACGGCGTCTTGGAGGTCACCATGCCGAAGGCCGAGGAGGCCAAGCCAAAGCAGGTGAAGATCGACGTGAAGTGATACGCGATAGATAGTGCTCAGGACCCTGCCTCAATGCAAAGAGGAAGTGGGAGGGCCATAGGGTGAATGGCCGGTGTCAGCCAGAAGGAGATCGACATCTCCCTGGTTGGCGATACCCTGAGCGTTCGAGGGGAACGGCATCGAGACGATCAGGTCGATGAGGAGAACTGCTATCGGGTAGAGCGAAACTACGGACCGTTCTCTCGACCCCTCCTCCTGCCGTCGGTGGTGGATGCGGATCGCATCAAGGCCGTGTACAAAAATGGTCTGCTCGAGATCCGGCTTTCCAAGCGCGAGGAAGCAAAGCCCAAGCCGATCCCGATCGAGGGTGCGTAAGCACTCTGAAGATCGAGTCTCATCGGGGCGAGAGCGGGGGTTCACGGACGGAGTCATCGCTCCGCCTGAACCCCCGCTTTCTTTGAGCGCGTAACATGAACAGGGGGTGAACCCCCTGGTGGGACGGATGAACAAGCGCGACTACTATGAGGTGCTGGGCGTCGGCAGAGGCGCCGCAGACAAGGACATCAAGCGCGTCTACCGGCGGCTGGCCAGGAAATATCACCCCGATGTCAACCCCAACAACAAAGCGGCAGAGGCGAAGTTCAAAGAGGTCACCGAGGCGTACGAGGTCCTGAGCGACCCGTCGAAGCGGGCGCAGTATGATCGCTTCGGGCACCAGCCCTTCGGCGCCGCCCATGAAGGGGCTCAGCGCCCAGGTGGCGGGGGCGGTTTTGACTTCAGCCAGTTTGACCTCGGCGGCCCCCGGGGATTCGAAGACCTCTTCTCGGATCTGTTCGACCGGCGGGCCTACACCGCCCAGACCGGGCCAACCAAGGGCGAAGACCTCCACTACTCGATCGATCTCAACTTCGAAGATGCCTTCCGTGGCCTCTCGACCGAGATCAGCCTGCAGCGGCAGGTAGTCTGTCCCACTTGCCAGGGCACAGGGGTAGGCTCTGGTGGCCAGTTGCAGCCCTGCCCTGCGTGCAGAGGAAGCGGCCGGGCACCTGGAGGGCTGGGACCGTTTAGCGGACAACAGGCCTGCCCCCGGTGCCGGGGGACCGGCAAGCTTCCGTCAACCCTATGCGCCGCCTGCAATGGAAACGGGACAGCCCTCAAGACCGAGCGGATCTCGGCGAAGATCCCGCCGGGTGTGGACAACGGGTCAAATATCCGGATTCAGGGGAAAGGCCACGCTGGCCGCGCGGGCGGGCCACCCGGCGACTTGTATATCGTGACCCGGATCCGTTCGCACCCCTTCTTCGAGCGAAAGGGGGACAACCTGTATTGCGAGGTGCCGATTACCGTGACTGAAGCCGCACTGGGGGCGAAGATCGAGGTTCCGACTGTGGACGGCAAGGCTTCGATGCGGATTCCCCCGGGGACCGGTAGCGGCCAGATGTTTCGCCTCCGAGGAATGGGAGTGCCCCACCTGAAGGGATCGGGCCGGGGCGATCAGTTCGTGACAGTGAAAATCGTGGTGCCGCAGAATCTCGATGCGCGATCGCAGGAGTTGTTCCGAGAGTTAGGGCGGCTGCGGCCCGAGGACCCGCGGCGTGGGATATGGCCGAGCTCATCGCCACGATAAGCACAGCTAGAGACTGAAAGGTGGGACGATGGTGAGGCAACGACGGCGGCAATATTCGATCAGCGTCGTGGCTGAGATGTTCGATCTCCACCCGCAGACCCTGCGCACGTATGAGCGGGAGGGACTGCTGAGGCCGGCCCGCACCGGCGGCAATACTCGGGTCTATTCCCAAGAAGACGTGGAGCGGATCGAGCTGATCCTTCGACTGACCAAGGAGTTAGGTGTGAACCTGGCTGGTGTGGAGGTCATCCTGAATATGCGGGATCGGATGGAGGCGATGCAGCGCCAGGTGAACGGGCTGCTTCAGGCAATGGCAGAACGATTCGATGCAGCGATGAAACAATGGGGGGATCGCGAGGAGGAAGGGCTTGTTCCTGTCGGCAGACGCGGCCTGCTCCGCCGCCGCAGCCTGTGATGGACGCTGAGGCTCGGATGTTTGCCGGGTGCAGCCCCCTTGACAGAATCGTCGAGATCGACTAAGTTCAACATGTGGCGTAGGCAAGGGCTCGATAGGGCCAGCCGCCAAGACCAAGGAGGAAAATGTAATGAATAACGCCCTGAAAACCACGGCCTTGCTGGGCCTGCTGACCGGCCTGCTGATCTTGATTGGAGGCTACTTCGGCGGGACTCAGGGGATGGGGATCGCGTTCGTCATCGCCTTCCTGATGAACTTCGGTTCCTACTGGTTCTCGGACCGGATTGTCCTGGCGATGTACGGCGCCCAGGAGGCCACCGAAGCAGAGGCGCCAGAGCTGCACAGGATCGTCAGGGGGCTAGCGCAGCGGGCCCACATGCCGATGCCACGGATCTATATCATTCCCACCGAGACCCCCAACGCCTTCGCGACCGGGCGCAACCCAGAGCATGCGGCCGTTGCCGCCACCCAGGGCATCCTGAGAATCCTCAACGAGGAGGAGCTTGAGGGGGTGCTATCCCATGAGCTGGCGCATGTTCAAAATCGGGACACCCTGATCAGCACTGTCGCCGCGACGCTCGCCGGCGTGATCGTGATGCTGGCCCGGCTGGCAATGTGGATGCCGTTCTTCGGTGGTGGCAGTCGCGATGACGAAGATCGCGGCGGCGGTGTGCTGGGATTTCTGTTCCTGGCGATCCTGGCGCCTATCGCGGCGACGCTGATCCAATTAGCGATCTCGCGCTCCCGGGAGTTTCAGGCTGACGACTCGGGCGCCCGGCTTAGCCACAAGCCCTATGCGTTGGCCTCCGCCCTGCAAAAGCTGGAGGTGGCGGCCAACCGTCTGCCAATGGATGCCAACCCGGCCACCTCGCACCTCTTCATCGTGAACCCACTTCGGGGAAACACACTGTTCAGGCTCTTCTCCACCCACCCACCCATCGAGGAGCGAATCGCCCGCCTTCGGGCCCTACGGGTCTGAAGAGTCGGCGGATGACACGCACAAGGTGAGACGTTACTCTCAAGGGTCCGCCCTGCGGACCCTTTTTTCTCTCCTGATGGCGACATCCCTCGCCGCCTGCGCCTCAGGCCCGAGCGGGGAGGTGATGCTGCGGCCTGGTCCGCAGCGTCTGCCCACCCTGCGAGCCCAAGGTGACCTCGTCATTGCCACACTTGCTGGCGCGGCCATGACCGTTCAGCCTCTCAGTCGGGACGGGTTAGACGCCTACTACTCGCGGCGGCCAGCCCTCGTCAACCCGTTCAAGAGCCTGCCCAAGCCCGAGAACCGCCCTCTCGCCTTCATCGTCCGGATCCAGAATCTTGGCCGGGACCGCATCAACTTCGATCCCAGCCAGACATTTTTAGTAGACCACCGGGACCACCGCACCGCCGCGCTCGCGTATGACGAGCTGTACAGCCTCCTCTCCCAAGGCGACGAGCCGGCCAGGGCCTTGCAGGCCCTGGATGAGACGGTGCTCACCAACTATGTTGTTGTCCCGCCGAAGCTTGACCGGGAGGGTCTGCTGCTGTTCCCGCTGCCAGAGCCGGGGGCAAAAACCGTCATCCTGGAGATCGGTTCCTTCTACATCGGACCGGCCGAACAACTCCTGCTGTTCGAGTTCGAGATACTACGGCCCCCTAAGGCAGGGAAGGTAGGGATGTTTGGACTATGAACGAGGCCATTGCATCTCCTGGGATTGGACCCACGGAGGAGCGGCAGCTTCAGGAGGTCGTTCAAGAGCTGCAGCAGCTCTACCATGGCCAGCTCGTTGCGGTCTTCCTCTATGGAAGCGCCGCCCGGGGCGATTTCATTCCCGGAAGATCTGATCTCAACCTGCTGATAGTCCTGCAATCGACCAAGTTGGAGGACTTGAGCGAGGCGGCGAAGCTGTTCCACCGATGGAACAAGCTCAGGATTGCTCCCCTTTTCCTGACGTCTGGTGAGCTCCGAGATGCCACCCGCGTCTTCCCTCTTGAGTTGGCGGACATCAAGGACTCCGGACGTCTGCTTTATGGGTCCAATCTGCTCGACGCGATCCAGGTTGAAGCCGACCACGTTCGAGCCCAATGCCGGCGGGAACTCCATGCCAGACTGATCCGCCTCCGGCAAGAATACCTGGAGCTCGGCGACCGGCGAAACGCCCTTGGGGGGATCCTCACCGGCGCCCTCAGCTCTCTCCTTCCGGCCTTTCGCGCGCTCCTGCGTCTCGGCGGCACTCCGGTCCCGACCACTGATGCGGCGGTAGTAGAAGCCATCGTGACCAAGCACCACCTCGATCGAGATCTGTTCACCACGTTGCTCGCTCACAAGCGCGGATCGAAGCAACTCGCCACCGCCGATCTCGAAGGGCTGCTCTCCCGCCTTCTCGTTGAGTGGGAGCGGGTGATTGCGCTGGTCGATGCTCTGTAACCGTCGCCCCGTCCTTTCCCCTCCCCCCTTCTACCTCTCCTTTCCAATTTATCTCTCCCTCTGTCTCGGCCTGCTCTGCGGATCCGCCTCTGCCGCAGTCGCATTTCCTAAACCTGAGGGGTGGGTGACCGACCAGGCCGGTTTGCTTGATGCCTCCACAAGGGGTCACCTGGAGCGGCTCTTGACGGATGTGGAACAGAAAAGCGGCGTCGAAATAGCCGTCGTAACCCTCCCAACACTCGGTGGCAGGTCTGTCGAGGAGGTTGCGGTCGAGCTATTCCAGGCCTGGGGGATCGGCAAGAAGGGAAGGGATGAGGGGCTGCTGCTCCTGATCGCCCAGAAAGAACGGAAGATTCGAATCGAGGTGGGTTACGGACTGGAGGGGACAATCCCGGACGGACTGGCGGGCGAGATCATCCGGGAAACGATCACGCCGCGCTTCCGCCAGGGCCGATTCGCCGAGGGGATAGAGGCGGGCGTGAGACAGGTCGTCGAGACGATCGCGAGGCAAAAGCAGATCCAACTTGTACAACCCCCCGCGCCCCGCTCCCGGCCGACTGTCACTGGGCTGGAGATCGAACAACGGCGACTGGTCTCCAGGGCAACCCTCTTTTTCCTGCTCCTGATGGTTGGACTCATCGTCATCAGCCTTGCCCAAGAGCGGTCCCTCCGTAATTCCCGAGGCACACGGCGATTCCGTAATCGGTTGCTATGGTTCCCAGTCAGTTACAGCAGCGGGGGTTGGTCTGGCGGCGGCTTTGGCTCTGGCGATTCCGGGGGCTTCGGTGGGGGGTCGAGCGGCGGAGGAGGCGCCAGCGGCAGTTGGTGACCAGCGAACACGCACGGTCAGCTCTTCCCCCACCAGTTTTCAGCTCGCCTGTCAATGCGAGGCCTGTCGCGATGCTGCAATCCGATCTCATCCATCCACTCTATAGGGTTCCTATCCAGCCTCCATCCCCCCAGAATTGACAATCCCGGTGACATGTCAAAACTATAGACGTCGCTTCTCCATTGTCAAAGCAGCCAGCAGTTCGAGGACATAAAGTTAGGCGCAATGTCTGGTGATGGTTGGAAATGGTATTCCCCATAACAGATTAGTGGTTGTAGCCTACGCTGTCCGTAGGGTCTCGAATCGGCTGTTCTTAACAAGTCAAGATGTCCGGTTGTTAGGGTGGCCCTGCCTCCTCTCCTGGCAGGATATGACCGGGATCGTCCCGGCGGGTTGTGGCCCGGATGGTGAGGAAAGTGGCTGGTCCGGTTCCTGTCGCTCTGCTTTGGCGTCTTGCACCGGCGACTCGCTTCTACTGGTCTCCCCCACGGGGGAGGCACTGCCGGAGATCTTCATCCCAAGCTGAAGCCGTTCCTTGGCATCCAGGTCGAAGACCAAGGAACGCCCGACCTCTCGCCCGCAGAAAGAGTAAACGAAACCAGCGAGTTAGCCTATAGAGGTAGAATTGCCTTGCTTTATAACGCAATGTGTCATACAATAACGCTGTCGATTGTGGGAGGATTGATGAACGTCTCGAGCGATTCGGTTGAAATCCTCATCGACCCTCTTCCGGAGGTGATCGAACGATCCGCCGTTGCCGCCGGGATGGGGGTCCTGTACCGCTATCACCCAGATTCCACGCAGCGGCTGGCCGAGGGGTTTCCCCGCTTTGCCCAGACCACGGATGGGCGGTTGGTCCTGGCCCGCGCCATGAACCATCTGATTGTGGGCTATGCTCTGATCGCGAGGCCCGACCCTCGGGAGCGATGGGGTGATCCCAGCGCCCCGGAGGTCTGGGAGTTGGGTATGATCGAGGTGGCCCGCGGCTGGCGAGGGCGGGGCATCGGTCGGCAGCTCCTTCGAGCCTGCTTTGCCGATGGGAGACATGATGACCGGATTGTCCTGGCGACGGCCTATTCCTGGCACTGGGATCTTCAAGGGACCCAGCTGTCGAAAGCTGAGTATCGAGCGGTGCTCCTCCGGTTGTTCGGGTCCGAAGGGTTTCGCCAATTCGCGACGAATGAGCCCAATGTCCAAGAGGATCCAGCCAACCAATTGCTGGTTCGGATCGGGCCACGAGTGAGGCCGGAGGCCCGGGCTAGGTTTCTGAATCTCCTGCAGACGGATCCCGCGCGGGCTCCCGCTCTCGCGAAGAGCCTCTCCGCTTCCTGGAAGACCCTCTTTGACTCGCTGGCCAAGACCCTCCAGCTTTGGAGCCCCACTTGGTGGTTGGCCCCGTGGAGTGACGCTATCGTTTCGAGGACCTCGCGACCTTCGAACGGGTGCGGGCAAGCTTTCGACTGTTGACCGCTCCGAGCTAGACGAGAAGTACGCCTCGCTGAGCCAGCCCGCCATCCCAGCAGCCGTAAAAGGCACCTTCTTATCAACCATAGTGTAGATTACACCCCCGTAATCTTCTTCAAGATAACTCCATTATCTTGGCCTCGCGAGTTCAGCTTGACGGACTCTTATACAATCAATAGGACTGCTCATATAAGCCGTTTCAACCGTTGGCAACGCTGGACACACCACCTAACATGCTGATTAACCACTGCGTTCGCTGCGCTGACTCCCCAAAACACTTGTGAAGTGTGAAGTATCTGAGGTTATGCCCGATGGCGGCGTATGGTCGACACCAGCAAGACCTGAGAGTGGTTTGATGCTACGGCAACCGCTCAAGCATTTGGGAGAGCCTGGCTCGGATCGCATCTGTGGAGGCAGTGGTGATCTGGATCGTCTTGAGGCGGGCGTGCTGACCGGTGGCGATCCGAAGGCGGGAGACAGGCAAGTCGAGGGCCTTAGCCAGCAGGCGTAGGCAGGCCTCGTTCGCTCGCCCGGCCACTGGCGGGGCGCTCACCCGGAGCTTCAGGATGCCGTCGGCTTCGCCGATGATCCCTTCACGGGACGCCTTCGGCTGCAGGTGAACTCGAAAGGAGGTGAGATCGCCCTCCTGCCGAACCAAGACCATTATCTGAGTCGCCAGGCCAAGTCGCTGAGTGAGGCGACCAGAAACTTCTGAATGAAGATGATCGCCAGGATGGCGATAAGCGGAGAAAAGTCGATCCCCCATCCCCGCGTCGGCAGCATGCGCTGGATTTGCCGCAGCACCGGGTCGGTCGCGCGATAGAGGAACTGGACGATCGGGTTCCAGGGGTCGGGATTGACCCAGGAGATGATTGCCCGAATAATGATGATCCACATATAAGTGGTGAGGGCGATGTCAAGGACGGTGGCCAGAGCGCTTAACAGGTTGCTGGCAATGAACATTCGCCCCCCTTTAGCGTTTGCCGAGTTCCCGGGATCGGATCGTGGCCGCCTCCACCGCCTCCATCAAGATCCCCCGTAGCCCTCCGCGCTCCAGGGCATGCAGCCCGGCGATGGTGGTACCGCCTGGCGAGGCGACCATGTCTTTCAGCTCAGCGGGATGGCGCCCGCTCTCGAGCAGCATCTTCGCGGCCCCCAGCACGGTCTGGGCGGCCAGGAGTTTCGCCACGTCCCGTGCGAGCCCCACCTTCACGCCAGCATCAGCTAGCGCCTCGATGAACAGGAAGACATAGGCGGGGCCGCTGCCGCTGAGCCCTGTGACCGCGTCAAGATGCTTCTCCTCGACAACGACCACCTTTCCGATGGCGCCGAAGATCGCTTCGGCGATCTGCAAGTCCTGGGCGGTCGCATGCTCACCTTTCGCGATCCCGGCGGCGCCAGCCAGCACAAGGGCCGGCGCATTCGGCATCACTCGAATGACCCGGGGCTTGGCCGGTAGCCGCTCTGCGATAAAGGCGATCGGAGTGCCGGCGGCGATCGAGATGATCGTTTTGGTCTGATCGATAGCCGGCGCGATCCCTTTCAGCGCCGCCTCCATGTCTTGGGGTTTCACCGCCAGGATTAGGATCGACGCTTTCGCGGCCACCTCGCGGCTCTCGGCAACGGTCTGAACGCCGAAGCGCTCGTCGATCTGCTGCCGCCTGGCCTCAATGATGTCAGAGGCCATGAGTTGTTTCGCGCTCACCAGCTTGGCTTCGAGCAGGCCGCGGATCATGGCCTCCGCCATGTTGCCCGCTCCGATGAACCCGATGATCCGACCTTCTAACACCCAGCCCTCCTGATGCCGCCGACGTTTCTCCGTCTTATAGCGGCAAAGCCTGGCAGAGTCAAGGAGATTTGCCCACCTAGCATCCGCCTGCCAGGAACTCCTTGCGGTGGCGGGAGAATTGCGGTATATGGTGGAGGCTGCCTATCTAGTATGTGGGAGCCAAGGAGAGAGGATTAATGCGACGGGCGAGGGTACGGGTGCCGGCCTCAACGGCCAACCTTGGGTCCGGTTTTGACACGCTGGGGATGGCCCTCACGCTCTACAACGAGGTCGAGCTGACCGATGAGGGCGAGGGCGTACAGCTTCTTGTCGAGGGCGAGGGAAAGTCCGCGCTAGAAAAGGCGGGCCCGCAGAACCTCGTGGTTCGGGCGATTCGAACAACGCTGGGTGACTTTGGGGCCAACCCATCCGGGCTCAGGGTCCGCCAGATCAATCGAATCCCCCTTCGGCGCGGCCTGGGGAGCAGCGCCGCGGCCTGCCTTGGCGGGATCTCTGCCGCCGCGCGCCTGGCCGGCGTAGAGCTGTCCACCGACGAGATCCTTGCTCGGGCTCTCCCTTTTGAGGGACACCCCGACAACATTGCGCCAGCCCTAATAGGTGGATTGACCGCGTCCGCCATCATCGGTGGCCGCGTCGTCTCTGCGAAACTTCCTGTCCCCGATCGTCTGAAGGCGGTGGCGGTGATCCCGACCCTGGAGATGGCCACCAAACGTGCCCGGGAGGTGCTGCCGGAACAGGTCCCGTTCCAGGATGCGGCCTTCAACCTGAGCCGCCTCGCCCTGTTACTCACCGGCATTGCCACCGATCGCCTCGACCTGTTGGCGCCCGGCTCAGAAGATCGCCTCCATCAGCCGTACCGAGCGGGACTGCTTCCCGGGATGGAAGCGATCATTGAAGAGGGACGCCGCGCTGGCGCGCTGGCGGTCTTCCTGAGCGGCGCGGGCTCTTCGCTGCTGGCGCTCGTCAGCAGCGACGGGGATGCGATCGGTCAGCGAATGGGGGAGCGCTGGCGGCGGGAGTTCGGGATCGAGAACAGCGTGCGCCTCCTGGAGATCGACCGCCAGGGGCTCGTCTACCTCGAGTGACTACCTCTAGCAGCGTGCCCACTACTAACCCGACCGTTCTAAGAGCAGCTAACACTCCCTTGGTGGCTCCAGAACTCGTCTGCCGCTGGATTGACCAAGGCGGGTTCTCGACCGGACCAGTCAGGCGGTTTGGTGGAGCCGTGGACCGCCCTTCACGCCGAGCACGCTGTAGGCGACCACGGGCTTCTGAAAACCCTTGACAGTGAACGGTCCCACCTCGACGACATCGACCACGTCCCGGACCAGGTCAAACGTTCGCTGGTTGATGATGATCTGGCCGGGCTCCGCGACATTGACAAGACGGGCGGCCAGGTTGACTTGTGTCCCCACGACCGTATATTCCATCCGATGCTCGGAGCCGATGGTCCCCACGGTCACGTAGCCGGTACTAATCCCGATTCCCAGCCTAAGCGGTGAGTCGCCAATGGACCACTCGCTGCCGATTTCCCGGGCCCTCTCCTGCATGTCCATCGCCATCTGCACCGCCCGCTTCGCATGGTCCGGCTGGGGCACAGGATCGTTGAAGAAGACCAGCATCCCGTCGCCAAGGAATTTGTCGAGCGTCCCTTCGTACTTGAAGACGAGGTCGGTCATCTTCGACAGGTAGGTATTCAGGAGGGCGATCACTTCTTCGGGCTCGGCCATGTCCGAAAATGCCGTGAAGCCCCGGATATCAGCGAAGAAGATGGTAAGCTGCTTCCGCGCATTGGCCATCGCGAACGCGCTCTCTCCCGACGTGATCGCGCGGACGACCTGCGGCGCCAAATAGCTGCCGAGACGCCGCGTTCGCTCGAGCTCGTCCACCTGTGATCGGACTCGTCCCTCCAACTGTCGGTTCATCTCGTCCAGTCTTCTGGCCTGTTCCTTCACGGCCTCATGTTGCTGCATGAGCTCCGTGCGTGCCCGGGCCAGCGCGCGCATCATTTCGTTGGCCTTCTCTGCCAGGCCCCCGAACTCATCGCGGTTCGGAATGGTAATCTCCTTCTGGAACTCACCCCGCGAGACGTGGCCCATGTGGTCGTCGAGCATCTGGACCGGGCCAATGACAGCCCACGAGAGGACATAGCCAAGAAAGAGAGCAAGTGCAATGCTTGCGACTCCGGCGCCGCCAAGGAGCGCGATGCCGGCCCGGTTATTCCGCTCGACGGCACGCACGCTCTCGTCGCGACTCTCGCTGGAGATGCGAATCAGGTCTCGGGCGAGAGCCTCCAGCTCGTGGGAGAAGGGGTGCTCCTCTTTCAGGTGTATCACCATTGCCTTCGGAAGATTCCTGCCGTGTGCGTGACCATCCACCTGCTGTGCCGCCAAGGCGAACTTGAGGTTGGCCTCGTGGATTTTCTGGATCACCTCCCGCTCTTGTCCCTCGGCGATAGCCTCCAAGGACCCCAGCAGCGTCGCAAAGTTCTGGCGGGCCTTGACGAGCTTCTGGTCGTTGGCCGGATCGCCGGTCAACAGATGCATTGCCCTGAAATGCATCGACGCTGTGATCGCGTACTCCATCCGCCCCGCACGGATTACCCGGTCGGTGAGGCTCGCAATCCGGTGCGCCTGGGCGCTGGCACGCTGCATGAGCAGCAGTCCAAGGATGGCCGTGCCAAGCAGCAGGAACATAACAAGCAGGAAGCCGATCAGCAGCTTCTTGTGGAGCGAGGTGTGCCATCGGGCGACAGCGGCCACGATCGGGTCGAGCAGCGGGATCGGCGTCTTCATGGTCACTCCTCCAGTTACTCGAGAATTTCGCAGAAAGCCCGACCGTCCTCATGCAGCATCAGGACAGACGGCAACGTCATCGCTCTACTTGGTCTGAGCCGGCTCCACGCCGACGACCTTGACCTCAAAGGTCAGAGACATTCCAGCCAGGGGATGGTTGGCGTCAAGGACGATCGTCTTCTCCTTGATCTCTTTGACCTTGACAGGAATGGGCGGACTGTTGCCGTTTCGCACCATAAGGGAGGTCCCAACCCGATGCGCTTGCGGCGGGATCCGTTCCTTCGGGACCTCGATCACGGGCCTGATCGGCCCGTAGGCCTCCTCCGGCGGGACAACGACACGTTTCTGATCGCCGGCGTGCAGACCTCTGAGCGCCTTTTCCAACCCCGGGATGATCTGCCCCTCCCCATCGATGTACGTGAGGGGCTCCTTCCCCTTGCTGGTGTCCAAAAGCTTGCCCTTCTCGTCTGTGAGGGTATACTCGATCTTCACGGTGGCACCCTTCTGAATCTCCGGAGCGTTCGTCTTGTCCTTGGCCGCTGTCTTTTCGGGCGACTCGGCAAGGACGAGCCCCGCTGCCAAGGCCAGAAGCATTACCGGTGTGCTCAGAAGGATCGAAACATATCGGACCCCCAGCATCATACATCCTCCGTTTCGTGTTATCGTAGTCAGCAGAGCCGTGTACATCCTACAGCGATACTACGCCCACCACTATGCAGGCGCAATTGAAAAGTGTCATACCTTCAGCGGCCCACGAGGGAGGAATGATGAGTCAAGTTGCCGGGTTGGGATTGTGCGCCACCTGCCAGCATGGCCGAACCGTGACCAGCCGTAAGGGTTCGACCTTTCTCTTTTGCCGTCGATCGGAGCAGGACACCCGCTATCCAAAGTACCCCGCCTTACCGATGGTTCGATGTCCCGGGTACGAAGAAACGAGGAAGGGCGAAAGGCCCGGCAGGAATCCGTTTGACGTTACCGTTCCTTTGCTGTAAGCTTTCCACATGAGGTAATTTACCTGCTGGCCCGTCACCGGCTTCACTCCGGCCCCTGATCTTTCTCGATGCTCTCCTGATGGGTTTCTCCCCTTGGGAACAATCCTGCGGCCGTTGCGGCCAGCTTCTGCACGCTACCGTGTGTGGCCAACCTGAGGCCGTCGTTGAAGAGGAACAATGTCTCAGCAGCGCACTGATCTGAGGAATCTGGCAATCATCGCGCATGTGGACCACGGCAAGACCACGCTCGTGGATGCCATGCTGAAGCAGAGCCACATCTTCAGGGAGAACCAAGTCGTGATGGAACGGGTCATGGACTCCAACCCGCTCGAACGGGAGCGTGGCATCACCATCCTGGCCAAGAACACCGCCGTGACCTACAAGAACGTCAAGATCAATATCGTCGATACGCCAGGGCACGCCGACTTCGGCGGGGAGGTCGAGCGGGTTATGAACATGGTGGACGGGGTGTTGCTTCTGGTGGACGCGGTGGAAGGGCCGATGCCCCAGACTCGTTTCGTCCTCCGTAAGGCCCTGGAATTGGGGCATAGGGTCATCGTGGTCATCAACAAGGTCGATCGCGCCAACGCCAGAGCCGATTACGCCGCCAACGCCACATTCGACCTCTTTATCGACCTTGGCGCAACAGAAGAGCAGGCCGAATATTCGATCGTCTATACGGACGCCCGCACGGGACAGGCTGGCTACACGCCAACGGCGCTTGGGGCCGACCTCCAGCCTCTGTTCGAAACCATCCTCAGCTCCCTGCCTCCCCCCGAGGTGGAGCCGAATGAGCCGACCCAGATGCTGGTCAATCTTCTGGCGTACGATGATTACAAGGGGCGGATCGCCATCGGCCGCCTTTGCGCTGGACGGTTGCATCGGGCTCAGGAGGTCGTCCGCATCGCAACGGACGGAACCATCTACCCCGACAAGGTGGCGCAGATCTTTGTGCATCAGGGCCTCGATCGAATCGAAGTCGAGAAGGCCGAGGCCGGCGAGATCGTGGCAGTGGCCGGCCTGGGGGAGGTCGGGATCGGGGAGACCATTGCCGATAAGGACGCTCCTCGGGCCCTACCGCCGATCCGGGTGGACGAGCCGACCGTCCAGATGACCTTCGGCGTGAACACCAGCCCCACCGCTGGGCGCGAGGGGCAATGGAGTTCGAGTCGCAGCCTCCGGGAACGCCTCTACAAGGAACTCGAACACAATGTGAGTCTCAGGGTATACGACACGGAGAGCCCGGATAACTTCCTTGTCGCCGGGCGAGGCGAGTTGCACCTGGTCGTGCTGATCGAGACGATGCGGCGTGAGGGGCATGAATTCCAGGTCTCGAAGCCCGAGGTCATCTTTCAGACCGACCCCCAGAGCGGGGGGCAGTTGGAGCCATTCGAGCGGGTGAGCATCGAGGTGCCAGAGGACAACGCAGGGCTGGTCGTGGAGATGCTGGGTCAGCGTCGGGGGCGCTTGGTTGATATGCGGACGGGCGAACAGGGGATCGTGCACCACGAGTACATCGTCCCCACCAGGGGTTTGCTGGGATTTCGGCAGGCGTTCCTCACCGCAACCAGGGGGACCGGGCTCCTGAACAGCCTATTCCATGGATACGCCCCCATGGTCGGGGAGATCCGTGGGCGCGACCACGGGTCGCTCATCGCGTGGGAGCCGGGGGTGGCGACGGCCTACGGCCTGGCGAATGCCGAGGGGAGCGGGACCCTCTTCATCGGCCCGGGGACAGAGGTCTATGAAGGGATGGTCGTCGGAGAGGCAGCGAAGGAGCAGGACCTGCAGGTGAACGTCGCGAAGCGAAAGCACCTGACCAACATGCGCTCCTCGACTTCCGATATCGCGGTCCGCCTGAGCCCGGCGCGGCAGATGAGCCTCGACGACTGCGTCGAGTATCTGGCAGAAGACGAACTGCTTGAGGTGACACCGAAGAGCCTACGTCTCCGCAAGAGGGTATTAGACAGGCATGACAGAAAGCGGGCCAGGATCACCAGGAGCCAGAAGCCGGCGTCTGTGCGGTAGTCAGTCGGACCTGAATGAATAGACGCGATCGGTGTGGGCGAAACCTCGCGAATGCGTCCAGGCTTTGGCAGACCCGGCCGACCCGGGTTATGAGGTAGCGCGAGAGGGGGGATTTTCGGCAGGAGGGGAGCCGGGCTCTGCTCCTGGCTCTTCGGGTTCGATCCCCTCGATCGGCGGACCGCTGCCCTTCCTCTCCTGTTTCCTTTTCAGCTTCTGCTCTTTTCTGACCTTGCGCGCCTCTTCCTTTCGTCGTTTCTCCCCTCGATATGGTTGAAATCTTCCTGGCACCTCTGACCTCCTTTCCGCGATCACTCCCCTGATCTAGCACCCGGGGCGACGCCCGGGCAATGCCACGCGCTGCTCGGCACGGGTCCTCGCGGCGGAAGCAGATCGATAGACGCCGAGGGAACCGAGAATCGATCAGCAGCCTACGCCCTTCAGGCGCCGTTGTCAAGTGCGTGGGGAAGCGGGCCCACCCGCATGGCCGGTCCGGCCGTGCCTTGACAACCTCCCTTTGATGTGACATCTTCAAAAACGATGGAACGAATCGATCGGCTTCACGAAAAGGTCAAAGATCTCCCGGATGCGCCGGGCGTCTATCTCTTTCGGGACAAGCGAGGCCGTGTGCTCTACATCGGCAAAGCCCTGTCCCTGAAGAAGCGGGTCAATTCTTATTTTGTGGGGTCTGCGGGCGGGCCCGAACGGTTCCAGATCGGCCCTCTAGTCGAGCAGATTGCCGACCTGGAGTTCATCCTCACGGAGAACGAGCTGGAGGCCCTGATCCTGGAGAGCAATCTGATCAAGACCCATAAGCCGCGATATAACATCGTCCTGAAGGATGATAAGCACTACCCGTTCCTGAAGCTCGACCCGAACGACCCCTTCCCCTGGGTGCAGGTGGTGCGCCGAATCAAGGATGATGGCGCCCTCTACTACGGCCCCTATGTCCCTTCCACCGCGATGTGGGACGTGCTGGCACTGGTGAACAAGACGATCCCCCTCCGGAAGTGCCGGTCCATTGAAGGCCGGAAACTGTGCCTGGAGTACCATCTGGGCCGCTGCCTGGGTCCCTGCGAGGGGCTGATCGGTCAGAAAGAGTACGGGGAGTTAGTGGACCAGACGCGTCTCCTCCTGGACGGAAAAGATCAGGAGCTCACCAAGCTCCTCACGCAGCGGATGCATCAGGCGGCCGAGGCGTTGGAGTTCGAGCAGGCCGCAAAGTATCGCGACCAGATCGCCTCGCTCCGCCAGGTATTCGAGCGCCAGAAGGTCATCTCGCCGAGGGGCGAGGACCAGGATGTCTTCGCCCTGGCACAGGAGGGCGGAGAGGCGCAGATCCAGCTCTTCCTGATCCGGCGAGGCAGGCTCATCGGCCGCGAAACGTTCACCTTCCAGTTGGGCGCTCAAACCGCGGGCGGCCTCCTGACCTCGCTGATCAAGCAGTTCTACCTCGGCGCGCGGGACATCCCGCAGGAGATCCTCCTGTCTCACCCCCTCGAAGACGCCCCGCTCATCGCGGCGTGGCTGGCATCCCGGGCGAACCACCATGTGACCCTACTGGTGCCGCAGCGCGGGCGGAAAGCGCGACTGGTCCAGATGACGCTGAATAACGCCCAGGAGGCCCTCGCCCTTAGCCTTCGATCCTCGCAGAGTCGTGAGCAGGCCCTGAAAGAGCTGCAGGAGGTGCTGGGTCTTGCTGCGCCGCCGCGACGGATCGAGGCGTACGACATCTCCAACATTTCGGGGACGCTGGCCGTGGGTTCCCAGGTAGTATGGGAGGATGGTAAGTCAAAAAAGTCTGCCTACAAGCGCTACAAGATCAAGACGGTGGAGGGGCCGGACGACTTTGCCATGATGGCCGAGGTGCTGCGGCGGCGCTTGCAGAAGGCCCATGAGATGCCGCTTCCCGACCTGATCCTCCTCGACGGCGGTCGCGGTCAGCTCAACGCCGCGCTTGGCGCCGCCAGGGAGCTGGGAATTGATTCGCTTCAGATGGTAAGCCTGGCTAAGGAGGAGGAGCTGGTCTTTCACCCCGCAGGGCCGAAACCGATCGCGCTTCCGGAGCGGTCACGGGCCAGACAGCTTCTGCAGCAAATCCGAGACGAGTCCCATCGGTTTGCTATCACGTACCACAGAAAGCTGCGGGGCAAGTCGGCGCTCCGCTCCCTTCTGGACGACATCCCCGGAATCGGGGCGAGGCGCAGGCGAGCATTGCTGAACCGATTCGGAAGCCTGGGAGGCCTCCGCGAAGCCAGCATCGAGGAGCTCCGGCGCGCCGCCGGGATCTCCGAATCACTGGCCACAGCCATCCATGACGTGGTGGGCGCCGTCAGCGCTTAGGATCAGGAGGGGGAAATGCGGCGTGAGGGGATTGCGACCGAGAAGGCGCCACGCGCCA
>Ga0209515_10002675_pt1 | contig 26941 bp, 23 predicted proteins | sample Subgroupgradi54m_FD_187454 | JGI IMG/M metagenome (GOLD analysis project Ga0209515, IMG submission 187454) | Subsurface groundwater microbial communities from S. Glens Falls, New York, USA - GMW60B uncontaminated upgradient, 5.4 m (SPAdes)... ... | reverse complement strand
TTGTTTGTTCTGCCGGCGCTTGTTGATTCATAAGAAACGAACGAGAGCACCCTACGGATCATCAGTTTAAATATTTAAACATTTAAATGTTTAAACTTTGCTTTTAAAACGTCGTAACCGAGGCAATGGCATCGCCTGCGTCCATGCGCATGATGCGCACACCTTGCGTGGCGCGTCCCAGGGTGGGGATACCGCCTATTTCCATGCGAATAACCTGTCCTTTGCGTGAGATGGCGATGAGTTCAGACTCTTCCGTGTCGATTATATAAGCGCTGATTGCAGGACCTGTCTTTGAAGTGATTTTTGCGGTTTTGATCCCTGATCCTCCGCGTTTCTGGATCTTATATTGCTTGAGCGGTGTTTGTTTGCCAAATCCATTTTCCATCATAACGAGGATCTTTTCATCTTTTGATTTTGCTTTTTCGTTATCAATAACATCCATGCCGACTACCTCATCGTCTTTTTTGAGTTTCATGGCATGTACTCCCGCGGCTTGTCGTCCCATAGCGCGGATCTCCCCTTCTTTAAAGCGAATAGACTGTCCTTGCTTGGTGACAAGAATGAGCTCATCTTTGCCGCTCGTAAGCCGCGCCCACCCAAGGCGGTCTGTGCCGTTTAAGGTTATAGCTATAAGTCCGTTTCTGCGGACATTTTCAAACGTATTTGCTTCAACTTTTTTGATTATACCATCTTTGGTGAGCATGACTACGAAATTACTGGTAGAATCTTTGGGCTTTTTGCCTTTCTCCGTGCGGATCGCAAGGATCGAGGTTACTTGTTCAACCTGGTTCATGGAAAGGAAATTGAAAATCTGCTTTCCTTTGGAAATACGGGATCCTTCCGGAACCTCATACGCCGGTACTTGATAGACTTTTCCGGCATTGGTGAAAAACAAAAGCTGCGCATGAGTGTTGCACGTAATTAAACGTTCCACTACGTCTTCTTCTTTGGTTTCCATGCCGATAAGGCCTTTGCCGCCGCGTTTTTGCATGCGGTAGCTTTCCGGCTTGATGCGCTTGATGTATCCGCCACGGGTAAGCACGACCATTACCTCCTCCTCTGCGATAAGGTCTATGTCGGCAAATTCTTTTGGTGATGTTTTCATGACTTTTGTTCTGCGTTCGTCGCCGAATTTCTCGGTGATCTCAATTGATTCACGCTTGATGACATCGCGAATCTTGCGGGGATCTTTCAAAAGCGTTTCAAGTGATCGGGCGAGAGCCTGCTTTTCTTTGAGTTCTTCTTCAATATGCTGGCGCTCGAGTCCGGCAAGCGTCTGCAGACGCATTTCGAGGATGGCAGTTGCCTGAATATCGGACAGTTCAAACTTTTTCATTAAATTCACCTTTGCCTCATCTTTGTTTGGCGATTCCTTGATGGTTTTGATGACACGATCAATATGATCAAGGGCTATTTTGAGTCCTTCAAGGATGTGAATGCGGTCTAGAGTGCGGGCGAGATCGAATTTGGTCCGGCGAGTGACCACGTCAATGCGGTGCTTGATGAACTCTTCAAGTACGCTCTTGATCGAGAGGACATGAGGCTGAAGCCCATCCACGAGGGCAAGCATGTTGAGATGGAATGTACGCTGAAGGTCTGTGTGCTTGTAGAGATTATTCAGGACTTTTTGGGGCTGGGCGTCCTGTTTGAGCTCTATTACTACGCGCAGTCCGTCTTTGTCTGATTCATCGCGAATATCGCGAATACCCTCGATTCTTTTATCGGTTACGAGTTCTGCCATTTTTTCGATCATTTCCGACTTGTTCACTTGATAAGGAATTTCTGTGATGACAATTTGGAGGCCCCGACTTCCTTCTTCGATATCAGCTTTTCCGCGATTGACGATTGCTCCTCTTCCCGCGCCATACGTTTCCCGTATTGATTTTTCATCAAAAATAATGCCTCCAGTCGGGAAATCGGGTCCTTTTACAAAGTCCATTATCTCGTCTCCTGTTGCTTGAGGATTATCAAGGAGATGCATAAGCGCATTCATAACCTCGGTAAGGTTATGCGGCGGGATGTTGGTCGCCATACCTACCGCAATGCCGATGGTGCCGTTTAAGAGAAGGTTAGGAATGGCAGAAGGAAGAACAATGGGTTCAGTCCGCGTAGCGTCGTAGTTTTCACGAAAATCAACAGTTTCTTTCTCAATGTCATTGAGAAGGGTGTCCGTGATGCGCGACATATGCACCTCGGTGTAACGCATAGCTGCCGCGCCGTCGCCGTCAATTGAGCCGAAGTTTCCTTGTCCATGAACGAGCGGATAGCGTAATGAAAAGTCTTGAGCCATGCGCACGAGTGAATCATAGACCGCCTGATCGCCGTGCGGATGGTATTTACCAAGCACTTCTCCGACGACTAACGCGGATTTGCGGGCTTTTGCCGAGTACCCGAGTCCCAATTCATGCATGGCATACAAAATGCGCCTGTGTACGGGCTTTAATCCGTCACGGACATCAGGAAGAGCGCGTGCAACAATAACGGACATCGCGTAATCGAGGTATGATTCGCGCATTTCATCAGTGATCTCTCTTTTTTGTATATTGCCGATATCAGACATAGGTAAGGAATGTTATTGGATGGGAATCTTGAAATTACACCTGCTTTGTCATTGCGAGGAGCGTGCTGCGACGCGGCAATCTCGGTCTTGCGATGTTCTAGATTGCTTCCCTCACGGGACGCCTGCTGGCAGTCGTCGGAAGCCCCCAGTAGGCGTTTCTGCTGAAATGTCCTCGCAATGACATGCTTGAGTGTGGTTTCAATATCCACGTTACTGCGAAACTCGACTGGTGAACGTTATAACGTTACTAAGAATCGAAGAAAGTAATGAGATTATATGCTGTAAAATGGGGATAGTAAGTGTTTTTGTTTTTCTTATTATAAAGCCGGGAAGCTGTTTTATCCATGTGCCAAGATATGCGGGGGAAAGAAATTGAGACCATGAAGAGCTGGCTGAATCCAGTTTCGTAACTTCGAGTTCTTTGGGAATGAGGAGGTTTTTTGCAGCTTTAAAGGAGTCTAGAAAGCCGTTAATAGGCCCAATGTCAGGAATATTGATTGAGGTCGCTGCGTTTTTGCCTTCTGTGTGCTGTGTTGTCTGGTCTTCGGCAATTGATGATCCAGCGCTTCCTGTATTTAAATCATGCAAAGGAGAGGCGGTCAGCCAGACTACGGCCGCTATAATAGCCCCTCCTCCTATCAGTGTTGAAAGGGCGAGTATACGGCGATTACGCTCGGGAAGCGCATGCATTTTCTCTGTAAAGCCGGTTAAAAGCTCCATGCAGTAAGTCTATTACGTTATGCTATGTTAAGAACAACAACTTCAGTTTTCTCTTCTTCGGTGATATCTTTTTTCTTTATCGTGAACTTTTCTTGTGATTCGGCATTTTTGACGCCCATTTCTTTCAAAAACTGCGTATTATCAGCCAATGTTACCTTGAGTCCGGGTATTTTGTAGTGCATCGGTATGACAAATCGCGGCTCAATATCTTTGGTGAGTCGTGCGGCTCTCTGTCCGTCAATGGTAGAGGTACCGCCCACAGGGACTAAGAGAATGTCTACTTCGCCCACTTCTTCGATGAATTGGGCATCGCGGTTGGCATCGTCGCCATAATCACCCATGTGAAGAATGCGAATACCCTCTATCTCCACCAAAAATATCGTATTTAAGCCTCTTTCTGCTCCATTTTCGTTGTCATGAAACGTCTCAATGCCGTGAACATATGCTCCTTTTACCTCATATTCGCCCGGGCTATTGATGATAAAAGGTTCTCCGGCGACTGATTCGAGGTTGTTGTGGTCATCATGTGCGTGGGTGGAGAGCGCGATATCTGCGCGAAATCGGGGTGGTGTTAAGCCAATTTCTTTTGAAAACGGGTCAATAACGATCACAAGATCGCCTGACTGAATCTTAAAGCATGATTGTCCGTACCATGTGATTACCATATACATCTATAATAGCCCCTCGAATAAGCAAAATCAAGGCATTAGCTTGCAGGTTAAAAAAGAAATTAGCTTGTAGTTGGTAGCTTGCAAAATAAGCCTCTTTCCTCTATAATACCCACTATGATTACTAATAATAATGAAGAGAATGTGAGCGAGACAGGCAGTGAGCAGCAAACTCAAGGCCGGGTTGCCCCGCAAGCTGGGGTTATGTCTAAGAAACCCCATCCAATGGAAGCGCTCCTGAAAATGTTTTCAGGAAATACGTTTCTTAAGCCGAATGATACAGTAGAAGGAACGGTCGTAGAGAAGCGCGGAGGCAAGCTTTTTGTTGATCTCGGATCAAGCGGGGCCGGAATTGTGTATGGCCGCGAATATATGGCAGCACAAGAAGTGATCAAAGGGCTTAATCCCGGAGACCATGTCAGCGCAAAAGTAGTGGAAGTTGATAATGATGACGGCTATGTGGAGCTTTCGCTCCAGGAAGCCGGAAAAGAAAAGCGTTGGGTTGATTTGAAAAAATCTATGCAGGAAGGCGTATTGTTTGATCTTCCGATTAAAAAGGCAAATACCGGAGGTTTGATTTTGGAACTTTCGGGTATTGAAGGTTTTTTGCCTGCATCCCAGCTCTCCTTTAAACACTATCCTCGCGTAGAGGGCGGTGATAAAGAAAGAATTTTCCAGGAACTCCAGAAGATGGTAGGTACGCCTATGCGAGTAAAAATTCTTGATCTGAACCCTGAAGAAAATAAATTGATTTTTACAGAAAAAGGTCTAGACGCTGAAGATATGCGCAAGGCTCTTTCCGGGTACAAGGTAGGTGATGTAGTGGAAGGAGAGATCACCGGCGTAGTAGATTTCGGCGCATTCATGAAATTTAACGATATTGGACTCGAAGGTCTTATCCATTTGTCCGAGATCGATTGGACATTGGTAAGCAATCCGCGGGAAATTTTGAAGCCCGGAGACAACGTTACGGCAAAAATCATCGATATTCAGGGCGATAAAATCTCTTTGTCGCTTAAACAGCTTAAAGAAGATCCGTGGGTGAAAGTAGCCGAAAAGTACCACAAAGATGATGTGGTAAAAGGCAAAGTAACGAAATTCAATCCGTTCGGCGCATTTGTAGAGCTGGATCCCGATATCCAGGGACTAGCTCATATTTCCGAATTTGGAACCGAACAGAAAATGCGCGAAATGCTAAGCCTTGCCGGCGCATACGAGTTCAAGATTCTCTTGGTTGATCCCAAGGAACATAGGATCTCGCTTACTCTTGCCAATATGGTTCGACCTGAAAAAGCAAAGAAAGAAGCCAAAGAAAAAGAGCCGAAAGAAGAGAAATAACTCATATTTTGAGTAAAATAAAAAGGAGTCCTTTGCGGACTCCTTTTTATTAACTTAAAACCATAAGCTTTAGCGGGTGTGTGCCGTTTATAAGCGTAGTGCGTAAGTGAAGCGTATTAAGCCTTTGCCTGCCTATAAATTACGCCCCCTCTTTCTGTCATTCCCGCGAAGGCGGGAATCCAGTCTTAGTAGCTGGAGGACTGGATTCTCGCGATTTGGTTGGGAATGACAAAGAATAATATAAACAAACAGGCAGGCAAAGCCTGCAAGATAAAAGCCACCAACGATGCTGGTGGCTTTTTATTTTGTTCCCAAGCGGGATGTGTTTGGCTATGGGCGGGTGCTGATCGACTCAGCGAATCTCCGCCACTCTTCTTCATCTTGTTTCCGCCGTGCCTCAAATGCTTTGCCGGGAACGACCGGGGTTCCCATATCTTCATGGGTCTCTGCCATGTTTCTGATAGTTCGCTTCAGCTGCTCGTACCAGAGGGCAGACGGCAGTGAACGTTGAAAAGAAATATGCAGGTTCCCTTTATCGCTGGGAAAAACCATGTTCCATGTGGGATGGATCGGCGGGAGGGGCTTGCCTTGACTCTGGGCGATACGATTGAGAATCATAATGGTCCTGCGTACGTGCGACCAATAGGGGAGATCAGGCCGGCGTTGGAACAGTTCAACGGGGGAAATGGATAGATCGAACCATGCCCCATCTTCTATTTCTTCGACCTCCTCGATCTCGATTTGCTGGAAGTTTTGTAGAAATGCCGCAAGCGTGATGACTTGATGTCCTGAAGGACAGGTGTATCGCAAGAATACGGAATTGAGTGGCGCTGCATACTTAAAATTAAAATTCGTGAATCCCGTTTCGGCGATGACCTCTCGCCGTGCGCATGTCTGTATCATCTGGTCAGGTGAACGGTTGCGACCGGCATCATCTTGCACGTCCATGATCTCAAGCCCGCCTCCCGGATTCCCCCAGCCCCTTGGTTTGGGAGTTTTGGAGAAATGATAGGTGGCCAATGGTTCCTGTTTGTTTAAAACCCAATAGATCTTTGCGGGGTGATGGGGGTGCATGAGCACCACATGAACGGTCATAGACGGGCCTATTACCAAGCTTTTATTGCCGTGGAGAGGCATTTGAGCCACTATGTGGCCCTCTCGGATATCTTGTAAAGGTTCCATAATGAACCTCCTTTCTCATGGAATAATTTTAACACTTATACTTGTTTAAGTCAAATACGCGTGGGGGCTTGCTTTTTTATTAGATATATTGTATAATGTTCCTATTGTTACTTTGATAAGATAACTACACGCAAAAGGAGCCAGCAATGGCGATCTCAACAGCATGTCTGCGCAATTGGCCCAACCTTGATGTCGTGGTGACGTACGCCCTCCTGCAAGAGATCGTCGGTGCCCCGCTTAAGGTGACATTTGGCAGCAGGAATCTGGCCTTGTCTGATACTGAAGCAGCCGATTTGGCTGCTGCGGAAATCTATACCATTGGTGTAGGTAGGGGCCATGGGTACGAAGACAAACAGCTCAACGGAAGAACGTTTGGGTCTGAAACATCCCTTTTTCTTCATTCTCATGAGAGTCTTCGCGACGATGGTTCGTTGCGGGAGCTCGGAGTTTGGATGGATCGGGATAATGAGGACGGCCGTTTGACCAAGAAGCAGCCGTATTCGATCGGATGGATTATGCATCAGGCGTTTCGTCTGGGCTATGATCACACTGAAGTGGTTGATCGAGTGGCGCATACGGTGCGCGTTCTCATTGACTCAAATCGTGCGAAGAAGGACAAGCGTCCGGATCTCGGCATGCACGAGGCAGTCAAGAAGTGCTCCGCAATGGCTCTGATATCCGGAGGCGAGTATTACGGACCATTTACCGTCAGGCGTTATGTCCGAGATATGTATATGCTCGGGTATGAAGAGAAGCTAATGGTGGCGAAGGCCGGCTGGTTCGTCCACGTCCATAACGAGGCGAAGAGGCGAGAGGCTGCTGCGAAAAAAGTCGCAGAAACAGCAAAGTTCAATTCATTCCTTCTTTCGCGCCGTCAGGAGTTTGGTACGTGGGTTGAGGGCGAGGATCCATATTTGATGTCTCGTCTGTCGCAGGACAAGGATTTGGTTATCATGCGCAACCCCAAAGGCAACATCATCATGATGTCCCGAGAGTTCGATCTTTCGGATGTCGCCCTTGCCTTTATAGAGAAAGAGCCCAATCTTTGGTACTTTGACAGGGATCGCAATATCCTCGCCAATGGTACGGAGAGCGAGCCAGCCGAAGCAACCGCTCTTCCCCGCGAATCGGTACAAGTCTGCGTTGCTACGCGTGTGAAGAGGCGTCACTTCTAGTAGATGCCCAAAAGTTTTGAGTTTAGGCCCGCTGTTTTACAGGCGGGCCTTTTCTATTGGTTAAAAAGCAACCCCATTAAATCCCCTCCTGTGTCATTCCCGCGAAGGCGGGAATCCAGTCTTTTGCGCTACTGAAGAGGGTCTGGATTCCCGCCTTCGCGGGAATGACACGAGAGAATAATAGAGATGAATGGGTAAGGGTCTCCAATATAAAAAGCTCTGATTTCTCAGAGCTTTTTATTTTTTGAACTAGCGGGCGTACTCAATGACGCGCGTTTCGCGGATCACGGTAACTTTGATCTCTCCCGGATATTTAAGCTCGCTTTCCACGCGCCGGGCTATTTCACGCGCGGTGTTATGGGCTTCGATATCGCTGATCTTCTCGGGAGTTACGAAGATGCGAATCTCGCGTCCTGCGGAAATAGCATATGCCTTTTCTACGCCGGCAAAGGAAGTGGCAATGTTCTCCAAGTCCTCAAGCCGTTTGAGGTAGTGCTCAAGCGAATCGCGGCGTGCCCCCGGGCGGGAAGCCGATACTGCATCCACGGTCTGCACGATAATTGATTCAATGGTCTCATACGGATATTCCTCGTGGTGGGATTGCATTGCCTGAATAATGCGCTGGTCTACATTGAATTTCTGCAAAATGCGCCGTCCGATCTCTACGTGCGTACCGGTTACTTCATGGTCTACTGCTTTGCCGATATCGTGTAAGAGTGCGCCTTTCTTTGAGATTGCTACATCAGCCCCTACTTCTTCGGCAAGCATTCCTGCCAAGTGAGACATCTCGATCGAGTGCTGGAGTACGTTTTGCCCGTAGCTTGTGCGGAATTTAAGGCGTCCCACGAGAGTAAGCAGGCGGGGATCGAGGTCAAAGGCGCCCACTTCATGTGCTGCCTGTTCTCCGGCTTCCCTGATCTGTTTCTCAATATCTTCACGTGCTTTCTCGGCAGCCTCTTCGATGCGTGCCGGCTGAATGCGTCCGTCTTGGATCAAGTTCTCAAGTGCGCTCTTGGCGATCTGGCGTCGTACCGGATCAAAGCCTGAAATAACAATAGATCCCGGAGTGTCATCAACAATGATCTCAACACCGACTGCACGCTCAAGCGTCTTGATATTGCGTCCTTCGCGTCCGATGATTTTGCCTTTGAGATCGTCTGAAGGGATTTGTACCGTGGTGGTGGTAACCTCGGAAGTGGTTGACGTGCTTAAACGCTGAATGAGAGTTGCGAGAATATTTTTCGCGCGGCGTTCAAGTTCTTCCATGCCGCCTTGTTCGAGTTTCTTGATGCGTGACATGAGATCCACGGTGTATTCTTTCTCGATCTTGGCCATGACTTCATTCATAGCATCTTCTTTGCTAAGGCCGGATACTCGCTCGAGTTCTTTCATTGTTTTCTCGCGCGCGGTCTCTATCTCTGTCTTGGCAAGCTTTACGCGTTCTATCCGTTCTTCCAGTTCTTTGTTGCGTTTGTCAAAATCCTGTACGCGCCTATCAAAGGAGTTTTCACGCTCAAGCATGCGTTCCTCCAAACGGCGGATCTGGGACGTGCGTTCCTTTTCCTCCGTTTTTGCTTCTTCTATTGTTTTTGATGCTTTTTCTTTGGCATCAAATAATACTTCTTTTGCCTCGGCCTTGGCATCCTCAACGAATTTCTTGAGTTTTGCCTCGATAGAGGATTTACGCTTTTGCGCGACCATCTGTCGGATAAGGTATCCGAGTCCCGTGCCTGCACCAAGGGCTATAACGCCGATGATGATAAAAATATATAAGGTATCCATATATAATGAAGTACGAAAAATTGCACGACGCATCTCGTGATGGATACCAATACGTATGAGAGCTTACTTTAGAAAGCGCTGCGCTCTCTCTCAAGATGAGAATATGACGAAAATGCCTGCTCTATTGAAAGCGGAAACAGAGACATTTGAATGTCGGATTGAACAAAATGAAAGAAAGATAACATGCTCATGTAAAACGGGAACCTCCGCGGTTTGCGCGAAACTCCTCATGCGTATTCGATACCATCGAGAGGTGCGGATGCAGCCTCTATTCGTTCTATAGAATTAAACATCATTTTGATTACTTTTGTAATGTAGCAGACAGGAGGCGCTTTTGTCAATTTGACCGCAGAATTTTCTGTCGTGTATTTGTGATAAAAAAAGAGCCTTTCGCAGCAGCGCTGCTGCGAAAGGCTGGGGCGTAGGCTACTTGCCGATAAGTCGGCGGAAGGCGTAAATGAGGAGACCGATGGCGAGGAGAGATCCGAGGACGGGCTGTACTTCGTTAATGAGTCTTATGAGGATCAGCTTGAGATCCCCGGGATTGAATACTGCGTATACAATCCCAAGTATCAAGAGTATCTTGAGAGTTCTTTCGGGTTTGCCGAAAAGGAAGTTACCCCATTGCTTCATGAGCTTTCCTTATTGCTAAGTGCAATGAACATTATGTATATATTATAATCTATTTTATATTAAAGTCAATGATTTTGTTGGCGAAGTATAAAATCTTTATCTTCTTGCCAAACGATGTTCTTGTGGGGTACTATTGCCGAGGTACCTTTTTTCTATATAAAGAAACCCCGCTAAGCGGGGCATTTCTTTGTGTTCATGCACGAGGAGGAGAAAGAATGATGACAGCGATCAACCTGATTGACGCAAGAGAGTATGACTTCACACTCGATAAGCTGCGCGGGTTTTTCCGCGCTAAGGGATTTATCGAAGCGCCGGTGCAGCACCGCAGAAGTATTATGGCTGCGTGCGAAGACCCGCGGACGGTGACGGAATTTACGCATGGCGGGGAGTCCTGGCCTATGCCTCAAACCGGGCAGATGTGGCTTGAGTGGGAATTGCTTTCCAATCCCAGTGTGCCGGGCTACTACTGCGTATCTACGAGCTTCCGGAATGAGCCCGATCCGATTCCCGGCCGCCATGACCTCATATTCCCGATGTTTGAATTTGAGACTCATGGGAATATGGACACGCTTCTGGCCCTTGAGGTGGAGCTTGTCACGTATCTGGGTATTGGATACAATTCTTGTTTTAAATTTTTCCGACATGCGGATTATGCGGAGACGGCAGAGGCTCTTGGCGTCAAAGAGATTACTGCAGAGCATGAAGATCGGATGTGGAGAGAGTGGGGACATAATGTTTTGTTTTTGAAGCATTTTCCGATGTATACCTCGCCATTCTGGAATATGAAGAAGGTGGGGGACGTGGCAAATAAGATTGACGTCATTCTCTACGGCATGGAGACCATTGGGTCTGCCGAGCGCAGTACCGATCCCGACGAGATGCGCCATCTTTTTCATACGATCAGCTCGGGTATGTACGCGGATATGCTGTATGCGAAGTTCGGCAAGCATCGGGTGGAGGAGCGGCTGGAGAATTTCTTGGCCCTCCCCATGTTTCCTCGCTGCGGCGGCGGAATCGGCATGACCCGCATGATCCGTGCGCTGAAATACGCCGGAGTTTTGCAGCCATCGCCCGTGCGTGATCCTATCGAGCTGTAAGTAACTCACCCCCCAACGGCTCACACTGGCCGTTTTTTTATTTTCCTGTCATTGCGAGGACATTTCAGCAGAAATGCCTACTGGGGTCCTCGACGACTGCCAGCAGGCGTCCCGTGAGGGAAGCAATCTAGTGCCCGAGATTATAGACTGGATTCCCGCTTTCGCGGGAATGACAGAAAGAATTTAAATGTATTGCTGATTATCTCTGTGGTATACTCTTTTATATGTCACGACCAAAACCTCTTCTATTAGTAATCATAGATGCCTTCGGTATATCAGTAGAGAAAGAAGGTAATCCCGTAGCTTCGGCTGATACGCCCGTACTCGATGAGATTGAGGCGAATTTTCCTATTACCACGCTTCAGGCTTCCGGCGTAGCTGTCGGTCTTCCTCCGCGGGAGGCGGGCAACTCCGAAGTAGGGCACTTAACCATGGGCAGCGGCAGATCGCTCCATCACCACCTTCCGCGCATTATCTCTTCCATTCATGACGGATCGTTTTATAAAAATGAAAAATTGCTGGGTATTGCCGAGCATGTAAAAAAAAATAACTCCCGTCTCCATATTGTCGGTCTTATCTCTTCAGGATCGGTCCATAGTTATATCAATCATCTTTACGCGCTTCTCGATGTCGCGCGGAGAGAAGAAATATCACAGGTATTTATCCATGCGTTCTCTGACGGCAAGGACTCTCCTCCGGAAGAAGGAGCTGCGTTTATAAAGGAATTGGAAGCTCGGCTTGCAAAGGAATGGCCGAATGTGCGCATTGCATCGGTCATCGGGCGTTTTTATGCCATGGACAGGGAGACCGCATGGGATCGTACGCAAAAAGCATATGACTTGCTTACCAAGGGAGCGGGTACGGTGGTTAGCTCAATTCCTGCATATCTTGAGACCGAGTACCATCAAGGGTTTACGGATGAATTCATCGAGCCTGCAGTTGTCGGCGACGGCGCGGGCAATCCCTTGGCGACGGTGCAGTCGGGCGATGGGGTTATCTTTTTTAATTTCCGTGAAGATTCTATGCGCCAGATTACGCATGCATTTTCTGATGATGCGTTTAGCCATTTTGAGCGTATGAAAATTGAGAATCTTGAAATCGTGACCATGACCGATTATGAGACATCGCTGGAAACGCTTGCCGCATTTCCCTCTTCTGATGTGGCAAATCCGCTTGCACAGGTATTGAGCAATGAAGGACTGACTCATTTTCATATTGCTGAAACTGACAAATATGCGCACGTCACTTATTTTTTCAACGGAGGCCGCGAAGCTCCTTTTGAAGGGGAGGAGCGGACGCTCGTTCCGTCTCTCGGAGTAGCGCATGTTGACGAGGTGCCCGAGATGCGGGCGCGCGAGATCACCTCGACTATTTTAGAAAAAATGAACAGTGTTGATGTGGTGATCGCCAACTACGCCAATGCCGACATGGTGGGACATTCGGGCAATTTTTCTGCCATAGAAAAGGCCGTCGCGGTGATTGATGAATCACTGGGAGCTTTGATGAACGCGGTGATGAGTACAGGCGGCATGATGATCATTACGGCAGATCACGGGGGAGTAGAGGTGAAGCGCAATATCATCAGCGGAGAAAAGCGCACCGAGCACTCAATCAATCCGGTTCCGTTTTATATTGTCTCAAATGAGTGGCGCTTGAAAAAAACCCGCACTCCAGAGGAAGTAATTGCCGCCAAAAAAGAAATCGGCGGCATCATCACCGATGTGGCTCCCACTATTCTTGAATTGCTAGAAATAAAAAAGCCCCACGAAATGACAGGGGCTAGTTTGGTCTCCTATCTTAGGAGGCAATTGGAGTAATGTTACAGAGGAGTCTCTTCAAATGGATTTTCGGCAAAGAAGAGATCGAGCTTTGCGATTTCTTTTTCTAGAAGTTCAAGCTTGGCATCTTCTTTTTTGTTCTCTGCCTGAAACTCTTCCCATTCTATATCTCTTAGTCTGTATTCTTTAAGGAATGCTTGGTGGTCAGCATAGGCCTGTCGCCATTCTTCTGCCTCTTGAGTCAGATTTTCGTACTGCTGACGCAAGGCATTAAATTCCGGCCTATTTTTATCTTCATCCGGCAGGCGCTCGAAAAGCAGTTTGATCTCATCGATTTTCGGATAGACCTGATCAAGGGCAGTGCCTTTAGACAGCTGCTCAAGCAGGTCTAGCTCGTAGGAAATTTCTGGAATGCTCGACGGTTGTGCCGGGGAGCCACTCACTGTGCACATTGAATTATCCTTTGTATTGGTTTGGAACTAGAAGTACACTAGAAACATTGTAGCATTTTATATGAAAAAGTCAATATATCAGAAATGGACTAAGCAGAATAAAAAGCCCCACTACTCGGTGAGGCTTTTTTTGATGTTCACTAAAGAGACGATGTCACTTCGATCCTATATGGGTGACGGCTCCCGTTTTTCCTGTTTTTTCGAAGCCGCGCAATGTTTTGAAGGCGGTTCCTTCTAAAACCTGCGTTGTCTGTGGACCTCGAATAGTTACTGTATTATTGAATTTAGTATCTAGGATTTTAATTCCCTCCATTTCCCCAAGACTTCTTGGTAGGGCTGTTTTAATGAACCGTTTGGTCATGGCTCCTTCAAATGAAAGTGTGCTATCGAGCATGACCAATCCTGCAGCTATGATGACATTGGCAGTTTGCTCTGCGATTATACCTGGCTTTTCAAGCCGATTTCTTCTTACTTCTTCCTCTTTTTCTAGAGTGACACATAGCGAGTCTCTCGGATTTTTCAGGCAGCTGCTTTTGTAGACGCAGTAGGCTGATATAGTTGTGACCCGTGTTCCAAGTAGGTGGCTGTAGGGGGCGCAGGAGTAATCTGGTAGGAAACAGCCATTGAGGCAAATTAATGGCGTTCCAATTGGTGCCTGATAATTATCTAGCCAAATGTACGAAGCGGGTAAATAATTATCTGGTCGAATATCAAATGCGAGCTTGTAGGTTACGGATTCATAGTTGAACTCAACAAAGAGCTTACGATGTTTTCCGTTTGTGACCTCGCTATAAAATTCTTTCATTTGCAGAGGCTTAATTTCGGAAGCCCAGCATTCGAGTCTCCATTCATGCTTATAGTTTTGTTCAGTATATTTCTTATTTTCCCATAAGCCAGCATGTTTATGCGTATCATCATTGAACCAGTATTGTATGGCTGCTTTTTCTTCGGCCAGACAAATGCCTAGAAAAATATGGCTATAAATATGGTTATGAGACCTAAACAGTACTGCGGGCGCGGCAACTTTTTCTGCTAGGCACGTTTCCTGTAAGAGGAATATCGCGCTTATTACGATAAGCAAAACGTATACCCAAAAGCTAGCAATGGTCTTCATTTAGTGCTCCTTGAAGTAGATTTTAAAGGAAACTTATTGTGTATTATAATATAATAATTTATTAAAAAAGTCAACAGCGGCTTTGAGCCGCTGTTGAGTAGAGAAGTGTTATTGAATTCCTTTTGAGAATTGTTCTATCGCATCCAGGATGATACCTGATCCTCCAACGATCGCCGCTGCGAAAAGAGCAAGTATGAGAGCCTTTTTCCATTTACTGAGTTCTCCGGGATTTGAAGTTGCAGATGCTGCTACTATTCTGAAACCGATATAAATAATGATTAAGACTATAATCGAAATGGCGAATGGTCGAATTTGGGCGAAGACTGATTTAAGAAGCTGAATGATACTTGTTTGCGTCGTGATTGGATTTACAAACGTGCAGTTATATTTTTGTACGGTGACTCCATTTACTGTTTCTGGGGTAGGCGTGCACGTGGGTTGTTGAGCAAACGCCAGCTGCGCAGAAAAGACGAGCGCGAGGAGGGAGAGGACGGGGAAGAGGGTGAGAGAAAGTTTTTTGCGATTCATGCAAATTTAGTTTGTAGGTTGTAGTGAGTAGTTGGTAGCAAGAGATTTGTTCTTAACTACTCACTACAACCTACAAACTACTCTAACTATTTGATATTTTTTCGCTTGATGACTTCATCAATGAGGCCGTATTTTTTTGCTTCTTCCGGGTCCATGTAGTTGTCGCGGTCTGTGTCTTTTTCTACTTGGCTTACGGGTTTGCCGGTGTGTTTTGCGAGGATCTGGTTGAGGCGGTCTTTGAGTTTGAGAATGTGTCGCGCGGAAATTTCGATCTCCGTTGCCTGTCCTTCGATGCCGCCTGCCATGATCTGATGGATCATTACTTCGGAATTGGGGAGAGAAAATCGTTTTCCTTTTGTTCCCGCGGTAAGGAGGAGGGCTGCGCCCGATGCTGCCATGCCGATGCAGATGGTGGATACATCAGGTTTGAGGTATTGTATTGTGTCGTATATGGCGAGCGTTGAAGGAACCGATCCGCCCGGGGAGTTGATGTATATCTTGATATCTTTTTTCTCGTCCTCTGATTCAAGGAAGAGAAGCTGGGCGATGATCGTGTTTGCCATCGGATCGTTGATGGGGCCTCCGAGGAAAATAATGCGCTCTTTCAAAAGGCGCGAATAAATATCATACGCGCGCTCTCCGAATTGGCTTTTCTCGATCACGGTCGGAATAAGATATGAGTTGGTGATTGTTTCTTGTTTCATGGTAGTGATGAGTGATGTGTAAAACGTTATGTCATTGCGAGGAGTGTTTCGCGATGTGGCAATCTTACAATAAGAGTCATTTATATAAATAATCTTAAGGTAAGATTGCCGCGTCGAGGACTCCTCGCAATGACAGAGGAAGGTCTGGATTCCCGCTTTCGCGGGAATGACACGCAGAGAGTATTATTTCATTGATTCTAAGAGTTCAAATACTTTTTCGTTCTTTACTATGCCTTTAGCATACTCTCGGAGGCGGTCAGGGTCAATTTGTTTGTGCGCCTCGGTATCATCTGCGAATTGTTTTAAGTATTGGTCTGATTTTTCCTGTACTTCTTGCGCGGTGGGATTGATATGTTCCTTGCGTGAGATTTCTCGGAGCGCGAGGGCTACGCGTACGCGCTTTTCTGCTTCAGGAAGCCACTCGGTCCTCAACTCTTCGAGATTTTTGTTGATGTGCAGGAGGTAGTCTTCCCATTTCATGCCCATCTGCTCAATGCTGTTTCTCAACTCTTCGAACATTTTTTCACGTTCGCGTTCCACGAGAAGCTGCGGAACTTCTGTTTTTATTTCCTTGGCGATCGCTTCGATAATGGTGACGCGTACGCGCTGTTTTTCTTTTTCTTGTTTTTCTTGCAGAAGGCCGTCTGCAATATTTTTCTTGAGCATCTCAACATTTTCAAATGCGCCGAGCTGTTTTACAAACTCGTCATTGATTTCAGGAATCTTGCGTTCTTTGACGATGTTCATTTTTACATGGACATCGATAGTTCTTCCCGCAAGCGCTTTGTCGCGCCAGTCTTCGGGGAGCGTGAGAGAAAAATCTTTTTCATCTCCTGTTTTCATTCCAGCTAGATGTTCCTCAAATCCGGGGATAAATGTTTTCTTCCCTACGACGAGCGGATGGTTGCGCGACTCTCCATTTTCCCATTTCACGCCCTCGTGACGTATGACGAAATCAACCTCAACTGCGTCTCCATCTTTTGCTTCGCGCTCGACGGGGATCTGCTCCATGCGCGATTCTGCAATCCATGTGAGCGTTTTTGCGATTTCATCGTCGGTGACTTCCGCTTCTTTTTTTTCTCCTGCAAATTTTGCTGCGATTTTTTTATAGTCCGGAAGTTCCACGGACGGCATGAGAGAAAACTTCGCCTTGTAAATGAGTTCATTTCCCGGAGCGAGTTTTGTAATGGTAATTTCGGGCTGCCCAATGGGTGCGAATTCTTTCACGCCCTCCGGCGGATTGTCTTCAAGTTCTTCGACGAGAGCGGGATATGTTTTACGTACGGCATGCTCGGCTGCCCGCTCGTATATAGCTGACTCTCCGAATTTATTTTTTACCGCATCAAAGGGCGCTTTGCCTCGGCGAAATCCCTCAATGTCGCGCTCTTCGCTAAGAGCAGCAGCCGCACGTTTCACGTGCGGCTCGAATTCGGGAAAGGGAAGAGTGATTTCTATTTCAACTTCTGATTTGGGAAGTAAGGTGATCTTGTGATTCATGATTAGAGCATGCGCACGATTAGGAGTGCCACAATGTTTACGATTTTAATCATTGGGTTGATGGCAGGGCCTGCGGTGTCTTTGTACGGATCGCCGACTGTATCGCCGGTAACGGCTGCCTGGTGTGCAGGAGATTTCTTGCCTCCGTAATTTCCTTCTTCAATATATTTCTTTGCGTTGTCCCATGCAGCTCCTCCTGACGTCATGGAGATCGCGACGAAAAGTCCGGTGACAATGGATCCCACCAAAAGTCCGCCGAGCGCGTAGATGCCGTTTTGTCCAAGCAAAACAACAAGAAGAATCGGAACTACTACGGGAATGAGAGCGGGGATAATCATCGCGCGGATCGCAGCTTTGGTAACAATGTCCACTGCTTTGTCATATTGCGGCTTTCCTGTTCCATCCATGATTCCTTTGATCTCGCGGAACTGGCGGCGCACTTCTTCCACTACTCCTTGAGCTGCTTTTCCTACGGCGCGCATGGCGATCGATCCGAAGAGATAGGGCATAAGGCCTCCGATAAAGAGTCCTACGATAACGTAAGGATTAGAAAGCTCAAACGTAATTACTTTGCCGAAATTTTTCAGCTCTTCGGTAAATGAAGCAAAGAGTACAAGGGAAGCCAGCCCCGCGGATGCGATCGCGTATCCTTTGGTGATTGCTTTTGTGGTATTACCGACTGCATCAAGCGGATCGGTAACGGCGCGTACGTGCTCGGGAAGTCCTGCCATTTCAGCAATGCCTCCTGCGTTGTCGGTGATCGGGCCGAATGCATCAATGGCGACAATAATTCCCGCCATCGAGAGCATGGAGACTGCGGCAAGCGCTACTCCGTAAAGTCCTGCGTGCAGGTAGGCTACCAACATGCCGACGGAAATAATGATAACCGGAAGTGCGGTTGCCTCCATTGAGAATGCGAGCCCCATGATGATGTTCGTACCGTGTCCGGAAAGCGATGAGCGCGCAATTGTTTTTACCGGGCGGAATTTTTTTGAGGTGTAGTATTCGGTGACCAGTACCATGAGCGCGGTAACTACGATGCCCACCAATGCGGAGAAGTAGTAGCTGTTTACCTGCGATCTATCGAGTACGGAAGAAAATGCAGGCCAGAGCAAGATAAGCATGGCGACAGAGGCTCCGATAAGTCCGCGGTAGAGTCCGCCCATGATGTTTTTATTTTCTCCTACGCGTACGAGAAATGTTCCGAAGATGGAAGCAATGATGGCAATGCCTCCGATGAAAAGCGGGAGAACGGTCAAGGTTGAGTTGCCCGGCATTAAAAGTGAGCCCAGCAGCATTGCCGCGATCATAGTGACCGCGTATGTTTCAAACAAGTCTGCTGCCATTCCTGCGCAGTCTCCGACATTGTCACCGACGTTGTCGGCGATAACGGCCGGGTTTCGCGGATCGTCTTCGGGAATGCCCGCTTCTACTTTTCCTACCAAGTCCGCGCCCACGTCAGCGCCTTTGGTAAAGATGCCTCCGCCGAGGCGTGCAAATACCGAGATGAGCGAGCTGCCGAATGCGAGGCCTATCAATGATTGAATATCTTGTGTTGCTGCGTAAAAGAGCGAGACCGAAATAAGTCCAAGTCCTACGACGAGAAATCCGGTCACTGATCCGCCCAAGAACGCGACGCGAAATGCGCGCGAAAGGCCGGATTTTGCCGCCTCTGTAGTGCGGATGTTTGCATCTACGGCGGTCATCATGCCGAGGTATCCTGCGAGTGCGGAAGCAAAAGCTCCGATAATAAATCCGATGGCAGTGGTCATGTTGAACGTAAAGGCAAGAATGATTGCCACGATCACGGCAACTACGGCCACTGTGTAGTTCTGGCGCTTAAGATATGCGCGTGAACCCTGCTTGATGGCTTGCCAGATTTCGATCTGCTTGCCTGATCCGGTCGGGTATTTTCTAACGAAATAAATAAGAGTGATCGCAAACACGATTGAAACGAATGCTGCGATTATGGCGAAAAGTAACATAACGATAATATTAAGGGATAATTTTCAATTTCCAATGTTCAATTTTCATTGAATTATCAATTTCCAATTTTTAAAAACATTTGAAAATTGAGTCATTAAAAATTGATTGGAAATTAGAAATTGAATAATTGAAAATTATTATGATTCCGGTGTCGATGCGGACTCGAGTTCTTGAGTTTCTTCGACAGCTTTTTCAGCCGGCGCCTTGTCTGCGGCGCGTGCGCGTACATCGATCTTCCATCCGGTGAGTTTTGCCGCCAAGCGGACATTTTGTCCTCCCTTGCCGATGGCAAGCGAGAGCTGCTCTTCGGGAACCATGGCGACTGCATCGCGGCCGTGTTCATTTACCATGACTTCAATGACCTTTGCGGGTGAAAGAGCATGAGCGATGAATTCTTTCGGATCTTCCGACCATTCAATGACATCGATTTTCTCTCCGCCAAGTTCTTGAATGACCGTAGATACGCGAACGCCTTTTTGTCCGACAAGCGATCCTACCGGATCAACTCCCGGTTCATTGGTTTTAACGGCAATCTTTGAGCGCGAGCCCGGCTCGCGTGCGATTGCTTTTACTTCCACTACGCCTGATGCGATCTCCGGCACTTCGACTTCAAAGAGTTTCCGTAACAATCGCGGGTGAGAGCGCGAGAGGAATACGCCGGGGCCTTTGGGGTTTTTTTCAACGGCAAGCAAGAGAAATTTCATGCGCGAGCTCGGAGTATAGTGTTCTTGAGGAAGCTGCTCTTCGGGAGGAAGAATGGCAACGGTGCGTCCGATGTCTACAAAGATATTGCGCATCTCGATTCGCTGAATGATCCCGCTGATGATCTCTCCTTCGCGGGTTTTGAATTCATCGAATACCGCCTCGCGCTCGGCTTCGCGTACGCGCTGGATGATAACTTGCTTTGCGGTTTGTGCCGCAATGCGTCCGAACTCATCCTGATTGGGCAAGTCAAATTCCAGCTCTTCTCCGGGTTGTACGTCTGCTTTGATCTCTTGCGCTTCCTCAAGCATCAAGTGTTTTTCAGGATTGAAACGGACTCTGCGTTCTTCTTCTGTTTCTTCAAGCGTGCCTTCGCGGCGGCGGCGCATGCGTTCCTCCTCTTCCTGTTCAAGGCGCGCTTCGCGCCGAGCAATGGCTTTTTCCGTTTCTTCGCTTTCGCGGGGCGTCATCGCGCCTACGAAAGCTTGTTCTTCAGCGGCAATCTCTTCCTCCGATTTGATCATGCTCTCGTCTACGACGATTTTGATCTGCTTCATGGTCATCTTTCCGCTTGCCTGATCAAGCTTTGCGCGGATGATTTGACCTCGTTTTCCGTAATCGCGTTTATATGCGGCTGCCAAGGCCATCTCAATAGTCTCGATGATTTTTTCGCGAGAGATGCCTTTTTCGTCGGCAATCTGCTGGATTGCCTGTGCAAACGATTTTAAATCTATCATTCCGATATGTGACCCGCTTGAAGTACGAAAATGTCATTTACAAGCTGTAAAAGCTCATAATCGCCATGCCATTTAAGTCCTAAAAACGGATTTTGTTAAATAAATGGCCCGTTTCTCAACGGACCAAAAGGACAACCAAATCTATATAAATAGTATAGTACTTTCTAAAATAGTGTCAATGCCTCCTATGAATTATTAATAAAAAACAGGCCAAAATGGCCTGTTTGGGACTATAGAGTAAAAATACTCGTTTTCTCATCCAGTTGAGAAAGCATGAGATCAATGGTCTCAAGCGCATGGATGAGAAGCGCAGGTTCAATGGTGAGCGGAGGCATGATCCTTACGGATTTTTTCCCCGCAGAGAGCATCTTAAGGCCGTGGCCTTGGCTTGATCGGGTTTCTTCCCCCATGCGGATGAGCGTTTCGCGCAGTGCCGGCGAGATAAATTCTATCGCCCACATAGCGCCAATGCCGCGTATGTCCGTTATGCAGGAATGTGCAAGAAATCTCTCCTGAAATGCTTTCATGACTCCCGAGATGAAACCAACGGTGCCGGATACGAGAAGCCGCGATATCTGATCGATAACAGCAATGGCCACGCGAGATGCCAAAGGTCCTCCGCCAAATGTGTTTGAGTGCTCGCCGCGCCGCCAATCAAGATCCGTACGGAATATCGTAGCGCCAATAGGAAGGCCTCCGCCCAATGCTTTTGCAAGGGTGAGAATGTCGGAGGTAAGCCATGGAAATACTTCTGGCCCATAGAGCGCTCCGCATCGTCCCATACCGCATTGGATCGAGTCTGTTATCCAGAGGATGCCGGCTTTTTGCGTGACATCATAGAGATAGTGGAGCGTCTCTTCATCCGCGGGTATGATACCTCCTTCGCCTTGGCAGGGAAGTTCGATAAGGAGCCGGTCTACTTCATTAAGATTGATGGCTTGCAGACGCTCTTTGAGGATCGTTGCGTTATTCTTTGCGGGATAAGGAAGGTAGATCGAATTTTCCTGATCGCAGTGGGTCCAGTAGGGATCGCGCTGGGCGGTAGGATTTGAGGAGGTAGCTGAAAGCACGCCATGCGTGCGGCCCGCAAAGCCGTTCTCAAAATAAATCGCCTTGCTGCGGCGAAATATCGGTATCACGTGAAAGTTCGCTGCTTTGCAAAGCTTGATTGCAGCTTCATTGGCTTCTGCTCCCGAGTTGCTCAAAAAAACTTTGCTTGGTTTGTATACCGGACAGGTGGCGGCAAGCATGAGGCTTAATTCGATTGCCAGAGGATTGGGGGCGTTATGATGTTCGGCATGTATGATGCCGGTCTGCAGCTGTGTCTGAATGGCGGCAATGATGTGAGGATTATTCATGCCAAGGTTATTGACCCCGGCGCCGCAGTGAAGGTCGATGAATGTCTGGCCATCCGGATCAGTGATGATGGCATTATCTCCGGTTGCCGCAAGTATGCGGGAATCCATGGTGTTGGTGGCATAGCATTGAAAAGTGTTTTGCAGTACAACGCGAGCGTGTGTGCCGGGGAATGTCATAAACTTCCTTTGGGTGTGAGGTTCTCGTCAGTTATTCTGTTATGAATAAACCAAAGGTACCCTACCATATTACAGCCCTATTTCCAATCAAAAATAAATCCGCAATCCATGGAGGATTGCGGAAAATGATGGGCTCACTTTCATGAGCAGAGCGGCTGTTCCAGTTCAAGGATGAGGCATTTGGGTCCGCCGCCGGAAAGCCAGAACTCCCGTGTCACTGGTACGGTGATGCGATAGCCCATTGATTTGAATAGATGATCCATTCGGTTATTTGTGTGTGCCGTCAGCACGTTATCCGGTGCAATTTCACATCCATTGCAGGAAAAATGATGAGCTTCCCGCTTGGTTGCATGAATAACCGTACCGTAGCGTGCAAGCGTTTCCAGCACAGATGGGATGAAGGGTCTGGGGTAGACGAAGAATGCACGGGTCCGTCGCAGAGGCATAAGGCACATATCTCCATGATAGAAGCTCATCAAGCTGCCGTTATATGTGCCGCGGTTTGGCTGCATCTGAAGGGGGATGACGCGCGCAATTGGGCGGATGCGGCGAATGATATTGGTTACCTCCGTTACTCCCTTTTGATTTGTACGTATGCCGCAGCAGATAAAAAGGGTGTTTTCATCCCAGAAAAACGCATCGCCCTGTCCTTCGAAAAACGCATCCGAAGAGAGTTCGTATACGATAAAATGGTTGCGGAAAAATGCGGAGTGGTGAGGCGATTCCTTTCTGCGTTCGGGGTGATAGAAGTTGCTTAGAATGAAGGTGTTTTCCCATGGGAGCGGCAGTCCTGCATTTGCAAGAAACGTAAAATCGGGGAGACCTTGCGGGGAGGGGCAGACGTGTATGCGCACATTTTTTTCTTCAAGCGTGCGCTTGAGCGTACGCCATTGCGACAGGGCTACGGTCTTATGCGGTTGAGTGCTGATTTTCATGAGCGGGTTGGTGGAGAGCTCGTAGTCGACGCTAAAGTAATCCGGCGGAGCCATTATGATCTCTTTTTGCATAACGTTCCTTTCGGTGATGTAAATGTCCTCTGTGTCTAATGTAGCTCTTGTGGGGTGATTGTCGAGTGTACTTGATAAGCCATAGAAAAAGATATAGGGTAGCGCCAGATAATATATTTAGATTTTTGTTAAGAGACAATCGGGGGGATTGCGATGAATGCTGATCTTTTTGAATTGCGCAAGGGGCTCGAAGCTGCGGTGGCTAAAATTACTAAGAATATCGAAAAAGTCGATAGGCATCTTGCATCGGGCGAAGGGGATTTCCATCATCCGCATGAATTGCGCGCAATGCTCATAGGGGTCAAAAAAATTTCTGAATTTGTTCTTGACCGCAATATGGATATTCAGGCGGTTAAGACGCTTGAAGGGCAGCTGATCGCGCGAGAAGCATTGCGCACGCATCGATGTTATGAACCCCTTGCTTTTCCCGAAGAGCGCGAGTCCTATGATTTTGAAGATACTGCGTTCTTTCTTATGTGGCTTTTAGAGCCGCCGCCGTATTGTCAGGATACGTAAGTTTAAAAACCGACCACAGTGGTCGGTTTTATCATGCATGTGGGCTATTTGTCCTTATTATATTCTTAGTTTCAGATTAATTTGGTCCTATATACTGATAGCAATAACGGATGCCACAATCATAGATTCCCGCGTCATAACCGGGGCATTCACCGGCCGCAAACGCTCCAGTAGTTTCCTTTCCCCAGATAAGCCATGCACCTGGCCCTCCAAAACCAGCTATGCTCGCAGTATAATTACTAATATAAAGATAACTGTCATTGGCATAACATCCCGATGCTGCACTTACCGCAGTCGGTGGAAATGTGGGAAGATACGGCGCTAAATCTGTAACTGCTTGCGCAGGCAAAGCAGAGTAAGCATTCCGCCAGCATGTTCCGCTTGCCTTGAGACAACTCCAGTTAGCTCCGCTTGCCGCTGAAAGGGGATAGTGATCAGAAGAGCTATTATCGCGGGCAAGTTCAAGCGCCAGAGTAATCTGATTTACGTCACTCCGCTCCCGCGCATTGCGTGCTTTGGCACGAGCGCTATTTAGTGATGCGAGCACCACAGAAGCCAGAACGCCAATAATGGCGATCACTACCAGAAGTTCAATGAGGGTGAATCCGTAAGATGCGGTGTTCGCTGTTTTTAGTATGTTTTTTCTAAGATGAGGCAACATGATGATATCTTAAATGAAGATTATTTAATGAATATGCCAGGATGCGCTGAACGTAATAATGGTACGGTCGGAGCAGAAGATCCGGGCAAGCCAAATATAAACAAAAGTGCAACAATTATCATTATTATTGCCGCTACTCCCAATACGGCATTCGCCTGTTGTTCATTTTGAATCTTTCCTCGTGATGTACGCATTATAAACTGAACGATTGGTCCATAATCTTCCGATGGCTGTCCGTATATTTTCTGCGGAGCTTGTTTCTGACTGGGATTTTGTTTGTCGTATTGAGCGAGAATGTCCATAGAGAGATAAAAAATAGTTTATGTAATTATTGTAATATATATTACGGGGAGGCACAATTTGCATCATGTCCGCAGTGCGTTTATGGCAGTGTAGGTTTATGGTGAAAAAATCATTTTTGGGATTAGACTTGTCCTCTAATAATTTTCGTGACGAAATCTTCAGGTTTCGAGCGAGACGCAGGAAAAATTATGAGGCATATACGGCGTATATGTCGAATAATTTTTACAAAGTCGCAGCCGAAACCTGAAGATTGCAGTAGAAAGATTATTAGGAGACAAGTCTATTGATTCTACTCGCTCGTTACTCGGAATACTTCTTCTACGGAGGTGACTTTCTGCGCGGCGCGGATGAAGCCTTCATCCATCATAGTGAGCATTCCTTCTTTGCGCGCTTGCGCTTCTAGCTGGTCTGAAGTGGCATTCTTGACAACCATTTCTTTAATGGAGGATGTCATTTCAAGCACTTCATGAATACCGAGCCTTCCTTTATATCCATCGAGGCACGCTTCAGAATTTTTTGGCTTGGCGAATGCGATATCTTCAAAGGAGGACTTGGGTTCGATGATTTTCTCGCGCTTGAGCATTTCGTGAATTTCTTCAATGGGAGTGTGCTTGCTCATGCTCTCGATGTCAGCTTTTGTAAATGAATATCCCTCTTGTTCCGGACAGAGACGGCGGATAAGGCGCTGGGAGATGATGGCATTTACGGTGGAGGCAATAAGGAACGGCTCGATTTTCATATCAAGGAGTCGGGGGAGTGCTCCTGCTGCGGAGTTGGTATGGAGTGTGGAGACCACAAGGTGTCCGGTAAGCGCTGCGTTGATGGCGAGTGCCGCGGTTTCATTGTCGCGGATCTCTCCTACCATGATGATATTTGGGTCTTGGCGCAGAAGGGTACGCAGTCCGCTTGCAAAGGTAAGTCCGATATCAGAGCGTACTTGTGTTTGATTGATGCGCGGCATGCGGTATTCAATTGGGTCCTCAATGGTGGAGATATTTACTCCCGGTGTATTTAAAAGCTGAAGTACGGTATAGAGCGTGGTGGTCTTTCCCGATCCCGTGGGGCCGGTCGCAAGGATAATGCCCGTTGGTTTGCGGATGGCGCGCTCAATGCGCTCAAGATTAGATCCCAAAAATCCAAGCTCTTCAAGGCTGTAGCCCTTGGTCGTCTCGGGGAGCAGACGCATAACGATTTTCTCTCCGTCAAATACCGGCAAGATCGAGACACGAAAAGAGATCTTGTATTCTGGGGTTTCTACTTTGAAGCGTCCGTCCTGGGGGAGGCGGTGCTCGTCGAGTTTAAGATTACCCATGACTTTGATTCGCGCTACGAGTCCCAATCCTATTTGTTTGGGCAGGGTCATTGCTTCATGTAAAATACCGTCAATGCGGTAGCGCACCAGAATTTCTTTCTCCATGGGCTCGATGTGGATGTCGGATGCATTTTGTAAAATCGCGTGGTGTACGAGCGTGTCCACGATGCGGATAACCGGCAGGTCTTCCGCGAGTTTTTCAAGTTGTTCTTTTTCTGTTTGGCCTTCTTGGGTTAAGGCTTCAAACTTCATGCCGTCGGTTTCTTTTTTGATGATCTCGCCAAATTCCGCTTCAAGCGTTTTCTGATACTGGGCGAGCGCGTGCTGGATAGATTCCGGAGTGGTGATGCGGGGGAGGATGCGCAGTCCAGCTTTTTTCTTGATGAAGTCAATAGTGGGGAGGTCGTCGGGATCGATCATCGCCACTTGAAGATCTTTGTCTCGTTTATTAAAGGCCACGATGTTATATTTTTTTGCAATCGGCTCGGGAATGATGCGCAAGATCTCCGGATCAATCGTTTCATGCGAGAGATCGACAAAAGGAATACCTAAAATATAGGCTTCAAGTCGCCGCAGTTCCGCTTCTTTGATGTCTCCTCGATTGAGCAGTGTTTCGCGAAGGGTTTTTTTACTTTTTGCCGCTTCCGCTTCTGCGCGAAGCAGCGTATCTTTTTTTACAAGTCCGGAATCGAGGATGAATGCCTTGAGTTGGGATTCTTCGATTTTCATTATGTAGCAGGCTTACTGTGCAATTATTTTGAGACGAAAATAATTACGCAGTAGGTCCAGCGATTGTCGTAGGCTCAAGTATGCCTTTTATTTTCTCGACTACTTCTTCGAGCCGATAATTTGTTTTGACGAGATAGGTGGTAGCGCCAAGTAAGAGTGCGCGTTCGACATCAGCATTGCCTTCAAGATTGGTAAGAACGATAACGGGGATGCTTTTTGTTTTCT
>Ga0209515_10002674_pt1 | contig 26950 bp, 26 predicted proteins | sample Subgroupgradi54m_FD_187454 | JGI IMG/M metagenome (GOLD analysis project Ga0209515, IMG submission 187454) | Subsurface groundwater microbial communities from S. Glens Falls, New York, USA - GMW60B uncontaminated upgradient, 5.4 m (SPAdes)... ... | reverse complement strand
TGCTCGAGAACGTGCGCTTCATCAAGGGCGAGAAGAAGAACGTCGACGAGACCGCGCAGAAGTACGCCAAGCTGTGCGACGTGTTCGTGATGGACGCGTTCGGCACCGCGCACCGCGCCGAGGGTTCGACCCACGGTGTCGCCAAGTTCGCGCCGGTGGCCTGCGCCGGCATCCTGTTGACCGAGGAGCTTGACGCGCTCACCAAGGCGTTGCTCAGCCCGAAACGGCCGATGGTCGCGATCGTCGGCGGCTCCAAGGTTTCGACCAAGCTGACCGTGCTCGAGTCGCTGTCCGAGAAGGTCGACCAACTGGTGGTCGGCGGAGGCATCGCCAACACTTTCCTGGCCGCGTCCGGAAAGAAAATCGGCAAGTCGCTGGCCGAGGCCGACCTCATCCCGACCGCCAAGAAGCTCATGGAGAAGATGACCAAGCGCGGCGCGACGATTCCGATCGCGGTGGACGTGGTCGTGGGCAAGAAATTCGACGCCAACGAAAAGGCGGTGTTGAAGGACGCCGGCAGCGTGGCCGATGACGACATGATCTTCGACATCGGACCCAAGAGCGCGCAGCAGCTGGCCGACATCATCATGAAGGCTGGCACCGTGGTGTGGAACGGCCCGGTGGGCGTGTTCGAGTTCGACCAGTTCGGCGCCGGCACCAAGACGATCGCCGACGCGATTGCCAAGACCAGCGCGTTTACCCTGGCCGGCGGTGGCGATACCATCGCGGCAATCCAGAAGTACGGGATTTTCGACAAGGTGTCCTACATATCGACCGCTGGCGGCGCGTTCCTCGAGTTTCTCGAGGGCAAGAAACTGCCCGCGGTTGCCATGCTCGAAGAACGGGCCAAGAAATAAACTAACGAAATTCTCCGGCACCGGCCGGCGGTTTCAAAGGATTTTATCTGCTGCGTAGAACCAAAATCGTCGCCACCTTCGGTCCGGCCACGGAAGATCCAAAAGTCATCGACAAGCTGATCGAGGCCGGCCTGGATGTGGTGCGCCTCAACTTCTCGCACGAGGGGCATGAGGTTCACGCGCAGCGCGCCGAGACTGTGCGTGAGCGCGCCAAGGCGCACGGGCGCGAAGTCGGCATCATCGTGGATTTGCAGGGGCCGAAAATCCGCATCGGCAAATTCAAGAACGGCCGGGTCACGTTGCAGGAAGGCGAGACGTTCATTCTGGATGTGGACCATCCGCTCGAAGCCGGCACCCAGGAGCGCGTGGGCATCACGTACAAGGCCCTGCCGCAGGACGTCGTACGCGGCGCGACCCTGCTGCTCGACGACGGGCGCATCGTGTTGTGGGTGGACAAGGTGGACGGCAGCAAGGTGATTTGCCGCGTGGTGGTCGGCGGAGAACTTTCGAACCACAAGGGCATCAATCGTCAGGGCGGCGGTCTGACGGCCAAGGCGCTGACCGACAAGGACCGCGAAGATATCCGCGCGGCCGCCCGGATGCAGGCCGATTACGTCGCCATTTCCTTCCCGCGCAGCGCCGATGACGTGAATGAGGCCCGGCAGTTGTTGCGCGCCGCCGGCGGTCACGGCGGGATCATCGCCAAGATCGAGCGCACCGAAGCGGTTCAGAACATCGAGTCGATCATCGATGCCGCGGATGCGATCATGATTGCGCGCGGCGATCTCGGTGTCGAGATTGGCGATGCCGCGGTGCCGCCGATTCAGAAGCGGTTGATCCGGATGGCGCGGGAACGCAACAAGGTGTCGATCACCGCGACGCAGATGATGGAGTCGATGATCGAAAATGCGATCCCGACGCGCGCCGAGGTGTCCGATGTCGCCAACGCCGTGATCGACGGCACCGACGCGGTGATGCTGTCGGCCGAGACCGCGGTGGGCAAGCATCCGGTGGCGGCGGTCTCGGCCATGGACCGGGTCTGCCTCGTGGCCGAGCAGGAGCCCGAAGTCACCACCTCCGCGCATCGCATGCGCGCCATGTTCACGCACGTCGACGAGGCCATCGCCATGGCCGCCATGTATACCGCGAACCATCTGGCGGTGAAGGCGATCGCCGCCCTTACAGAATCTGGGTCTACTGTTTTGTGGATGTCGCGCATCAGTTCGGCGGTGCCGATCTACGCCTTGACGAGCCAAGTCGAGACGCGTAGAAAGGTTAGTCTTTACCGCGGCGTCTACCCCGTCGCATTCGAAGTCAAAACGTCGGATCACGCGACAGTCAACAAGGAGGCGATCGATGAACTTCGCCGCCGGGGCACTGTGCGTGACGGCGACCTGGTCATCATCACCAAGGGCGATTTGACCGGCGTGATGGGGGGAACCAACGCCATGAAGATCGCCATGGTGGGGAATCTGCCGGAATTTTCATAATCGCAGGACTATTTTTCAACGTATTCAAGTTCAAGAGGAGTTTGTTATGGCACTCGTGACACTACGCCAACTGCTGGACCACGCCGCGGAACATACTTATGGTGTTCCGGCGTTCAACGTCAACAATCTCGAACAGATGCGCGCCATCATGGAAGCGGCGCACGAGACCGACAGCCCGGTAATCGTGCAGGCCTCGGCCGGTGCGCGCAAGTATGCCGGCGCGCCGTTTCTGCGCCACCTGATCCTGGCCGCGATCGAGGAATGGCCGCATATTCCGGTGTGCATGCACCAGGACCACGGTTCGAGCCCGGCGGTGTGCCAGCGCTCGATTCAGCTCGGTTTCTCGTCGGTGATGATGGACGGTTCGCTGAAAGAGGACATGAAAACTCCGGCCACCTATGAATACAACGTCGATGTCACCAAGCGCGTCGTCGACATGGCGCACTCCTGTGGCGTTTCGGTGGAAGGCGAACTGGGTTGCCTCGGTTCACTCGAAACCGGGATGGCCGGTGAAGAGGACGGCTCCGGCGCCGAGGGCAAGCTCGATCATTCGCAGCTGCTGACCGATCCGGATGAAGCCGCCGACTTCGTGAAGAAGACCAAGGTCGACGCGCTCGCCATTGCCATCGGCACCAGTCACGGCGCCTACAAGTTCACCCGTCCCCCGACCGGCGACATCCTCGCCATCGAGCGCATCAAACAGATCCACAAGCGCATTCCGAACACGCACCTCGTGATGCACGGTTCGAGCTCGGTACCGCAGGAATGGCTGAAGATCATCAACACCTACGGCGGCGACATGGGCGAAACCTACGGCGTGCCGGTGGAAGAGATCGTTCAAGGCATCAAGCACGGCGTGCGCAAGGTCAACATCGACACCGACCTGCGCATGTCCTCGACCGGCGCGGTGCGCAAATTCCTCGTCGAGAACAAGAAGGAATTCGACCCACGCAAGTGGCTCGCGGCCTCGACCAAGGGCATGAAGGAGATTTGCAAGGCGCGTTATCAGTCGTTTGGCTGCGCCGGGCAGGCGAGCAAGATCAAGGTGCTGTCGCTCGAAGCGATGACGACACGCTACGCCAAGGGTGAGCTCGATCCGAAAGTAAACTAGTCAACTAATAGATCAGTCGCATGCAGTAGAAAAAGGGGCGGGCAACCGCCCCTTTTTTTGTTTTTCTATTCGGATGGATTTGCGAAGCCAACCGGATAGGCCTATGGTTAAAATATGATGGATCTCGATAAATATCCTTGTCCCTGCTGCGGTTACCGGGTGTTCCAGCGCCAGCCGGGAAATCACGAGAAATGCCCCATTTGCCTGTGGGAGGACGACCTCGCGCAGTTGCGCTTCCCGCGCCTGCCAGGCAGCGCCAATCACGTCTCGCTCGAGCAGGGGCAGCATAACTATGCCGAGATCGGCACCGCCGAACGTCGCTATCGCGGCGAAGGACGCGCGCCGTTCGAGGAAGAACCGCGCGAGTCCAGCTGGCGTCCGCTCGATCCCGCGCACGACAACGTCGAAGAACCGCAACGTGGCATCGACTACGCGGATTCCTATCCACTGGACGATACGACCGTCCTGTATTACTGGCGCAACACCTACTGGCGTCGTTACGCCAGTTGAATCACGTCTTTCGCTGACGTTTTCTGGAAGGTGCCGGTAGCGCCGCGCCAGCGCCGATCAAACCACGCGTTTCCTTGAGCATGAACTGCCTGAACGCCTCGGCCACGGCGGACAGGCGCTTGCCGCGCCGGTGCACGAGGTACCAGTGGCGCATGATTGGAAAATCCGCCACGTCGAGCACGACCAGACGTTTCAGCGTCAGTTCCTGTTCGATCGTGGCGCGCGACAGCAGCCCCAGCCCCAGCCCCAGCCCCGCCTGCACACTCTGCTTGATCGCTTCATTGCTGCCCACTTCCATGCCGGTCTTCAGGCGCATGCCGCGCTCGGCGAAAAAGCGTTCCATGGCGATGCGCGTGCCGGAGCCAGGCTCGCGCACGAGAAAAGTTTCTTCCTGAAGCCGCGCCAGCGGAATTTTCTTTTCGCGCGCCAGCGGATGATCCGGCGGCGCGACAATGACCAGCGGGTTCTCCATGAACGCGTCCGCCTCGGCGTCGAGTTCCGCGGGCGGCTGGCCCATGATGACCAGGTCCACGGTGTTCTCTGAAAGCTGTTGCAGCAGCGTTTCACGGTTGGTCACGTCGAGACTGATCGTCACTTCGGGATAACGGCGCGAAAAGGTGCCGAGCAGGGTGGGAATGAAATAATTCGCCGTGGTCGCCACCGAGATGCGCAGCTTTCCGCCGGAAAGCCCCTTGATATCGTTCAGGACCCCCTCGAGTTCATCGAGCTGCTGGGTGACGGTGCGCGCATAGCCCAGCACCTCGCGCCCGGCCTCGGTGAGGTGGATGCGTTTGCCCAATTGTTCGAACAGCGCCACGCCCAGACTTTCCTCGAGCTGCTTCACCTGCATGGACACGGCCGGCTGGGTGAGGAAAAGCTCTTGCGCCGCGCGGGTATAGTTCAAATGCCTGGCGACTGATTCAAAGACCTTGAGTTGGCGCAGCGTGAGGTGCACAGTATCGGCCCCGATATGACCATAAGTTAAAGCTTATCATAACAATCATTAATCATGAGTGTTATTTATGGTCTGAGGAAGATAAGGTACGCGCCCATGACGGGGATCCGTTAGGGCAGAACCGGCGGAAAACCCTTAAATCACACGATTTCTAACGAGGAGGCCATATGAGCCAAGGCAAAGTAAAGACGTACAAAGCGGGCGTCAAAGAGTACCGCGAAACCTATTGGATGCCGAATTACACGCCGAACGAGACCGATATCCTGGCGTGCTTCAAGATCACCCCGCAGGCCGGCGTGCCGCGTGAAGAGGCCGCCGCCGCCGTCGCCGCCGAGTCGTCCACCGGAACCTGGACCACGGTCTGGACCGACCTGCTGACCGACCTCGACTACTACAAGGGCCGCGCCTACCGCATCGAAGACGTGCCGGGCGACGACACCTGCTTCTTCGCCTTCGTCGCCTACCCCATGGACCTGTTCGAAGAAGGTTCGGTGGTCAACGTGTTCACCTCGCTGGTCGGCAACGTGTTCGGCTTCAAGGCCATCCGCGCGCTGCGTCTCGAAGACGTGCGCTTCCCGATCGCCTACGTGAAGACTTGCGGCGGTCCGCCCCAGGGCATCCAGGTCGAGCGCGACATCATGAACAAGTACGGCCGTCCGCTGCTCGGTTGCACCATCAAGCCGAAGCTCGGCCTGTCGGCCAAGAACTACGGCCGCGCCGTGTACGAATGTCTGCGCGGCGGTCTCGACTTCACCAAGGACGACGAGAACGTCAACAGCCAGCCGTTCATGCGCTGGCGCACGCGGTTCGATTTCGTTCAGAAAGCCATTGAGAAAGCCGAGAAGGAAACCGGCGAGCGCAAAGGCCACTACCTGAACGTCACCGCCCCGACGCCGGAAGAGATGTACAAGCGCGCCGAGCACGCCAAGGAACTCGGTTCGCCGATCATCATGCACGACTACATCACCGGCGGCTTCTGCGCCAACACCGGCCTCGCCAACTGGTGCCGCGACAACGGCATGCTGCTGCACATCCACCGTGCCATGCACGCGGTGCTCGACCGTAACCCGCACCACGGCATCCACTTCCGCGTGCTGGCCAAGATCCTGCGTCTGTCCGGCGGCGACCATCTGCACACCGGCACCGTGGTCGGCAAGCTCGAGGGCGATCGTGAGGCGACCCTGGGTTGGATCGACATTCTGCGCGAGAAGTACATCAAGGAAGACCGCAGTCGCGGCATCTTCTTCGATCAGGACTGGGGCTCCATGCCGGGCGTGTTCGCCGTGGCGTCGGGCGGCATCCATGTCTGGCACATGCCGGCGCTGGTCGCGATCTTCGGCGACGACTCCGTACTACAGTTCGGCGGCGGCACGCTCGGCCATCCGTGGGGCAACGCCGCGGGTGCGGCCGCCAACCGCGTGGCGCTGGAAGCCTGCGTCGAAGCGCGCAACCAGGGCATTCCCATCGAGAAGGAAGGCAAGGCCATCCTGACCAAGGCCGCTGCTTCGAGCCCGGAACTGAAGATCGCCATGGAAACGTGGAAAGAGATCAAGTTCGAGTTCGACACCGTCGACAAGCTGGACGTGGCGCATAAATAAAACATGTAGGGTGCGCCCTGCGCACCGATCAACGGTGCGTGGGACGCACCCTACGGTTACCAGATTATTTTGAGGAACTGACAATGAGCGAAATGCAAGACTACAAATCGAGCCTGACGGACGTAACCAGCCGCAAGTTCGAAACTTTCTCCTACCTCCCGGCGATGAGCACCGACGAGATCCGCAAGCAGGTGGAGTACATCGTGAAGCGCGGCTGGAACCCGGCCATTGAACACACCGAGCCGGAGAACGCCTTCGACCATTACTGGTACATGTGGAAGCTGCCGATGTTCGGCGAGACCAGCGTGGACCGGATCCTGTCCGAGGCCGATGCTTGCCACAAGGCGCATCCGGGCAACCACGTGCGCCTGGTTGGCTACGACAACTTCAAGCAGTCGCAGGGCGCCGCGATGGTGATTTTCCGCGGCAAGATGAAGTAAGGCCGCTCTCGCGCATCCCTGCGCTCCGCGGCACTTGGGCATCCTGCCCATCGCAGTCGGACACGCAGAGCCGTCATCGGCCCCTGTCCGGCGCGTTCGGGCAGGGGCTTTTTGTTTGGGAAACAGGAAAATATCAGTAGGGCGCAATAGCGAAGCGTATTGCGCCGGATGTACACACATACGGCGGGTTACGCTGCGCTAACCCGCCCTACATGCGAAGAAACCAAGGGGCAAGCATGAGCGTTGAACAGTATCTGATCAAACAACAACCTTACTATCGTCCTGTCAGCAACGAAGTCGAGTTGTACGAAGCCGCCTACAGCGCGCGCATGCCGGTGATGTTGAAAGGCCCGACCGGTTGCGGCAAGAGCCGTTTCGTCGAATACATGGCGTGGAAGCTGAAGAAACCCCTGATCACCGTCGCGTGCAACGAGGACATGACCGCGTCGGACCTGGTGGGACGTTTCCTGCTCGACGCCAGCGGCACCAAATGGCACGACGGCCCGCTCACGGTCGCGGCGCGCAGCGGCGCGATCTGCTATCTCGATGAAATCGTCGAGGCGCGCCAGGACACCACCGTGGTGATCCATCCGCTCACCGACCATCGCCGCCAGTTGCCGCTCGAGAAGAAGGGCGAGCTGGTGAACGCGCATGCTGATTTTCAGCTCGTCATTTCCTACAACCCGGGTTATCAGAGTCTGATGAAGGATTTGAAGCAATCCACCAAGCAGCGCTTCGGCGCCATCGACTTCGATTACCCCGAGGCCGGCGTGGAGGCGGAGATCGTCATGCACGAAACCAAGGTGGACAAGGCCACGGCGGAAAAACTGGTGCAGATCGCGCATCGCGCGCGCAACCTGAAAGGCCACGGCCTCGACGAAGGCATCTCCACGCGCCTGCTCGCCTACGCCGGAAGCCTCATCAAGCGCGGCATCGACCCGCGCGCCGCCTGCCAGATGACCCTGGTGCGGCCGATCACCGACGATCCTGACATGCGCGAGACGCTGGACGCGGCCGTGGCGATGTTTTTCTCAGGCACATGAATCGTCCCACATCTTACGTCGGAATTCACGCCGATATTCACGGCGGCATGACCGATATCGGCCGGATGATTCGCGACGCCTGGGTGTTCGGCCTGCTTCCCGAAACCGAGACTTGTGAAGGCTGGGAATTGCCGAAGTTCGATACGCTGTATGAGCAGGTGCACGAGGCGTGGGAACCTTATGGACACCTGGTCAGTCAATTGCCGGCGGATATTCGCGCACGCCACGAGCGTATTTATAACGAGGCGATAAAGCGCGCGCGCGAACTCGGCTGGTCGGCCGAGCTCGACGACGACGATTGAATCGATTTCTATAGGTAGGGTGTGCTGAGCGGTAGCGAAGCGCACCGTGCTGTTCGAGATGAAATGATATGACCATCGATCTCAAGGATTACCACGCGCAGCTCGACGGGCTGGACCAGCACGTCCGCGACACGCTCGAGGGAAGCTTCGCGGAAGCCGCGCGCGTGATGACGCCACAGGGTCTGCACAACTGGCTCGAAGGCGCGAAGGGGCTGTCGCAGCTCGGACGCGGCAATGATCTGGTCGTGACCTACATCCAGGCGATGCCGGCGGTGGTCAAGGAAGTCGGCGAGGACGTGCTCAAGGATTGCATCATCAGCGCCATGAAGCTCGCCTCGATGGTGAGCGGCGAGGTGATCCAGCTTTTGTTCGACACTCTCCCTACGGCCGCCAACCGGCTCGGCGATGCCGATCTGTTTCGCGGCTATCTCAACCTGATCCACCAGCTCTCGGCCAAGGTGCCGCGCGGCCTGCGCCCGATGCTGGCGCACCTCGACGAACTGTTCGCCAAGCTCACGCTCGGCGGCCTGCGGCGCTGGGCGTTGTGGGGCGCGCAGGCGCACATGCGTGATTTCCCGGCGCAGATCGCCTATTTCGATCTCAAGAGCGCCGACAGCCAGGCCATGCTCCAGAAGGAGCGGCGCGGCACGCTGTTCATCGACAGCCAGCGCAAGCTCAATTTTTACCTGCGCGCTTTCTGGGGCCGGGACTTTTTCCTGCGCCCGACTTCGGGCGACTACGAGGCGCGCGAGGGCTACAAGCCGTTCATCGAGACGCGCATCATCCACCTGCCGGACGCCTACGACGATTTTGCCGGGCTGCCGGGCAAGGATCTTTACCGCGCCGCCGCCGCGCACGCCGCCGCGCACTTGGTCTACACGCGCGAGCCGCTGTCGATGGAACAGCTCAACCCGGTGCAGATGTTCCTCATCGGCCTGTTCGAGGACGCGCGCGTCGAGCATCGCGCGATCCGTGAGTTTCCGGGAATGAAACAGCTGTGGTCGCAGTTCCATGCCAAAGTCCGCGAGGTCAGCTGCGCAACCAATCCGGTGGTCGGCCTGCTGGAGCGTCTTGCCTACGCCTTACTCGACGAGAATTATCATGACGACGACGGCCTGATCCGGGAGATAACGACGGCGTTCCGCGAGGAGTTCGCCAAGCGTCCCGAGGACAATCGCCTCGCCTGGGACCTGGGCGTAACGCTGTACAACAAGCTTGGCGAGCGCGGCGGTATTCCGTCGCTGCGGGTGCTCGAGTCGATGGCAATTCCCTATCGTGACGACAACCGCTATTGCTGGGCCTCGGACGAGATTGCCTGGCACGAGGCCGAATACGTCCCGGCGCCGAAGCAGGTGCGCAAGCATGTCACGACCATGGAGATGGTGAACGAACTCGACTGCGAGCTGGCCGGCGACGACGCCCAGGAGATCTGGGTGCTCGACGAGCCGTTCTATCTCGATCAGGAAGGCTGCACGATCAACGAACTCGAGGGCAAGGAGCCGGTGTCCGAGCCGTATCACTACCAGGAGTGGGATTACAGCGTGCAGCTGCACCGGCCGAACTGGGCCACGGTGCTGGAGAAGCGCCAGAAAAAGGGCGACCCGCAGGAGATCGACCGGATACTCACCGAGAACAAACCGGTAGCGGCGCGCCTGCGGCATATCATCGACGCGCTGCAGCCGGAAGGCGTGCAGCGTTTCCGGCGCCAGGAAGACGGCGACGAGATCGATCTCAATGCCGCGATCCGCGCCATGATCGACATGCGCATGGGCCAGACGCCGGACACACGTATCAACATCCGCATTGTGCGCAAGGTGCGCGACCTCGCGGTGCTGGTGCTGCTCGACCTGTCGGAATCCACGAATGAGAAGCTCGGTGGTTCCGAGAAGCCGGTGATCCAGCTGGCGCGCGAGGCGACGTCATTGCTGTCCTGGGCCATCGACCGCGTCGGCGACCCGTTCGCGATCCACGGCTTCGCCTCGGACGGCCGCCACGACGTGCAGTACTACCGCTTCAAGGATTTCGACGATCACTATGGCGACGAGGCCAAGGCCAAGCTCGCCGGCATGACGGGCGGTCTTTCAACGCGCATGGGCGCGGCGCTGCGCCACGCGGCTTCGTTCCTGCTCAAGCAGCCGGAGCAGAAAAAGCTGATATTGCTCGTCAGTGACGGCGAGCCGGCCGACATCGACGTGCGCGACCCGCAGTACCTGCGCCACGACACCAAGAAAGCCGTGGAAGAACTCGCCACCCGCGGCGTGCATACCTTCTGCCTCACGCTCGACCCCAACGCCGACGATTACGTGTCGCGCATCTTCGGCACCAAGAACTACATGGTGGTGGACCACGTCAACCGTCTCCCCGAGCGGTTGCCGATGCTGTATGCCGGCCTGACGCGCTAGGGAAGCTCTGAATAAATCCACAAACGACACCGTCCCTTCCCCCTTCATGGGGGGCGAGGCGGAAACCGGAAAAGGTCCGGTGAACCTTTTCCCCGCCGAGCGGGGGCGCGGCCTTTCCGCGCACCCTGGGCAGAAACGACAGGATGGGGGTGAACGACATCAAGGGCTTGTGCCTTTTCACCCCCACCCTAACCCTCCCCCTTCGAGGGGGAGGGAACTAGATCAGAGGTTCCCTTAGGGAATCTGATTAAGTCTCCCGTTCGGCCCTGAGCTTGTCGAAGTGCGAACGGTTCAGGACAGGTCTGTCGAAGCCTGTCCTGAGCTGGCCGAAGGGGGTGAACGGGAAATGCGGTAAATGTCAGGCGATTCTTCCGTTCATGGTTCGACGGGCTCACCACGAACGGACTTAATCCGAGCTTCCCTAAATAATCCATAGATTTTATTAGAACCTATCTCAAAATTAGATTCCCTCCTCCTTGATGGGGGAGGGTCAGGGTGGGGGTGCGAAATACCTCCAGAAAATTCAGTATTGGTTTCTCCCCCCTCCCCCTAACCCCCTCCCGCGAGGGGAGGGGGAAATGATTTTGAGATAGGTTCCAGGTATATCAGGGACTTCCATCGCTTCAATCCGCGACAAGTGGCGCAACGACATTGTCCTGGGCACCCCGTGCGACATGAAAAATGGCATATCTTTTGCTTTTAATTTAGGCATATAGACAACCAGGACGTGCTCACGGCGCAGGACGCGGCAGGGTCCCGGCGCCATTTTTTTACTTGTTCACAAGGGAGGAACAGGCGATTCGTTCGAGGTGACTCATGGTTAAAGACAATGACGAGATAACTGATCGTGTAGACGATCGTGCGGCGTTGGTCGGGGCATCCGGTCGACCGGCGACGCCTTGCGTCGTGCACATCTCGGGCACACTTACCGATACAGTCTACTGGCTGTCTGCCGACAAGGAACTCAAGATCGGGCGCGCGCCGGAGAACGACCTGTGTATCCGGGATCAAAGCGTCAGCCAATTCCATGCCCGCGTCGTCTTGACCCCCAAGGGCGCGATTTTCGTACAGGATTTGGGCAGCACCAACGGTACGTTCGTTAACGGCGAGAAGGTCGTGCGGCATACGCTGTGGGACGGTGACAAGATTCACATCGGTCGGCAACAGGTGTTGAGATTCTGTTTCCAGGCGGATGCACAGCCAGAGGCGGTTGGCAGCAGCATGACGGATGCCACCCGGGACGCCCTGACTGGCGTTTATACCAGGCAATACGCGCTCACGCGGATCGAAAAGGATTTTATCCAGGCCAAGATGCGGCACCAGGACTTGGCGCTGTTAATGTTCGATGTCGACGGCTTCGAAGAGATCAAAGAAGCGCACGGACCCGGCACGTGCGACATGGTGTTGTGCGAGGTTGCCAAGGTTGTCAGCTCCGTGCTGCGCCGGGAAGATATCTTCGTCCGGTATGACGAACACACTTTTGCGGTACTTCTGCGTTATCAGACTGAAGCGGCGGTCGTGGCGCTGGCACAGCGTATCGGCCGGGTCGTGAAATATCATCCCTACCCCCACGAAGGGAAAAAGATCCGCGTGACCCTGAGTCTCGGTATCAGCAGCCTCACGAGGAAAATGAAAAACGCGATGGACTTGATCAGTGAAGTTCAGGCTTGCCTGGAAAAGGCCAGGCGCGCGGGACACGACACCATCAACGGCACTCAAAGCATGCGCGTCGTTTTCCGCCAGATGGCGAACCGACACGTGGCTTGAGGTAAGACGCCATGCTCTCGAAAAAGGTATCCATGAAGCTATGGCGGATGATGCTCATCAGCTTGTGTCTGCTGGTCTCGGCATGTTCCAGCACGCGCGATTTCTACAGAGCGGTTTACAACACGCTGCAGATTCACGCCAAGGTCAAGAATCCATCGGATAATGCGGCGTTTCCAGACCGGCCCGTGAGCTTTCAGCAGTACGAAGTCGAACGTGAAACGCTCCTTGAACCCCAAGACAAATCAACAAAGCGGTCACCGTAGTCCAAGGGCCGGCTATATCGGAAGACCCCGCTTAGGCGGGGTTTTTGTTTCTGGACACTAATGAATAATTTGGGACAGACCACGATTAAATGCTGACTGGACCAGAAAACGTGGTCTGCCCCATATAATTCAGTAAGCGCAGGCCTACACTTCCTGGTAAGGAAAACAATGCAACCTCAGCCTGACCTGTGGAAAAGACGATGGAATGTTTAAACGAATTAGGAAATACTAATCCTGCATAGGCGGACCAGTGGGCCTGCCTATACAAGTTAGATTTCCTTGGAGGTGCCTGTGCCATCCCCCACTAATGATAATCTTGCGGTGCTCGTCGACGCAGATAACGCTCAGGCGTCTGTCATAGCTGAACTTCTGGCCGAAGTAGCAAGGTACGGTACAGCGACAGTAAAGCGTGCTTACGGAGATTGGACAACGCCAAATCTAGCTGGCTGGAAGGATGTTTTGCATGTTCATGCTATCCAACCTATTCAGCAGTTCAGATATACGACCGGGAAAAACGCGACAGACTCAGCACTAATAATCGAGGCCATGGATTTGTTGCATGGCGGAAAAGTGGACGGATTTTGTCTAGTCTCATCAGACAGTGACTTTACGCGCCTGGCCACAAGAATCCGCGAGGCTGGGCTTTCAGTCTACGGGTTTGGTGAACAGAAAACGCCAAAGCCATTCGTTGCGGCTTGTGACAAGTTCATCTACACAGAGATCCTTCGAAAATCTTCTCCAGGTTCACCGGTAGCTGCGCCGGTACAATCCTCCCTTAAACCTCTCCTTAGCTCCGCAATCTCTGCAGCGGCTCAAGATGACGGTTGGGCACTATTGGCAATAGTTGGCGGGCTGGTATTGAAGAGTGACCCATCATTTGATCCACGTAACTTTGGGTTCAAGAAGCTTGGTGAACTTGTGAAAGCACAGCCGTATCTTGAGGTGAAGTCAACTCCTACCAGTGAAGGTTCCCAAAACATGCAGCTTTTTGTCCGAGTAAAGGAAGCCTAAAAATTCGCTGCAGGCGACTGATCTGACGGGACGCACCTGAGCTCAAGCGTTGAACGTCCGTTTCAGAATACTGGATCGTCTGCTTCTGGAGAAAGTGACTGCCCGGTATTGGCCGATTTGAGACCAGCTCGAAAACGCGACACGGACGAAGAGGGCGGTGGATATACTGTGCGCTTCATCCCCCGGGAATCGGGACATGACCCCTAGCATCACCGGAGCTACGCCCCCACACGCCGCCCCCCATGGCGAGCGTCACCCCACCGCATTGCCCACGCTGTTCTTCACCGAGATGTGGGAACGCTTCAGCTACTACGGTATGCGCGCGTTGCTGGTGCTGTACCTGGTCAACGCGCTGGGCTACCAGCGCAGCGACGCGCTCGCCGTGTACGGGACTTACACCGCCCTGGTGTATCTCACGCCGATCGTCGGCGGCTATCTGGCCGACCGCTATCTCGGCTACCGCAAGGCAATCCTGATTGGCGGCCTGGTCATGGCCATGGGCCACTTTGCGATGGCGTTTCCCGCGCTGCTGATGCCGGCGCTGGGCTTGATCATCATCGGCAACGGTTTCTTCAAGCCCAACATCTCCACGCTGCTCGGTACGCTCTACCGCGAGCACGATCCACGGCGCGACGGCGGTTTCACCATCTTCTACATCGGCATCAACATGGGGGCGTTCCTCGCGCCGCTAATCGCCGGCACGCTGGGCGAGAAGATCGGCTGGCATTGGGGCTTTGGCTCCGCCGGCGTCGGCATGTTGTTCGCGGTGACGCTGTTCGTGCGCGGCCAGCACAAGCTGGGCAAGGCGGGACTGCCGCCCGGCCAGGACCGGCTCGACCGCCGTGCCTGGTTGCATATCGTGCTCATCAGCGCCCTCATGATCCCACTGGTTTACGCCGTGATCGGCGCGGGCAGCGCGCTCACGCCGCTTTGGCACCGCCTCGGCACGGAGCTTAAGGTCGGTATTCCCACCGCGGCCTTCATCGCATTTCTCGCGTGGCAGCAAAGGACCTGTTCCCGCGAGGAGTGGCATCGCGTGTTGGCCATCGTGATCGTGGGTATCTTCGTGATTTTCTTCTGGATGGGCTTTGAGCAGGCGGGCGGCACCATGAACCTGTTTGCCGACCGGCTGACTGATCGCGCGCTGCTCGGTTGGGAAATCCCGGCGTCCTATTTCCAGGGCATCAACCCGCTGCTGATCGTGCTGCTCGGGCCGCTGTTCTCCATCATGTGGACGCGCTGGGACCAGTCCCGATTCGCGCTGCCCGTGTCCGCCAAGATGGGCGTGGGGATTCTTATCATGGGCGCCGGCTTTATCGTGCTGGCGATCGCTCAGGGCCGCGCGGAGACCCTGGGCAAAGTCGGGCCGCAATGGCTGTTCTTCGTCTATCTGCTGCACACGATGGGCGAACTGTGCCTGTCGCCGATCGGCCTTTCCCTGGTCACCCGGCTCGCCCCGGTGCGTCTCGCCGCGATCATGATGGGCATCTGGTTCACCGCGAACGCCATCGCCAATTACCTGGCCGGCACACTGGAAAGCCTGCTGGCCGGTTCAACCATTCCCTTGTATTGGTTTCTCGTCGGCAGCTCGCTCGGCGCCGGGGTATTGCTGCTCTTGATCACACCGTTGCTCAAATACCTTATGCATGGGAAAGGCTGATTCGGCCGGATGATTTTCCAGTCAGCTCGGACTTTTTCCCCCGTTCAGCCGGCTGGTGCGCCGATAAATATTACAATAAATCATTATTTCTGACCCCGGTTTTGTATTACTTACGAAGGCAGAAGAAAGGAAACATGAAGGATCAACGTCCTGTCGAGAGATAGCGGCTCCATCCAACCCCCACGCTATGTTCGACAGCGCACGGACTCCCCCTGCGAATGCCCTTACTCTTGCACAATCATATCAAGCGCTAAATCACGCCACACCAGATCCTCCATGACAGTCCTACGGGGTTGTGAACGCTGCGCCGGTGCGGTGGATTGGCGATCAAAAGCCGCTGGAGGTCCCTGAATGAGATCTCCACAGGGCCCGGAACTTTTAAGCAGTTTGGCCGGCCCAGTTCATTTCTTTTAAGGAGTGTTTTCATGAACAGATTGTACTCATTCGCCATTCTGGCGATGTTTGTTCTGCACGCCGGAACGGCCGCCGCTGCGGACAGCAGGAAACTCCAGACGCAGGGCGACATCATTACCGCACTTTTGCCGATGGTGGCGTTCGGGACCGCGTATTTCAAGGACGACAGCGAAGGGGAAAAGCAGTGGCTGCGCGGCACGGTTCTCCATGAGGTCCTCTATGCCGTCCTTATCCCCATCTTCGACCAAACCAGCCTTGGCAAGCGGCCGAACGGCGATTCCCATAGTTTTCCGTCCGGACACGCCGGCTTCGCGTTTGCGCAGGCAGGATTCCTGCAGGAGCGCTACGGCTGGTGGTATGGCGCGCCGGCCCTGGTGCTGGCAGCTACCGTGAGCTATATCCGTGTCGACATAGGCAAGCATCACTGGCGCGATGTCATCGCCGGCGGTGCGTTGGGCTACGGCAGCGCCTTGCTCACGGTAACTCCCCAGAAGGCGACCCACCTGGCGCCGATCATTGGGCCGGACTGGATGGGCATTCGCTATGAGCGATCATTCTGAACAGTCGGGAAAATGGGGTCAGAGTGAGGCGTACCTGATTTCAACGACCACCGTCGTTAGCCTGAAATCACCACTTGGCACGGGTTACCGGCCTTATTCCCTCGCTTTCGTTGACTTACTGGGGGGCGGGGCGCAGGGTGGATGCGCTAGGGAGCGATCTCACAAACAATAATCTGCTGCTCTTATCTCTCCTAGTGACGCAATGAGAGCTCGGTTCAACAACAAACACTGGGAGAAATTTCAATGATCAAGAAAATGCGCTTGTGGACCACTATGCTGGTGCTCGCCGTGCTGGCGTTGCCTTTGCAGGCTGGCGCCAGCTTTTACCTGTATGTGCCCGGGATTCCAGGGGACGGGAGCCAGCCCGGCTACTCAAATCTCATCCCACTCGACTCGACAAGTTTCCAATTTAGCGGCAACTCGCTGGACGTCACCAAGCCAGTCGACACGTCATCGCCCGGGCTGTATTCGGCATTGGTTAACGGGACGGTCTTGCCAGTTATCAATTGGTATCTTTTCGACACCAGTTCCGTACCGGTGACGCTATTTGAAACGATTACATTCTCGAACGCAGTGATTGCGAGTTACTCCCTCATAAACGGTGTCAATCCTCTAGAGAACTGGAGCATCAGCTACCAGGACTATACGATCACCTATCCATCGTCCGTCCCTCTCCCCGCCGCCGCGTGGTTGTTTGGTTCGGGACTGCTCGGTCTGATCGGTGTGGCTCGCCGCAAAGCGGCTTAAGTTTTTTATTTCAAACCCGACACAAGAGACCTCGCTTCGGCGGGGTCTTTTTTTGTCTATATGACAGTCCGCTATTGGCCGGTAGCTGACTTTCGCTCAGCTTAATTTTCCGATTTCACAGCCAGAACCGTCACTTCTCCCGTTTGCAGATTGACCCGGAAGGATTTCCGCACGAACAGGAAGCGCCCAGTTTCCGCTTGGACCACGTTGGCGTTCGCGGTGGGATGCAGCACGATCCAATCGCTTGGGGCCTTGGCGCTGACGTAACCACTGCGCGCGTCGTCGAATATGGGAAGGCGGATGCGGCGTTCTTGGCCGCTGCGCGTGACAACCAGAAATTCGCGATGGGCGATAGTGCCCGGGTTGTGCAGCTCCAGCCGGTAGGACAGGGTATGACTATTAATACCGTTAATATTGAGCGTCGCGTTGCCACTGGTTTCGATGTCTTTAGCGGCGGGCGACGGCAGCCACTCGCCGTAGGCATCATGATGCGTCTTGATCACATATCCACTCGAACCGAGGATGACCACAACGAGAAGGAGCGTGAACCACTGATTATGCTCATTCCAGTAAGCGACGATGGCGAGGATCAGGACAGCGGGAATGCTGAGGATCAGAGCGGTCACGATGACCGATTCCCCGAGAGTCAGTTGATCGCGAAACCAATTCGAAATGAAGCCCAGCGCCGCGAACGCCGCGACTGTGTACAGCACGGTGATGATGACGATGAGTTTCTTCATGCGCGCTTACCTTACCCGCTGCTCAATGCCTGTACCAGCTGCACAGAGTTACGCGTTGACCAGAACCTTGAATCCACCCCAGAACATGCGCTTGCCATCGAAAGGCATGGCCTTGGGGTTCATCATGGCGGCCATGCGCGGGTCCTTCATGGCCTTGGCGTTGACGCGGTTGCGGTCCTTGCGTGACTTGTACACGACCCAGGAGAACACGACTTTTTCGCCGGGTTTGAGTTTGACGCTCTGGGGGAACGACGTACGCTTGCCCGGTTTCACATCATCGGCGACGCATTCGGTGTATTCGAGTGCGCCGTGCTCGCGCCAGACTTTTCCCGCCATACTGGCCATGCGGCGATAAGCCGCCAGGTTTTTGGCTGGGACCGGTACCACAAAGCCGTCTACGTAAGTCAGACCGGAAACCTTTCTCACTTTGCTCGTTCGTTTAGCCATATTAAATTCTCCTTTAGGTTTATGCGGGCTCTCTTCTATCTGTCGGCACGCGAGGGCAGCATGTCCCGCCGACCATACGAAATCAACCCTTGGGGGTGTAGGCTTATGTTCTGGTTTTGACGGGCGGAAGGCCGGGAGATTGCCGATGGAACTCAAGGGGTCATGTCACGGCGGGAGCGTTAAATTCTCCTTCCAGTCGCCGCACCTGAATAGGTAATTTGGCAAATACCCAGGATATTCTATCTTGCAGTATCTCATAATGAGATATATAGTGGGAATGTGCATGTAATAACAAGAAAGCGGTTGCGCGAGTTCGCAGCCAGGCACAGGGAGGCGGCGGAACCGCTGGGCGTGTGGTACGCCATCATGTCCCGGACCGATTTCGGATCGTTTGCCGAGCTCAAGCGGGTGTTCAGATCAGTGGATAAGGTCGGCAAATTCACGGTCTTTGATATCGGCGGCAATAAGTTCAGGTTGATTGCGGCAATTCATTACAACCGCAAGAAGGTTTACATCCGGCACGTGCTGACGCACGTTGAGTATGACAGCGACAAGTGGAAGGAGTAATTATGTTGGCACATCAGTTTGATCAGGTTATTCGCGATTACCGTCGTCTGCGCACTCTGGTGCCGCTCGGCACGCTGCGCACGAAGAAGGACTATACGCGCGCGGTTGAAATGCTGGATGCGATCCTCGATGAGGTCGGGGAGGACGAGAAACATCCGATGGCGGAGCTGGCCGACGCCATCAGCGTCTTCATCGAGAAGTACGAGGCCGAGCATGTGCCGATTCCCGCCGCCAAGCCCGCGGTGGTGCTGAAGTTTCTGATGCGGGAACACGACTTGCGGCAATCGGATCTGCCGGAGATCGGCAGTCAGGGCGTAGTGTCTGAGGTATTAACAGGCAAGCGCGAATTGAACGCGCGACAGATCAAGCGACTCGCAAAGCGTTTCAACGTCTCGCCGGCGGTGTTTGTTTAGATTGGGCCTGAACGTTATTACTCAGGCTTTCCCGTTCCAGCCATCACCCGCCGCTCAAAGCCTGCACCAGGATCACCGAATCGGTCGGGCGCAGCGACTGCGTGATATTGAATACCTGGTCGCCGTTGATAAAGAAGCGCATGTGCGGGCGCATCATGTTCTGCTCGTCGACCACGCGGAACCGCAGGCCGGGGTATTGGCGGTCGAGGTCGGCGAGCAGTTCGATGAGTGTGGCGCCGGTGGCTTCGACCTCACGCTCTTTGGTGTAGGAGAGCAGCGGAGTGGGGAGTAGCACTTTCATTTTCTCAGCCAACCTCCGCGGCCTCCACCGCGTAAATTTCGGGAAGGTGCCGCGCGAGGCACGTCCAGCGACGGCCTTCGTCGCGGCTCATCCACAACTCTCCGCTCGTCGTCCCCAGATACAACCCCACGGGATCCCGCGCGTCCGCGGTCATGGCCTGGCGTTTCACGGTCCACCATGCCTGATTCCGGGGCAGTCCGGCATCGAGACGCTGCCAGGTCTTGCCGCCGTTGCGGGTCACGTACGCGGCGGGCTTGCCTTCCGGGCTCGTGCGCGGCCACACGGTCGTGCCATTCATCGGAAACACCCACGCGGTGTCGGCATCGCGCGGGTGCACCACCATCGGAAAGCCGATGTCGCCGACATGCTTCGGCATGCGTTTGCCGATGCGCGTCCACTCTTTCGACGGCCGGTCGAGCCGGTAGATGCCGCAGTGATTCTGTTGATACAGGCGGTCCGGGTTGCTCGGACACATCTGGACGCAATGCGGGTCGTGGACGGCGATATTGGCGATGTCGAAACCTTCCACGACTTCCATTCCTTTCACGAGCGTCGCAAAGCTGCGGCCGCGATCGAACGATTCGTGCACGCCGCCGCCCGACATGGCCAGGTAGAGATGCGCCGAATCGCGCGGGTCGACGATGATCGAGTGCAGTTTCGGTCCATCCGGCGTGCCGTCCTGCTCGCTGCCCATCCAGGCCCGGAACTGCGGATCGTCGTTGACGATGGAGAACGGTTCCCAAGTGTCGCCGCCGTCGTCGGTGCGGAACAGTCCCTGCGGCGAGGTCCCGGCGTACCACGCCTTCGGTTCGTTCGCGTGGCACGGCGTGAGCCAGAAGGTGTGATTGACCACGCGGCCCTTCTCGCCCTCCGGCGCTTTGGCGAATGCCGGCGGCTTGGTGGCTTCCTTCCAGGTTCGGCCGAGATCCGTGGAGCGAAAGATGGTCGGGCCGAGGTGGCCGGTCTTCGCCGCCGCCAGTAGCGTGCGCCCGTCGCGCGGGTCGAGCACGAGGTGATTGATGATCTGACCGAGAAAGTGCGGTCCGTCGACGCGCCAAGCACTTCGTTTCGTGTCGCCGTGAAACAGCCATGCGCCCTTGCGCGTGGCGACCAGCACCGTCACCCGACGCGACGGGCGAGGGCGTGAGGCAGGTTTGGAATGGACGGCAGAACTATTCTTTCGAGTGGGTGATTTTTTGTTAGTGTGTGCCATATATCGGTTCTCCTCCGTGATTGGATTCAGCGCTCCACCCGTAAAGCATGTCCCGCTGACCATACGAAATCAACCCTCCGGGGTGTAGGCTAATGCCCTGGTTTTGACGGGCCGAACACCGGGAGATAGCCGATGGAACTTAAGGGATCATGTCACTGCGGGAGCGTTAAATTCACCGTGCAGTCGCCGCACCCGTATCCGTTCAATCTTTGTTATTGCTCGATCTGCCGCAAGACCGCCGGCGGGGGCGGGTATGCCATCAACCTCAGTGCCTGGTTCAAGACACTGAAGGTTACGGGCAAGAAAAATATTACTGTTTACCGCGCACGGATGCGCGACGAAGCCACCGGAAAAATTACCAAGAGCACGGGACGCCGGAATTTCTGCAAGAAATGCGGCAGCGCGCTGTGGCTCTGGGACCCGCAGTGGCCGGAACTGGTGCATCCATTCGCCTCGGCGATCGACACCGAGCTTCCGGTTCCACCCGAGCGCACGCACCTGATGCTGGGATCGAAGGCGAGCTGGGTGCCGGTCGTCGCTGGTCCGCGCGACAAGAAGTTCGACGAGTATCCGGAGGAATCCATCGCGGAATGGCATCAGCGATTAAAGCTTGAGTGCTGAGGTACAACTGCACTCAACGTTGGGTATTAACCCGTTCGCACTTCGACAGGCTCAGTGCGAACGGTCGAAGGGCTCAGCATGAACGGAGCGAAGCCTGAGAGAGCTGTTACCGGGCCGGTGAATCCCGGTGGCCGGCCGGGATCATGCGCTCGATGGGCGCCGGAACCGCTATGCCATACCCCTGCGCATAGTCCACACCCAGTTCCCGCAGACGATCGAGTATGGCGCTGTTTTCCACGAATTCGGCGATCGTCTTGATCCCCATCACGTGCCCGATGTTGTTGATCGACGCGACCATGGCGTCGTCGATCCGGTCATTTACCATATCGCGCACGAACTCGCCGTCGATCTTCAGGTAATCCACCGGAAGGGTCTTGAGATAGGCGAACGACGACAAACCGCTGCCGAAGTCGTCGAGCGCGAACCGGCAACCGAGTCTTTTCAGGGAACGAATAAATTCGCTCGCACGCGCAATATTGTGGATGACCGCGGTTTCGGTGATCTCAAAGCAGATGGCCTGGGGCGGCACATTAAGCCTGGCGAGCTTACCCTCGATGTAGGCTTGCATCCCCTCCTCATTGAGCGAGTTGCCGGAAAGGTTGATCGAGAGAGTTATGTTGCCGGTATCCAGCAGGTGGCGTTGCTTTCCCAGGTGTGCCAGTGCGTTTTGTATGACCCAGCGGTCAAGCGACGGCATGAGGTTGTAGCGCTCGGCGGCAGGAATGAAGACCTCAGGCAATATTTCGCTGTCATTGTCATCCAGCATGCGCAGAAGCACTTCATAATGATTCCAGGTTGTTGCGCTGGAGCTGTCCAGGCTGAGGATCGGTTGGGCATAAAGCCGGAAACGATTCTGTTCCAGGGCACCGGAGATAAGTGACGCCCAATGGAGCTCACGCTCGCGCCGTGAGACCTCCTCATCTTCCACGGTGTAGACATGGATGCGGTTGCGTCCAAGGTCTTTTGCCATGTAGCAGGCGACGTCGGCCTGGCTCAGAAGTTGTGTCGGGCCCTCGGAGGCGGGGGTGACGGGGACGAGCCCGATGCTGACGCCGACTTCGAACACCTTGTCCTCCCAGGAAAAACGAAGCTCACCGATCGTGCGGCACAGCGAACGGGAGATTTCATCGGCTTTGGCGAGAGGGCAGTTTTCCAGCAGCAGGCCGAATTCGTCCCCACCGAGCCGGGCCACGATATCTCCGGCGCGGGCGTGGTCCTTGAGCAGCATGCTGATCTGCTGCAACAGCGCGTCGCCGGCGATGTGCCCGCAGGTGTCGTTGACGACCTTGAACTGGTCCAAGTCTAAGTAACACAAGGCGTGCTCGCCGTCTCTGGAGCGGACATCGCGCAGGAGCCGTTCGAGCTGGCGGTTGAATTCCGCGCGGTTGACCAGACCGGTCAGGGAATCGTGTCTGGCTTGATGTGAAATCTGCCTGACCAGCCGCTTTTTCTCGGTGGCGTCCTTGAAAACCAGGACGGCGCCGACGACGCGGCCGTCGGCGTGACGGATGGGGGCGGCAGAGTCCTCGATCGCATATTCATTGCCGTGTCGGCTGATCAGCACGACGCCGTTGGCCAGGGACACCACGCTCCCCTCTTCCAGGCATCGGCCGACGGGGTTGGCGGTGGGTTTCCGCGTCGCCTCATCGATGATATGAAATACCTCGGGCAACGGCAGGTTATGCGCCTCCGGCTGGGACCAGCCGGTGAGCTGTTCGGCGACGGGGTTCATATAGGCGATGTTGCCGAGCGGGTCGGTGGTGATGACGGCGTCGCCGATGGAGTGCAGCGTGATTTCGACGAGCTGCTTTTCCTCGAACAGTTCCTCCGTGCGGGCCTTCAGGACCGCCGCTTCCTGTCGCCGCCGGATGACGGTGTCGATGAGAAACCAGAATGCGGCGCCGACGAACAGGAAGGCCACGATCAGTTGCAGGGCGAGTGTCTGGCGTTCCGTGTATACCCAGGCCAGGTCTTTCTTCGCGTTGAGTGTCGCTTTCTTTTCGTAGGAGTATTCGATTAATGTTTTTAACTCAAGACTGTGTTGCGCGGGTTCGGGTCGCTGGTAATGGCCCAGCACGAAGCCGTTTGCCGCCACCAGCCTGATCTCGACGATGTCGGGAGAGTTTGCGCCCCATTCTTTCAGAAGGGAGTCGATGACCTGGTAGTTCTTTTTCTGGATGTTGTCGGTCAGGACGGAAGTAACGATCCGGAATTCGCTTTCCGCGGCGCGCTGGGCTGTGTCGAGATCGTCGTGAAAATGCTGCCACCACAGCGCCGCCGCCGCGATGAACAGCGGGGTAAGGAACAGAATCAGCGCGGCCCCGGGACCATGGCGGTAGAAACCGCGCATGCGACGCATCGATTGCTTATTCGCCCAGCTGCCCAAGCGCTTTCAGGACCTGGCGAAGATTGTCGTAGTCCGTGTCCGCGGCGGGCACGAGGGCGGTGGTGTTTGGATTGACGGCTTTCAGGATTTCCCGTCCCTCGGGCGTGTCCTTGAGTTTAACCATCGCCGCGCGTATGGCCTGGATAGTATTCGGAGGGAGCGTGCCGCGCGTGACGAACAGGTGCTCGGAAAAAAACGGCGTGCTGGCGAGCGAGCGCAGTCCCTGCGGCGCAAACTTATCGAAAACCTCGTCCTTGACCGCGCCGGCGTCGAAGTCTCCCGAGAGAACCGCGAGCACGACGTTGTTGTGACTGCCCAGAAATTTATGATCGGCGAGTTTATCGAGAGGCACGCCGGCCTTTTCGAGCATGTATTGCGGCACCAGGTGGCTCATCGTGGAGTCGCGGTCGCCGAAGGCGAAGCGCTTGCCTTTCAGATCGGCCAGCGTTTTCAGGGGACTGTCCTGGCGCACGATGAAATGGCCCTGGAACAGAGGCTGACCTTTGATTTCGAGGCGCGCCAGTATCGGTTTTTTTCCGTATTTGGCGACCATCGTGACATAGGGGGCGGGTCCCATGAAGGCGATATCGGCCTCGTCGTTGCCGACGTACACGATATGTTCCTGATAGTCGCTGCCGACCCGAACCGACACCGGTCGTCCGATCTCTTTACCGAGATAATCCGCCAGCGGTGTGAAACGTGTAATGATCTCTTTGACAGGCAGATAGGGATGCACCGCCAGGATCAGCGGTTCCTTGGCTTGCACGTTACCGGAGAAAGTATTTAGAGAGAGCGTGAGTAGGAGAAAAAACGCAACGGTGCGTTGCCAAACCGAGATGCATATTATTGCTCGTCTCATATTCGAGGTTTATTGTCGTCGCGTGTCGCGCGAATGTCGACGATAGACTCTGATTTATATATTCAGAATAGCTACTATTGAGTTACGTTGCGACCGGAACCACCTCGTATCACGGATTTCTTGAGGAATACGGGGGTTTTCATTAATACCGGACAGCGGCCTTTCCTGCCGTGTCCGCCATACAGCAGGTAATAGGAGGCTTATGGAATCCGCCAGCACGCTGGGTTTTATCGCCGGCATTCTCACCACGGTGGCTTTCGTCCCCCAGGTCGTCAAAATCTGGAAGACAAAACACGCGACCGACATCTCCTTGGGCATGTTCGCGATTTTCAGCAGCGGCGTGCTGCTGTGGCTGTTCTACGGCATCGAGATCGGCGCCATGCCGGTCATCGTCGCCAACGCCGTCACGCTGGGGTTGTCGCTGACGATTCTGGTTTTCAAGATTAAATACAAGTAGTTCTTTCGCTATAGTGCGCCGCGTTCCGAGCGGTTAAAATCGCCGCGTTCGCGCCATTATTTCCGGAGTACGTCGCATGCCAGAAACCTTATTTCAATCGGACATCAAGAGTCTCAAGCTGCGCCATCGCGGCAAGGTGCGAGATATCTACGATATCGACGACCGGCACATACTTATCGTCACCACCGACCGGCTCTCGGCCTTCGACGTGGTGCTGCCCGACCCCATCCCCGGCAAGGGCGCGTTGCTCACGGCGATGTCGAATTTCTGGTTTGACCGCACGCGCCACCTCATTCCCAATCAGTTGGCCGACATGCCGCTGGAAAAGGTGCTGAAGGACCCGGCCGAGCGCAAACAGGTCGAAGGCCGCGCGATCGTGGTGCGCAAACTCAAGGCGCTGCCGGTGGAAGCCATCGTGCGCGGTTATATCGTCGGCAGCGGCTGGAAGGAATACCAGAAGAGTGGCACGGTCTGCGGCATCAAGCTGCCCGCGGGCCTGAAAGAAGCCGACAAACTGCCCGAGCCGATCTTCACGCCCTCGACCAAGGCGGCCGTCGGCCAGCACGATGAGAACATCAGCTTCGAGAAGGCCACGGAAATTCTGGGCCAGGATATCGCCGAGAAAGTAAAGAATGCGACCCTCGCCATCTATAAGGACTGCGCGCAATACGCGCTCACGCGCGGGATCATCATCGCCGATACCAAGGTCGAGTTCGGTCTGGACGAGAAAGGAACGCTTACGCTGATCGACGAAGTGCTGACGCCGGATTCCTCGCGTTTCTGGCCGGCCGATTCCTACCAGCCGGGCGCGAATCCGCCGAGCTACGACAAGCAGTTTGTCCGCGATTATCTTGAGAGCATCGGCTGGAACAAGAAACCGCCGGCGCCGAAACTGCCGCCGGAAGTGATCGCCAAAACGGCGGAGAAATACCGTGAGGCGCTCACGCGCCTGACCGGCAGCGACACCGCGGCGCGGGCGGCGCGGTAGCATACGGCGGAATACGCTTCGCTATTCCGCCCTACGCCTGTGTAATTTTTTGTGCCACCGCTTCGGCGACTTTCATCCCGTCGACGGCGGCGGAGATGATGCCGCCGGCAAAACCCGCGCCTTCACCGGCCGGAAACAAGCCCTCGGTGTTCGTGCTCTCGAAATTTTCATCGCGCGTGATACGGATCGGCGCGGAGGTGCGCGTCTCGACCGCGGTGAGCACGGCGTCGTCCATGGCGAAACCCTTCAGCGCTTTGTCGAATACCGGAATCGCCTCGCGGATGGCGGCGATGGCGTAGTCCGGCAGCGCCGTGCCCAGGTCGGTCCAGGTCACGCCGGGAGTATAAGAAGGAATAACCGAACCCGGCCCGGTCGAAGGCCGGCCGGCGAGGAAGTCGCCGACGCGCTGGGCCGGCGCGTTGTAATTTTTCCCGCCCAGTTCAAATGCCTTTTTCTCAAGCTCGCGCTGCAAGGCGATGCCGGCGAGCGGATGATCGCTACCGAAGTCCGCCGGCGTAATGTCGACGACAATGCCGGCGTTGGCGTTGCGTTCGCTGCGCGAGTAATGGCTCATGCCGTTGGTGACCACCTGCCCGGCTTCCGAATTGGCCGCCACCACCTGCCCGCCGGGACACATGCAGAAGCTGTATATCGTGCGCCCGTTCTGGCAGTGATGCACCAGCTTGTAATCGGCGGCGCCGAGCACCGGATGCGCCGCCTCTGAGCCAAGACGGCAGCGGTTGATCAGCGTTTGCGGATGCTCGATGCGAAACCCGATGGAGAACGGCTTGGGTTCGATGTGCACGCCACGGCGGTGCAGCATTTCAA
>Ga0209515_10002673_pt1 | contig 26957 bp, 32 predicted proteins | sample Subgroupgradi54m_FD_187454 | JGI IMG/M metagenome (GOLD analysis project Ga0209515, IMG submission 187454) | Subsurface groundwater microbial communities from S. Glens Falls, New York, USA - GMW60B uncontaminated upgradient, 5.4 m (SPAdes)... ... | reverse complement strand
AAACCGGATATAACCAAACTTGATGACCGATCATCAAAATGGATCCTAACCCAATTTTACCAAACACTAAATAAGGTTAATCAAACCATTGAGACATTCCGTTATTCCGAGGCGGAAATTTCAATCTATGAATTCTTTTGGGGAGATTTTTGTGATTGGTATTTAGAGTTTATCAAAAACAAATTCAATCAAACTCCAGTGGTCCACACAGCAGTGTTTGTGCTCACAGAATCTCTGAAAATGATGCACCCGTTCGTTCCGTTCGTTACCGAAGAGATCTATCAGCACCTGGTTCCTGACAGCAAGCCTTTATCAGTAACAGCATGGCCTAAACCTACACCGGAATTGGTCGACAAGGATGCACAGATAGAAATGCAAATGGTAATAGATGTTGTTAAAGCCATTCGTAATATCCGCGCTCAATGGAACGTCAAACAAAATGATCTCGTTGAAGCCTTTTTTGTGCCCAATGATGCAATGAGCGACGCTTTATTAAGACGTTACGAGTCAGATGTCATGCGTTTGGCTAAGCTCAAGACACTGACCATTAATATCGATCTTAAAAAGGTATCTAATGCAGCTACTGCTCTGGTTAATGCTGGTAAGGTAGTTGTTTCTTTGAATGTTGATTTAGATGTAGAAAAGAAGCGCATGACCGCTGAATTTGCCCAAAAAACCAAAGCTATTGCGGCGTTGGAAGGACGTTTGAACAATAAGACCTTTGTCAGCAAAGCCCCCCAAGACGTCATTGCCAAAGAGCGCGAGCGCCTGGAGGCTCTCACCAAAGAGACCGTGCAGTTAAGCCAGGTTTTGAGCAATTTGAACTGATCTCAGGAAAACGTTTTCCGGCCGTTGCGTTCACCGTCTATGGAACGATTTTTATGTTATACTTTAATTAGGAAAGGAGGAAACGATTCCCAAGGTTTCGTTATAAGACCTATGTATATTAAAAACAGAGAATCCGGGTTTACGATGCCGGAAATGCTTTTGACAGTCGCTATTTTGGGCTATGCATTGTCTGTGGTTTTGGCGGGCTATGCCAATAATGTGGCCCTTGACGAAGCCAGCAGGAATCTGTCGTCAGCGGTAAGCCATGCCGAGTTTGTCCTGGAGGATATCCGCAACACGTCTTTTGGCAGTGTTGCCGGTAATATCACCAGCGGCAATTGGAATTGGAACACGTCCACGGTGACCACTAAAGGATTAACGGCATTGAACAGTGAATCCATCGCGGCAGCTTCTTCAGGCACCAACCCGTTGGACATTACTGTCACTGTGACCTGGAATGATGTGCATGGACGCAGCCGCAGCCGTGTCATCAAAACGACGATCAGCGGATAATGGACATTCATTTTAAACATAGGACAAACGGGTATACCCTGGTCGAAATATTATTAAGCGTTTCGATCCTTACGTTTTTTTTACTGTGCGCTTACGGGGTCCTGGAGGCCGGGAATACGATCACTGTTAAAGGCAATGCCCTGATGACTGCGCAGCAGCAGGCTAGGAATGCCATGGACCGCATTGTCCGCGAGGTCCGGGGATCCTCAACGCTGGCGATCGTGGTGATCGGTGTCAATAGCGACAAGGTCACTGTGACGATACCGACCGCGACAGGGGTCATGTATTATTTGTCCGGGACCAATTTGGTTAGGGAGTATCCGGCCGGCACGACGGTCAACGTGGCCAACAGCATCGGGCGTTTGAAATTCACCCTTTCCGGAACATTGCTGCAAATTGATGTCCGGGCGGATGTATCCACTTATGGCCAGACCGTCTCCTTTCCTTTGACGCAGAAAGTGAGGCTGAGAAATGAATAAACATGGATCGCTTGCCGTTGGTTTATTATTGCTGCTGGTCTTCACGGCTTTGGCGGCGGGGGTCCTTTTGCGCGGCGTCAATGAAAATATATTGGCCAATCGTTTTGCCAATTCCACCCAGGCGTTCTGGGCCGCGGAAGCAGGCGTGCAGAAAACGATCTGGGAGATCAATCACAATAATTGCGTGGACTTTGTCCAGCAAGGAACCAGTACGGCCTGCACCAGCTGCACCAGCTGCGGTGCAGGCAATAAAACCATGGCCGTATCCATCTCCGGTTCCTGTGATTATGATGTGGTGATGAATAACGGCAATACCACCGCCACTTCAACCGGGGCCTGTCCAAACCGCAGCAGTTCCAGTGTTATTAAGCGCAATGTGCAGGCCACCATTGGCCAAAAATCCCCCTTTCAATACGCGGCATTTTCCCAGGGCGCGGTAACGCTCAATAACAATACATTCATTGACAGTTATAATTCCAATAACGGGGCATACGGTGGGGCCAATACCGCTACCAATGGCTCCGTTGGGTCCAATGGAACCACCGCGGGGATCATCAGTATCGGCAATAATATTTCCTTGGGAGGAAGCGTCAGCACAGGGGCGGGAGGAACGGTGACCGTTGGGAATAATAGTATCATTACAGGGACAACCACACATACCAATGACGTTTCTTTGCCTGCGGTGACCGTCCCCTCGGCATTGACCGGGCTTCCCAATGGTGGCACTCAAAATGGTTCTGCAACATTGACCGCAGGAGACTATAAATATACATCCATCAGTATGGGCAATAACACGACGCTGAATATTACCGGTGGCAATGTCCGGCTCTATCTGACCGGGGCCTCGGCTTTTTCCGCCGGCAACAATGTCAGTATCACTGTCGCTTCCGGCGCGATGTTGCAGGTTTTTGTCGATGGGACCCTGAGTATCGGCAATAATGTTACGCTGTCCAGTTCGGGAAATGTACCTAAAAATATTCAAATTTACAGTACATATTCCGGAGCCAACGGGGTGACGGTCAACAACAATGGTGTTTTGGCGGCAGCTATTTATGCGCCGGGAACGGACGTTTCCATCGGCAATAATGACGCCTTGTTTGGATCTGTCATCGGCAAGACCGTAGCTGTCAATAATAATGCGGCGATCCATTATGACGAGAGTTTAGGGAATTTGATCACAACAGTGGGGTCGACAGGTATTACTGTTTGGCAGGAAATTTAGAAAATCGGCAAATCCAAATCCATGAATACCGTTGACGTCAGGAAAATCGTATCTTTGGCCCTGTCCGAGGACATCGGCCAAGGGGATGTGACCACCGATGCCTTGGTCCCGAGGGGCCGCAAAGCCGTGGTTCGTATTATCTTTAAATCTCCCGGTGTTGTTTGCGGGCTTGGCATCGCGGCCATGGTCTTTAAGTGTTTGGATCCCAAGACCCATTTTAAACCTCTGGTCCGCGACGGTGTTTTTTTATCCAAACCAGGACCTGTGGCCCGTATCGAGGGCCCGGCCAGGGCCATCCTGACCGGTGAACGCGTGGCCTTGAATTTTTTAGGACGGCTCTCCGGCATCGCCACGCTCACGCGAAGGTTCGTTCAAAAAGTTAAACCATATAAGACCGTTATTTTAGACACCCGCAAGACCACTGCGCTGTTGCGCGCCCTTGAACGTTACGCGGTGCGCTGCGGGGGAGGGACCAATCACCGTTTTGACCTGGGTGCCGCGGTCCTGATCAAGGACAATCACCGTGCTTTTTGTTCACCGGCCATGAGTATTCCAAAAATGGTTTCTTGTGTCCGAAAGAAAAACACCAAGGTCGAGGTGGAAGCGGACAATATCAAACAAGTGCGCGCGGCCCTGGCCTCATCGGCAGACATTATTTTGCTGGATAATATGGACCCGGGTCAGACACGTAAAGCCGTCCTGTTGCGCAACCAGATCAAACCAGACGTTTTGCTGGAATCATCCGGCGGCATCACCTTGGTCAATGTCCATCGTTACGCCGCCGCAGGCGTGGACCGCATTTCCGTTGGTGCTTTGACCCATTCCCCCAAAGCCGTTGATGTTTCCATGGAATTCATATCATGAAAGTGTTCGTGTTGGCCCTATACGCGTTGTGTGGTTGCATGCCTGCGGCCATCGCCCAGCAAGCCAAAGACCCGGTTGAGGGGGTGGAGATGGGCAATGCTATTTTTGATGATGAGGCCTTGCTGGATGGTTACGCGCAAAAATACGCGGACGAGTCCAAAGATATCCTTTTGGCCATGGCCGCTGATAATTCCGTGGGCGCCTACAAAAGCGCGGCCGCCATCCGTGTTTTCCGCCTGAAATACGCGGACCAGGTATTGTCCGCTGAAAAACCGGCTGTTTTAAGGACATTATTGCGGCGTCTTAACCGTACGGATTCAGCCTTCGTGCAGGTGGAGATCATGCACACGCTGGTGGTGGTGGACCGTTACCAGTATTTCGAATCCATGACATCGGCGCTCATCCAGAAAATGGACCATTATAACCGTGTGGTCAGCGCCAATGCCTACGAGGCGCTGGATTCCATCACGAAAAGCAGTACGCGCGCCAGGGAGGCCAGGTTTGTGTTCAATATCCTGCGCAAGACCCTGTTTTTGTCACGCAAGCGTCTGGAAAATATCAATGAACCGGAGGACCGGCTTAAAGCAAAATTGTCCCTGCTGCGCTGGTCCATCAAGGTTTTGGGCACCCAGGAATTGAAACGCCTGCCTCCGGAAGTGATACGGCTTCTTTAAATCGCCCCTACACAAAAACGGGTATATTTGTTATACTATGGTACTTATGTTGCTTAATACTTTAACATTCCACGCCCCTAAAACCATTCCCGAGGCGGCCAGACTGTTCGCGGACCTTAAAGACGTTAAGATCCTGGCGGGAGGGACTTTTCTTTTGAACAGTTTGAAACTGTTAAAGACCAAGGGTACTAAAACCGCGGCCCATGTTTTGAGTTTGGCCGGGATCCAGGACTTAAAAGGCATTACCGTTGACCCCAAAGGCCTGACCATACGCTCCATGACCACCATCACCGACATTTTCGAAAGCCCTCATTTGAAAGATAATTTTCAGGTTTTGCGCACGGTATGCCGTAATATTTCAACAACCCCCATCCGCAATATGGCGACCTTCGGCGGTAATTTGACCTGCCGCTATACCTGGACGGAAATGCCGGCGGTCCTGATCGCTTTGGATGCCCGGATGCATTTCATAGGTCCGGACGGGATCCCTCAGGAAACAGGCGCGGAGGATTTTTTCAAGAACGCGGCCCGCACGGACAAAATATTCACCCACGCGTATATTCCCCGCGACACCGGCGCGTCCATCGCTTATCGCCGGGTCAAAAAAATGTCCGATGTGGACGTGCCTTTATTGTCCTTGTGCGTCAAGACGAATTTGAAAGGCAAACAATGGTCGAACACGCGCGTATCCATCAACAGCACCACGGTCTTTGCCCAGCGGGACATCCTACTGGAAGAATTTTTGGATCGATCCCAGTCGCATCCGAAATTGGGGGAGGAAGCGCTCAAACATTTGACCGTTTCCATTTATGACACCCGCAGCAGCGAATACAAACAGCATATGTTCCGTGTCTGCATCAAAACAGCCATTGAGGAGATCAGCCGATGATCGTTTCTTTGACCATTAATGGCCAAAAACATGATCTGGACCTTAAGGGCCATGAAACCCTTTTGGAGGTCCTGCGCGACCGGCTTTCCATGACGGGCACCAAGACCGCGTGCCAGGAAAGCGAATGCGGCACCTGTACCGTCATGATCAACGGCAGAGCTATTTTATCGTGCATCACTTTGGCGATCAATCGTCAGGGGGATGATATTACAACTATTGAGGGTCTGGCCAAAGGAGACACCTTGCACCCGGTGCAGCAGGCCTTTTTGGATTGCGGGGCCGTGCAATGCGGGTTTTGCATCCCCGGCCTCATTATGTCAACCACCGCTTTATTAGAAAAGAACCCCAGGCCCTCGCAGGAAGAGATCGAATATGCCCTGGATGGCAATATTTGCCGCTGTGCCGGGTATCCGAAGATCTTCGATGCCGTCCGCGCAGCAGGCAAGGTGATGAGTAAAGTCCATGAAAACAAAAATCAATAAAGAATACATTGACCCGGTGGGAAAAAGCGTGCCCCGCATCGATGGCAGAGGCATTGTCACAGGCCAGACCAAATACGCCTTTGACGTGGCTTTTCCCAATATGCTGGTCGGCAAAATGCTGCGTTCCCCGCATGCCCACGCGCGCATCATCAGCATTGACACATCCAAAGCCGAAGCATTGCCGGGGGTCAAAGCTATCATCACGGCCAGGGACACCAGCTTGATCAAATTCGGTTCCAATGAATATTTCTTTCCGCACACCGTGGACCAGATGGCGCTGGAGTCGGACAAGGTACGCTATATCGGCGATGAGATCGGGGCGGTGGCGGCCGTGGATGAAGAGACCGCGGATGAGGCGCTCAAACTCATTGACGTGAAATATGAAGTCCTGCCGGCGGTTTTTGACATCGAAGAAGCCATCAAACCCGGCGCCCCGCAGATCCACGAGTCCATGAACAATATCGCGGTCATCTTACCGGTCAATTTCGGCAACCCGGAGCGGGCCATGAAAGAATCCGACTATGTGCGCGAGGACAGGTTCTGGTGTTCGGCCGCCCATCACGCCGCCCTGGAGCCGCATGTCTGCGTGGGGCAGTGGGAAACATTTTCCAACAAGATCACGCTGTGGTCGTCCAGCCAGGCGCCGTTCAAATGCCGCGAGGCATTGGCCAAGACATTAAAAATGGACCTCAATGACGTGCGCGTCATTAAAATGGCTGTGGGCGGCGGTTTCGGCGGGAAACTGGAAATGCTGCCCATGGATTTCGCGGCCTGCCTTTTGTCGAAAAAAGCCAATGGCCTGCCCGTCAAGATCTCCTATTCCCGCGAAGAGGAATTCATCGCGTCGCGTCGCAAACACGGCATGATCTATAAAATAAAGACGGGGGTCAAAAAAGACGGCACCATCATGGCCATCACCGGCGAGGTTTTGGCCGACGGCGGGGCGTATTGCAGTTACGGTCCCACGGTATTGGCCGCGGCCATCATGCGCATTTTCATGGTGTATAAGATCCAGCATTTCCGCATGAGCGGTTATCGTGTTTATACGAATACGCCCATCAGCGGGGCCATGCGCGGCTTCGGCGGGGTGCAAAGCGGTTTTGCCATTGAATCCCACATGGACATGATCGCCAAAGACCTCGGCATGGACGCGGTGGAATTCCGCTTAAAGAACATCACAACGCCCAACATGGTCACGGTCAACAAAATGGTCCTGACTACCAATGGTTTGCGCGAATGCATTGAAAAGGCCTGCGCCGCGGCCCAGTGGACCGAAAAACGGGGCAAACAGAAAAAATTGTGCCGGGGCATGGGGATCGGCATTGCCGCTGACGTGATGGGGTCCAAAATGTACAAGTCGCACGAGAGCGCCGGGTCCATTGTCAAGGTGGAAGAGGACGGGTCGGTGTATTTATTCACCGGCGCGGCGGACACGGGGCAGGGGTCCAATACCGCGCTTTCGCAGATCGCGGCCCAGGAATTGGGGGTCAGTTACAGCCGTATCAAATGCAAGGCCGGGGACACGGAGATCACCCCGTTTGACACGGGCAGTTTTGCCAGCCGCGTTACGTTCATTTCCGGTAATGCGACCGTATTAGCCGCGCGCGACGCCAAAAAGCAAATTTTGGACATCGTAGCCAAAGACCGTGATCTAAGTCCTGATGATCTAGACATCAAGGCGGAAAAAGTCATCGTCAAAAAAGACAACAGCGTTCTTATGAATTTCGACAAAGCGCTGGAATTATGTTCTTCGTTCAATTACGGCAAACAGATCATCGGCAGGGGTAGTTATAACCCCAAGACCACACCCATTGATTTTCGTACCGGCGAGGGAAATGTTTCGGGCAGTTACGGGTTTGAGGCGCAGATCGCGGAAGTGGAAGTCAACAAAGATACCGGACAGGTGAAAATTTTGGCCATGTGGGACGCGCATGATATCGGCAAGGCCATCAATCCGCAGTCCGTGGAAGCGCAGATCGAGGGCTCCCTGGCCATGGGCATCGGTTATACGTTTTATGAGGATCTGCGGTTTAAGAACGGCAGGGTCGCCAACGGCAACTTCGCCAATTACCGTTTGCCGCGTTCCATCGGTACGCCCCCCATGCATACGATCTTGGTGGAAACCAATGACCCTGAAGGACCGTTTGGCGCCAAGGGGATGGGGGAGGCATCGCTTTTGCCCACGTCCGCCGCCATTGCCAATGCCATTGAAGATGCCATTGGCGTGCGCATCAAGGACCTGCCGATCACGCCGGACAAGATCATCAAGGCGTTGAAAGAAAAAGAAACGCAAAAAATATTGTCTTAACCCGATTTGGGGATATAATTGGATTTATGAAATGTTTCGTCCTGCTCCTTGTGCTTACCGTTGGTTTTTTGTCCGGATGTTCCATCTATCAGATCGATTCCAAAGGCACCACGCCGGATTTTTACCCGCCGAAAAAGAGCATCAATGACGTGGCTTATCTGGAAAAGATCGACAAACCCTACGAGGAGATCGGCGTTGTGACCGTTGTCACCGAACGCCGCCAAACCCTGGAAGATGTTTTGTCCAAGCTGAAAAATGAGGCCGCGATCCTGGGAGGCGATGCCATCACCGATGTTCAGACCAATGCCGATGACATGTGGAAAAAAGTCAAGCCGCAGAAACTTTTCGGCAATGCCTATACGCGCGCCAAGTACACGGCCAGGGTGGTGGTTTTAAAATAAGGTCAAAGTTAAAATGTCAAAGGTGAAAGCAAAAGCCCCGTCATGAGCGGGGTTTTTTTATTGCTTCCAATTCTTCGGGGGTGTTGAAGGTTTGGACAATACCTGGATCATTGATCTCCAGGATCTGTGGGGCATGGCCGGCGAATAAACTGTTCAGGCCAATGGAGGGGGAAAGGGTGAGGATCTCTGTTTTAAGGGAAGCGTTGAATACCGGCGGGTGGCCGCGTTTGCCCTGGTAAGCCGGAATAAGGAGGACCGGGTTGCTTTGCTCAAAATGACGGATGAGCAGATCCACGGTGGAGGTCAGGATCAAAGGGCAGTCCACAGGGACCAGAAGGACGGCACCGGTCCCATTCCCGACGGCGGACAGCCCTGTTTGGAACGAGGATGTCTGCCCTAATTTATAATCTTTATTATAGACAACACGGACTTTTTTGTGGTTAAATACATGCGGCTTGACAGCGTCAACATACGCGCCCAGGACCACGATGATCTCATCCGCGATAGAACCCAGCAGGGTGTTTTGCAGGTCTTCGATGGCTGTCCGCTGGGACGTTCTTGCCAGCGCCTTGGGGGAGCCGAACCTCTCGCTTTCCCCGGCGGATAAAAGGATGCAAGTGATCATATGGTCATTATAAAACCCATGGGTTTTTTGTCAAAATGATCGTTTCTTTACTTCTTGTCATTTCCGCTTTGGCCATTTTGATCACCTTCCGTCTTTTATCCAGGGGGGCTGGCGCATCTGCGCCGGCTGAATTGCCCGCGGCCATTGATCTACCGGAAAAATTTGAACGTTTACTTTTGGAAAAAAACCAATTGATCGATCGCCTGGAAAAGCAGGTGGAAGCGGAACGTTCGCACCGGCTGGAATTTGAAAAGGTCAAGGAGCTCTTGAACGAGGAGATCTCGAGATTAAAAGAACAGAATCGCCTCCTTAAAACCTGATGGAACAAATCCTTTATAAAGCCCTGCAAGCGGTCCAAAAGGGGCAGAGTTACGCGTTTGCCACCATCACAGAAACAACACTCAAAGGCACCCCGCGCAAAACCGGAGCCAAAATGATCGTTTTTGACGATGGGACGTCGTGGGGGACCATCGGCGGCGGCCGCAATGAGAAAGCCGCCATTGCCCAATGCCTTAAAGCCATTGCCAGCCAAAAACCCGTCACCGTCACCTATGATTATTTCGGCAGGAAAGGGGAGTCGGTGTGCGGCGGCCAGATGAAGGTTTTCATTGAGCCGTTTACCCCGCAAAAGCGTCTGGTCATTTGCGGGGCCGGCCATATCGCGCTTCCTTTATCAGCGATCGCAAAAATGCTCGGGTTTAAGGTGACCATCATTGACAACCGCAAGGCGTTTGCCAATCAAAAACGGTTCCCGCACGCGGACAAGATCATTGTCGGTGATCATGCCCAAGAGCTGGCCAGGGTGTCCATTGGTCCTGATACGTTCGTCACCGTTGTGACCCAGGGCAATGAATTTGACTATGAATGCATGAAAACGGTGATCAGATCGGATGCCGCCTATATCGGTGTTATTTCCAGCAAACCTAAAAAAGTCAAATTCTTCAAACGCTTGCGGGAAGAAGGCGTTGAGGAGAAATATCTCAAGCGTGTGCATATCCCCATGGGCATTGACCTCGGTGCCCAGACACCGGAGGAGATCGCGGTTTCCATCTGCAGCCAGATGATCGCCTTAAAGAACAAAGATAATATCGGAACAGATAAATTCAAGTGAAAGGACCCGATCATGAATAAGGAAGAAGCCATTGATATTGTCCGCGACGCCGGGTTCGGGTTTTTGGCCACGGTGGAAGGGAACCAGCCGCGCGTGCGGCCCATGATGCCTTATTTGACCGAAGAAGGGGAGTTGCTGCTCGCACTTTTGGGCCGTTCGCGCACCATTCCTGAAATTAAGTCCAATCCTCACATCGAAGTGTGTTTCGTGGACCGCAAAATGTGGTATTGCCGCGTGACCGGGACCGCTGTTTTGAGCAATGACACGGCTAAAAAAGATCTGGTTTGGGAGGGCATCCCCATGCTGCGCCAGTATTTTGCCGGGCCCCAGGACCCTAATTTTCATTTGGCGGTCATCAATGTCAAAAGCATCGAGGCCATGACGCCTCATAGCCGCACACCGGAACAGATTCCGTTGTAATATGATGTCGGCCCGAATTCTTTATCGAACTGCCCATTGTTTGATCATTAACCGGAAGGAATAATAGATGTCACGAAAAAAAATTGATTTCACGGGCATTATTTTTTTAATCACATTTTTTGTTATAATTTGCACATTAAGTTCGGCATTGGCGGCGCGTATGATGAAAACAAGGCTCGTAGGCCCGTATTTTTTATCCCATGGTGGAGATGGTGCTTTTGACATTGATGACGACCGCCAAGCGGACAGCCTCTATGATAAATCTGATCTCATTGCTGTGGTTCGTGTCCTTGAAGTAACAGAAAATAACCGTCAACCACAGACACCGTATTTGACTTGCCGTGTTCGTGTGGAAGAAAGTATACGACCAGAAGGACGACATGAACCGCTAGAATTTCCAATTACTTTTCACGCCTTTGAATTATTACCTTATCAAGCTAAAGTCGGAGAGCGCCTTCTTGTGTTTCTTAAACGATATCCGCAGGGCGTCAATGAATACAGTTACTGGCATATCAAATCAGCGCAAGAAATCTATAGAATCGAACAGTTCTATCCCATAAACAGTTTAAACAGAGTTAAGTTTTCCTGGTTTCCCAATAATCCGTACCAAAATTTTGAAGGTGTCGAGATTCCAAACATGCCCTTGGATCGGAATATTGCACTTATAAAATCTATCCTTAAGTTACCTACACAAAATCGAACAGTCGATCAAATCAGAACCTTATCAATGAATGAAATTTATGATCTTGATCCTTATGATCTTTTTAACGAGGATTTGGAATATTTTAATGATGAACCTTATAATTATTATGATATTGATACAAACGTAATCGCAGCAACTTGGGGGGTGCGTACATTGCAGGCCATGGCAGACCTTGGATTGCCCAATGCTAACGCAGCGCTGATGAGATTAGAAAAAAAATATAGTTGGTTGTCGGACGTTATTCAGAACAAGGCTCGTTTCATGGGATCCACAGGAAAGAATATATCAAATAAACCTCATTCAGGACAATCAAATACTGCAACATTTGTGTTCCGTAATGAAGGAAAAATTTTATGGACCAATAAAAACGTTTTGATGAATTGTTATAGTGTAATACCAGTTCGCAATAGAAACTTTTCTGCACAGTTATCAGAGGGGGAGGTTATTGCCCCAGGAAATGAAAAAAAATTTATTTTTTTGGTTAATGTCGAACCCCTCAATTATACCAATAGTAAATTGGTCACTTCTTTGCCCGTTTCTTGCTTTATAATAGGCATGATAGGGGACAAAACTTATCCAGTGCCCGGTGGTGAATCGACTGTCTTGATTCCCGGAGTATTTATTTTAAGTTATTAACCTGATGGGACAGATTTCAAAGTTTTTAAAGGATTAATAAAAAGGAGGATTTATGCATATTGACAAAGAAAACTCGGAATTATGCTGGATATCATTGATCTTAAGGATCGCCATGGCGTCTTTGTTCGCGGTGGCGGCTTACGGTAAATTCACCGGTTTGGAGAATTATACGGCCATGATCATGGGCATGTTCAAAGATACGTTCCTGCCCGGCTGGCTTTTATCGCCCTATGTCAATCTTTTGCCCTATGCGGAAGCCTTGGCAGCTGTTTGGCTATTGGTTGGGGTCAAGCTTAGGGAGGCCTGGATCTTTACGGCTTTTGTGCTGGTATCTTTGGCTTTCGGGATGATCGTGGCCAAACAAGCCACTGGCGCATCAGAGAACTATATTTATGTGGTGATCGCCTGTTTGGGGCTTTATGTGAGCCGTTATGATGGATGCGCTTTGTTGGGGAAATGCTGTAAGAAATAAGCCTGCCAGGCCTTAAAATACCACAAAACCCCCTGGAAACCCCAGGGGGTTTATTTTTGCGCTATAACCCATATTCCCTGTATAAATAGTTAACATAAGATGTATTATAGGAAGTTAAATAGATGACGGGAAAAGGGCTGGAACACAGCCATTTTTATCAATTACCGCAGTTAGTCAGCTCCTTCTCCCATGAATCGTCCTTTGATTGCGGGGTTACCGCGGCGCTTTAGCGCCTGTGTCGACCAAGGGCAAGGTTGACCTCGGTTACCTTGATCCTGGCGTTGCGGGGGTTTCTAAAGCTTATTTTGGCGTGAACTAGTCCCATATCTCAACATTACCCTACTTTTTGCCCTATTTCAAGCAATATTACTAAGAGTGTTCAAAAATAGGATGCTATCCCCTATTTTTTAGTTTACAAAAATATTCTTCCACTTCGTGTATGTTCGTGCTCCTCTAACTAAGCGCTGTTTCTTTAAGATACGAAAAATATCTTGAATATCTTCTGTACGAAAATGAGTTCCGCGAGAAAGTGCTTTCAGATTGTCTGGGGTAATTCTTTCATGATCTCGAAAATGCGCAAGAATTTTCAACATAAGAAGCCTCTTCTTATCGCCCTTTTTTGAAGCTGGAATGTTTTGCCATAGTTTCTTAATTAAATACTCTTTTGAAAGAATGTACCTAACTAATTGTTCACCTAAGCCGCTCCCACTTTTAAAATCATAAGAAGTATATTCCAGTCTTTGAAGTCCACGAATATCGGCTGGGACCTCTTTTGATTTTCGTGTATTAAGTAGAATATAATAAGATTTTGCGGGCTTTCTACCTAACCCCTCGGCTAATCCAAGTTCCAAAGCGACGTTTGTATTCCATCCTGATAGATCGAATATAGAAAAATCTGCCTTGGCAATATTCGATTTCATTATTCCCAAAAGATGTTTTGTTTGAAGATGCGTGTTTCCGTATACAACTGTAAATGGAAGCCCTTGAAAGATAGCTCGAAATTTACTAACTGGAAAATGGCCTCCGAATGGATGACCAACAAAAACCTTAGGCATTCTTGTTCTCGTTCTCGCCATCCACCACACTCCTTTTAATTCCTATTTATTATATACCGTTAGCCAAAAATAGTATTTGCTCATTATTTGTTAAATTTCTTACCTTACTCGTAATAACTATTTTATTTATATTGCTTGCGCGTATACACGTCATAATTCGCCTGGTTAAAGCAGGCAAAGATGACCTTTTCGCGGGCGGCGCGGTCCAATGCGGCTAGATTACCGCCAGTTCAGATTATAGCTGACGCTTCGGCCTTTGCCCTGCGCGTTTTGGGCCAGGACCTTCTTTTCAACCAGGTCCGATATCTCGCGAAAGGCCGTGGCCCGGCTGGTCTTTGTCAGCGAAACATATTTTCGTGTGGTCAATCCTCCCTGGAACTGTCCTTTCCCGGCATCCAGCAGACGGTTGATGACCTTGCGCTGGCGTTCGTTCATGGTTGTTTGACCGTGCGCCTGCCAAAACCCCGCCTTCGCCAGGACCTTGGCGATAATGGTCTGCGACCTTTCCATAGCGCGGATCGAACATCCCAAAAACCACTCCAGCCATTTTGTGATGTCCCGGCCGCCTTTTGAACTTTCTTCCAGGACATCATAATAGGCCTTTCGTTCCTCCATGATCTGGGATGACAAACTATAGGCCCTCACCCGGGACTTTTCATCCTGGGCCAATGCCATATCGGTCAAGGCCCGGGTCAGGCGGCCGTTCCCGTCCTCGAACGGGTGGATCGTGACAAACCAAAAATGAGCGATCCCTGCCCGCAAAAGGCCTTCCTGGGTTCCCGGGCCTTTCTCCCACCACATGAGGAAGTTCCTTATTTCTTTATCCAATCTTTCTTTTGGGGGAGCTTGGAAATGTACCCTCTCCCGGCCGATCGGCCCTGAAACAACCTGTATATCTCCGGCACGCCATTGCCCTGTACGGATTTTGTGCAAACCGGAATAACCGGTCGGGAACAAAGCGGCCTGCCAGCCCTTAAGCCGCCCGGCGGTCAACGGTTTGTCATAATTTCCAGTGGCATCCAGCAAGACTTCCACTAATCCATCAATATGGCGTTCGCTGCGAGGCAGGCCGGCTTGAGTCAATCCCAAGTGCCGGGCAACGGATGACCTGACCGAATCCCTGTTAAGGACTTCACCTTCGATCTCCGACGTCTTGACCGCTTCTTCGGTCAAGATCTCCCCTTGCGCCTCGCCAGTCAAATGAAGCCCCAGGGCCTTTACCTTGGTCAAGATCTCCCCTTGGGCTTGCCGCGCCTTGCCTAATAAGGGCAAAAGTCGGCCGCTGTCCCAGGTAAAATCAGTCCAGTTTTTGTTTTGCCAGATATATTTCGGGCTGTTTGCCGTCATTTTGGCGCCTGTCCTTGATACGATTAACCTGATTAATCGCTTCACTTCATAATACAATTATAATCGCTCAACGCTTTAAATGCAAATAAAAAAGTGTGCCATCTGCCTTATACGGTCATTGCTTGAACATACTCGTCATAATTCGCCTGGTTAAAGCAGACAAAGATGACCTTTTCGCGGGCGGCGCGGTCCAAAGGGAAGCGATAGACCCCGGTGCCGATAGCCGGAAAGGCGACGGTTTTGATCCCGTGGGCTTTGGCTATTTCCAAAAAATTTCGGTAACAATCGGCAAGCAATTGGTCTTCCTGGTGAGCGCCGCCGTTCCATACCGGTCCAACGGTATGGATGACGAAGCGGGCCGGCAATTTGTATCCTTTGGTCAGCTTGGCCTGGCCTGTCTTGCACCCCTTAAGCGTCCTGCATTCGGCCAGGAGTTCCGGGCCCGCGGCCCGGTGGATGGCGCCATCCACTCCCCCGCCGCCCAATAAAGAGGTATTGGCGGCATTGACGATGGCGTCAACACGCTCCTTGGTGATGTCGCCGATCTTGAGTTCGATCTGCCCCATAGATGGGGTAGATTACCGCTTTTGGGGGTTATTTCAAGGGTTTTTGGGGCTTGACAAAGGCACCTATCTGCGAAATAAATAAAACAGCAGGCTTATTAATAAGCTGGCCAACAAACAAGTTGTTAAAGGAAAATAAAACGAGTTATTTTGATGTTTTATATAAATATCTCCTGGCAATCGGCCTAAGGGCAGGCCGGTTTTCTGGATAAGAAAGGTCACGCCTGCCAGGATGATCAAAGAAATGCCCGAAAGAAGCAACACTTTAACGATGTTCATATCTTAGGGACTCGGGATCAAGCGATAAATTCCTTGCCCTTGTCTGTAATGACCACCTCATCGGTTGAGTTGTTGTAGGTGGCCAAGCCTTCATTGACAAAGGATTCCATCATCAGGGAGAATCTTTGGTGCTGGATAAGATAGGTCTTTAAACTGTAGTCGTGCAGATCTCCTAAGGAAAGCGAACCACCCTTTGCATCTAAATGCTTCAGAACGCCTTTGCGGGCGCGTTCAAAGAATTCCTTAATCTTGGCTTCCTGGTCCATGTGAGGGCTAGATTACTGCTTTTGAGGGGTTATTTCAAGGGTTTTGAGGGGCTGGGATCATTTGATCGCAAGCGAGAAGCCAAGCGTGCTCAACACCTGCATAACGGTTGAAAGGCGGGGATCGGAACGGTCGGAAAGCGCCCGGTATAAATTTTCCCGGTTAAGACCGGTTGCTTTGGAAAGCTTGGTGAAACCCCCGTGTACCCGCGCTGCGAATGCAAGCGCAGTAAGAAAGGCCTTTTCATCACCGTCTTTTTGGTATTCTTCAAGAGCTATAGCCAGGTAACTTTTTATTTCCTTAGGATGTTTTGAATAGTATTCTAAATGTACTTCGTCCGCTGTTCTAAATTTTCTTTTGTTCATGGTAATCCCTCCAGTATTCTTGAGCTTTTTCAATGTCTTTGTCCTGGGAGGATTTGTCTCCTCCCACCAATAATATCACTACTTCATTTCCTTCCTCACCGCAATAAATTCGATATCCTTTTCCAAAATGCAATCTTAGTTCGATAATCGCCTGAAATCGTTTATGGTCCCCATAATTTCCATGCCTTATTCTGTCTTCACGTATCTTAATGCGATGCCGTAGAACCCTGTCGTTTAAAGAATCCAGCCAATCTGTATATGGTTCTTTACCCTCCCGGGTACTGTAAATCAGGAGCTCTTTTTCCATCTGACGCTTTCTGGTTAAAGTGTAGCTTATAAGCTACAAATTGTCAAGTTTATTCAATAAACTTGATGCCCGGGGCTGGCTTTGGATTGGGTTAAAAAACGTCGGTTCGGGGAAAACCGATAAGTTAAGATACTACTTTTGAGGACCTGCGGTCAAGCGATAAATTCCTTGTCCTATTTTTCTGAGTCCTTGATGAACTGACGAAAATTTTTGAGGCTGTTAAAAGGAATATCCTTCACCAATTGATTAACAAGAAGCGTTGGAATAGACCCGCCAGGGTTGCTGTGTTGTTGGAAATAAACTTCTGTTTGACCGTTCGCCAAAGGCGTAAAACGCCAGACGGAATTGATCGCCTGCACGCGGATCATCCCCTTCTTAAGAGGAAGCTCATCGGGAAGGGCTTTAATGGAATAGCTGACCGCGCCAGTGCTTGTGTCCAATGATTTACTGCGCCTGAATATAGAATCTCTGTGCGCTACAGGCCAGGGCAAATTAAGTACGATATAAAGAACCTTGTCTTGCGGGCCTTCGTCCTTAAGCAGTTGGGCCTGCGTGCACTGATAATACCAAACAGGTAAACCCTTCTCGTCTTCAAACAAGGCAACGATCCTGGCCAAAGGCGCGTCCACGATCATATCCGCCTTGAATTCAAGAATAGGAGAACCATCGACCTTACGGGTATGAACTGAAACTCCCTGATCATTGATCTTTAATTTCCAGGGATTTTCTCCGGCATAAAGATTACCGGAGAAAATAAAAAGAAACCCAATGATCAGGAGCGGCGTGCCTTTGCGGGCGCGTTCGAAGAATTCTTGCATGTGAGGGCCAGATTACTGCTCTACTCTTTCTCATCCATGTGAAAACTATGAAGCATGCGGTGTATCAGCGGAGTCAGTACGATGCCCATGACGGCAATGAATACAAGTCCGCTGAATAAAGCATACATGGACGCAAAAAATTTTGCACCGAAGCTGGTGAGTTGATCGACCGGCCCCATGCCGCCCAAGATCATGGATGCGTTTAACAGCGCGTCGATCCAATCCAGGCCGGCCAACCAATGGTATCCCGCAACGCCGATGAACAATGCGGTCAAGATCAATAAAAAAGCGAGCCCGAAGAACGCGAACCATCTTTTGATGAAAACCGATGTTGGGGCTATTTTTTCATGTTTGCGTTCAAACATATCGAAACCTTATTAAAACAATCCCTGCGCTGTTTTGACGATCTGCTCAAGGATCTTTCTGGCATCGGCTTCGCCGTTCAAATAACCGACACGCACATCCACACGGGTATTTTTGGCATCAATGGGACGTATATCCACCCAAACTTGCCTGCCGTCACTGTTTTTCACCAATATCTGCGTGACTTCCGTGCTTTTGGATTCTTTGTAAATATTCATCTTCATGTTTTTCAGGGCATTTTTGGCTGATCCGACCACTCTATCCCGGGGAACGTTGACTTCCTGGGTGACTTTCTCGGAAAGCCATACGGCTGTCCCTGCCCCCGCGGCCCCGGCTGCTAAAAAGATACAGCCGTTTAAACCCAGGACACAAACAGCCAAAACAAAACTGTGCACGACTTTTTTAAACATTCGACCCTCCTTTTATTTATCTGATAATTCGCTGCGGACGTCTGCAGTTCCGTTTGGTTGATAAACCCAAGGTATGCTGGAAGCATAACCCCATGACCATAACCCGATCTTGGCAAAATGCCGGCCATCCTTGGTCCTGACGCAATAAACGCCTTTCACCGGCTGCTCGATTTGGTCTTGGTAATTGAGCCCTGAACAATCACCAAGTTCTTCAAAAGTACTTAAAATTTCCTGGCGTAAAGGAACAGCGGCAATGCCTCCCTTCCCTTGACTCTGTAATTCTCCCAGGATAAGCCATGACTCGGGAGAAAGCGGCAGATAACCCAGATAGGAGGATTGTTTAGAGACTTCGCTCGCTTTAACTATTTTGAATATAAAGATCAGATCGGCGTCGGATCTATTTTCGATAAGCCCATTGGCAGCAAAATCAATATAAAATTCCCCGCCATTTTTCGGCGGGTCGATATTATGCATAGTGCCTTGGGGCAGCTTCTGTCCGGCGTATTTCTTTTGCATGGAAATATTGATCGAAGCAGGCATGGTGGCAAAGAACCACTGCTGGAAGGGGATGTACTCTTCTTTTGAAACCTTGATGAACCCCGCGTATAATGTTTTGCTCATTCGGGATTCTTTAATGACTTTTGGGAATCGAAATTTTCCAGATGAATCAGTTTTTGTAGTTACATTCTGCCCGCTATACCCATATCTTAAAAAGACCCACAAACCTCCATCATTAAAAGTCCGTTGAATTTCTATATCAGCGTTGGGCAAAGGTAAATCGGAATTGGCATCAATGACTTGGCCGGTCACTTCAATATAGGTGGGAACGGCTGGTTTGAGCAACAGCCATCCGATGAAAACAAGCACTACGAGTGTGATCATTATTTTTTTCATCAAACTCCCATTATTTTGATCAAAACCCTTTTCTTGCGCATGCCATCAAACTCCCCGTAGAAGATCTGCTCCCACGGCCCGAAATCCAGCTTGCCCTTTGTTATGGCCACCACCACTTCGCGGCCCATGACCTGGCGCTTCAAATGGGCATCGGCATTGTCCTCACCCGTGTCATTATGCCGATATTGGCCAACCGGCTCATGCGGCGCTAATTTCTCCAGCCACTTGTCATAGTCATGCAACAGCCCGCTTTCGTCATCATTGATATAAACAGACGCGCTGATATGCATGGCGTTGACTAAGCATAACCCCTCCTGGATGCCGCTTTCATTGATGGCACCCTGGACCTGGTCCGTGATATTGATGTAGGCGCGGCGGGTTTTGGTGTTGAACCAAAGTTCTTTGCGGAAAGTTTTCATATTTATCTACGTGCGTAATCGTCCTGAATGCGGATGATATCGTCTTCCGTCAGTTGCTTGCCGCAGGCTACTTCAATGAATATGAGTTTTTCATTGCCTGTGTTGCCGATGCGGTGAACAGCACCCATCGGAATGTCCACCACCACCCCGAAATTGACCGGAATATCCTTACCATCCACATGGGCCACCCCTACGCCGGCTACAATGATCCATTTCTCAGACCTGTGCTGGTGTTTTTGCAAACTAAGCCGGGCTTTGGGGTTCACTTCCACCCTTTTGACCCACACGCCAGGTTCCTGGTGGAATTTGTGGTATTGGCCCCAGGGCCTTTTGGATATTTCTCTGGTCATGGCTTTGATTGTAGGAAAAATTTAAGGATTTGGCCAGATAAATTGTCCAGATCTTTAGCCGTGTGTCTGGTGGACACAAAAAATGCTTCCAGATCAGCCGGCGGCCAGTAAATGCTGTTTTTAAGCAAATGATGGAACAATTTGGCGTAGGTTTTGTCTGACCGCAAACGCATGCTCATCATGCTTTTATAATGGCTCAAATGCGCGCTGATTTTATTGTCCGCGAGCATTTGATTGAGGTCATCCGCAAAACGTTCGCATTTGTCGTTGAGGTCTTTATATACGGAAGGTGTCAGGTTTTTTAACACCGCAAGCCCGATGCGCATGACCACGGGGTTGCCGGAAAATGTGCCGGCCTGATAGACGGACCCCAAAGGTGACAAGTGGCGCATGATGTCTTTGCGGCCGCCATAGGCTCCGACCGGGAATCCCCCGCCGATGATCTTGCCTAAACAGGTCATGTCCGGGATAATCCCGAAATCCGCCTGCACCCCTCCCAAATTCGTGCGAAAACCGGTCATCACTTCGTCAAAGATGAGCACAATGCCGTATTTTTTGGTCAGGGTCCGCAATACCTTTAAGAATTCGCGGCTGGGCACGATGACGCCCATATTACCGGCCACCGGCTCAACAATAACGCAGGCAATCTCTTTCCAATGGCGATCCAAGACAATACTTAATTTGTTGACGTCATTGTAAGGCAAACTAAAAGTATTTTGCACGTGGCTGGCTGGTATGCCGCGGCTGGATGATGCCGGTAAACCGGCAACCCCTGAACCGGCCGTGGTCAAAAGGTCATCGCAATGGCCGTGATAACAGCCGTCGAATTTGACCACCTTGTCGCGGCCGGTGAACCCGCGCGCCAAACGAATGGCGCTCATGGCGGCCTCGGTGCCGGAATTCACAAAACGCACCATGTCAACCGATGGCACGTGTTTGGTGATGAATCGGGCGATCTCGACTTCGGGCTTGGTCGTGGTGCCGAAACTGATGCCGTAGCCGATGCCGGTTTTGGCGGCTTTGAGGGCCTGCGGATGATCGTGGCCTAAAATAAGGGCACCCCAAGACAGACAGTAGTCCGTATAGGCATTGTCGTCCACGTCAAAAAATTGTGCCCCTTTTCCCCGTTTTATAATGAGGGGGGTTCCGCCTACGACTTTGAATGCGCGCACCGGGCTGTTCACCCCGCCGATCATGACCTGGCTGGCTTGAGAAAATATCTTAGAGGAATTTTTGAAGGACATCTTTGGCGTGATAGGTGATGATGATATCCGCTCCGGCGCGTTTCATGCCGGTTAAGGATTCCAAAACCAATGCTTTTTCATTGATCCATCCGTTTTTAGCTGCGGCTTTGACCATGCTGTATTCCCCGCTGACATTATAGGCCACGATGGGCACGGTCAGTTCCCGTCGCAGCATGGATACAATGTCCAGATAGGCCAAGGCCGGTTTGACCATGACCATGTCCGCGCCTTCGGCAATGTCCTGGCGGGCTTCTTTAAGCGCTTCGCGGCTGTTGGCCAGGTCCATTTGATAGGTTTTGCGGTCGCCGAATTCCGGGGCTGAATGGGCCGCGTCGCGGAAAGGTCCGTAAAACGCCGAGGCGTATTTGACGGCGTAAGATAAAATGCAAGTGTCCACGAGCCCAGCTTTGTCCAGTCTGTCGCGGATGGCGGCAACGCGAAAGTCCATCATATCGGATGGCGCTACAATGTCCGCGCCGGCCTGGGCATGCACCAAAGCGGACTGGGCCAGAATGGGCAGGGTTTTGTCATTGTCTATTTTTCCATTCTGCACAATGCCGCAATGGCCATGGCTCATATAAGCGCACAAACATACGTCGGTGATGACCAAAAAGTCAGGGAAATGTTTTTTAATGGCTTTGACGGCCTGGGGCACAATGCCTTTAGGATCAACGGCTGACCTACCTTTTAAGTCTTTGGCAGCGGGAATACCGAAAAAAATGCCTGCCTTGCCCCCTGTCTTGACATACGCATCGATCTCTTTGAGCAAAAGGTCCTTGGAAAAGCGGTGAATGCCGGGCATGGCGTTAATGGCCTGTTTTTTGCCTTTGCCTTCAATGACAAAAAACGGCTGAACAAGGTCATGGGCGGTCAAAACCGTCTCTGCCACCATTTCTCTTAATGTTTTGGAGGCGCGCAAGCGCCGGAAGCGGTTTTTCATGGTCAGGTCAATAAAGCTGTTGGTTCATACCCGGCCTCTTTAAGGGCCTGGGCTGTGACCGGGCCTTTGGCCAAAATGTCCCAATGGGCCGGTATTGTATCATAATCGTTCAGAAAATTCTTCACCGTTGAAGGGCTGGTAAAGATCACCTGGTCAACGGGAATGGCCGGCAGGTCCCGTTTGGGTGGCTTGACATTTTCATAAATGGCCCATTCCATGACAATGGCCCCGTTTTGGATCAAAGCGTCTTTTAAGAAAGGATTGGGCAAGGATGAACGCGGGAAAAGGACATGTTTGCCTTTGATGTCCATAACATCCAGCAATGCTTTCAACAACCCCTGGGCAGTTTCTTCTTGGGCCACAACAAACGGGACGATGCCGTATTCCAAAAGGCAATCCGCACTGTGGGCGCCGATCGTGACGAATTTTTTACCCGCGAACGTCTCTCCTTTAAGGGTTTGCATGAAACACTCAATGGCGAAACGGCTGGTCACGACCACCAGATCGGCACGGGCGAGGTCTCTTTTAAGTTTATTCTTCTGCTTTTCGTCAAAAGACGCGGGTTTGATGTCAATGACCGGCCAATGGATGAGACGGCCGAATTTGCGGTAATGCGACGGATTGGTGCCTAAATATAAAATGTTTTTGGCCGGGACGTCCTGATAAAAATTCACCGTTGCTCCGGCGATAATCAAAGCCGGCGGGGTCAGGCCTGACTGTTGGGCCGCGCTTTCAATGTTTGCCAACGTCCCTTTGACAATGCGTTCATCGGCACGGGTGCCTTTGCTGATGATCATGATGGGCATTGTGTCCGGCCACCCTGCTTTTTTAAGAGCTTGGACGATCTGCGGCAATTTGGTCAGTCCCATTAAAAATACAATGGTGTCTGCCTTGGGGATGGCAATGGGTTTGGCACCCGTGACGTTTTCGTCCTCTTCATGGCCGCTGATGAACGCCACCGACGAAGCAAGGCCGCGGGCGGTCAAGGGCACCATCAGGTCCGCCGGTATGCCGGTGGCGGAACTGATGCCGGGCACGACCGATACGGGAATGTGAAAAGAACGCAGATACATGATCTCATCCATCCCCCTGCCGAAAACCAGCGGGTCCCCGCCTTTGAGCCGCACAACGTTTTTGCCGGCCATGGCTTTTTCTTTGAGCATGCGTGAGAGTTGTTCCTGAGGAATGGCGTGATCGCCTTTGCGTTTGCCGGCATAAATATGTTGGGCGTCAGGCGCGTAATTCAATAATCGCGGGTCAGCCAGATAATCGTAAAAAACACAATCCGCTTTTTTTAAGGCCTTGATGGCTTTGACCGTGATCAGGTCCGGATCACCGGGGCCTGCGCCAACGAGGACAACCTTGCCGTACCGGGTGCGGATATCAATGGCCTTAAAAAGGCCGCGCAGGGCCGTGTCCCTGGCCCTTCCCACCACTGCCAATTGTCCCTGCAAAGCCATGCCTTCCCACGGGAATATTTCTTTAATTTCTTTTTCAAGGCCGAGGCGTTTCAGGGCGCAGGCGGCAACGACAACACCGTCCACCTGACCCTGCTTGACCAACTCCATGCGTTCTTCAATGGTCCCACGGATGTCAACGGTATGGACGTCGGAACGCAATTGTTTGATCTGTTTTTGGCGCAGGATACTGCTGGTGGCGACTTTCGCGCCCTTGGGAAGGTCTGCAAACGCGCGCGGGCTCACCCAGGCATCATGGTCGTCGAGCGTTTCAGTTAGAGCAAAAATTTCCAGTCCGGCAGGAATATGCTGCGGCAGATCTTTGGCACTGTGCACGGCAATGTCAATGCCGCCTTTTAGAAGCGCCTGATCGAGAGTATTTGTAAAGAAATCATCCCCCGGCTGGCGGGTCAAAGGTGTTGTTTTGTCCTTGTCCCCTTGCGTGGCATAAGGAACGTTCGTATGGGTCATATCAATGCCGGCTTTATGCAATAAACCGACGACTTCCCGGACTTGGGCGAACGCCAAACGGCTGGGGCGCGACCCGATCTTGATGGACGATTTCATGGGGACTATTATAGGGTAAGCAAACTACTTTTTCATCAATTCTTTGATGGCGGGAAGGTGTTGGAGAGCGGCTTGTTCGCCGGCTTTGATGAGTTTGTCCACTTCATAGAGTTCGAACCACTGAATGCCGCGCAGGTCCGGATGGATGACCACATCGGCCTGTTTGGCGCTTTCTTCGGCGATGAGGTATTCGCTGGCCTGCAGGGTGCGCACGATGATGTCGGGAATGTTGGGCGTGAACGGTTTGACCAGTAAATTTTTTAGACGGAAACCCAAATATTGCCAGGGATGTTTGATAAAAGGCACCCGCGCGTGTTTTTTGAATTCCTCTTTTTCCTGGTCGCGGCCCCAGCAAATCTCCTGCGGGGACTGCAGAACATTGACCGCGATGATCTTCCTGACACCCATCTCCACCAACACATTGGTCGGCAAAGGGTTGAGGACACCACCGTCGATGATCATCCTGTCTTCTTCCATAACAGGCGGAATGACACCCGGGATGGTGATACTTCGGCGCACGGCCTCGATCAAGTCCCCCTGATCAATGACGATCTCCTGGCGGTGGAACAGGTCATACGCTACGACTTTCAAGGGGATCCGGGTATGATGAAAAGTTTGATCACGAAGTTTGCTTTTAAGCCATTTGACGATCCCGTATCCGCTCATTAACCCCGCTATAGGGATAAGGGGACGGTACAATTTGGTCATGATGGCGGATATTTTTTCAAATTCGCGCGCGCATTTCTCTATACCCTGGCCGTCATAACCGGCGGCCCAGAGGCTGGCCAAGAGCGCTCCCATGCTGCTGCCGGCCACCACGTCAACAGTGATGTTTTCCTGTTCCAGGACTTTGATAACGCCGATATGAGCCAGACCCAAAGCCGCTCCGCCGCCCAAAGCAAGCCCCACCAAAGACCCGCTGATCTGGCGAGCCAAACGGCGTATTTTAAATCCGTATTCACTGGAGGGATCTGTGACGGTCAGGGAAACGCCTTCATGGACCTGCAAAGGGTTGAATTCATTGGGTTTTAAATGGGGCAGAAAAAGGAAAACGTCATAATTGAGGAGTTTTTTGATCTCTTCCGGAGACAATTCAAATTTTTCCTGCACTCCGCTGATGATGATCTGGACTTTGTCCGGCTGGAATTTATCTTTCAGGGCTTCGCTCAAATGGTCAATGACCCCGCGGGTCATTTCCAGGTCTTTTTCGCGGCTCATGGCCACCAGATGCACCACGTCCGATTGGGTCAATGTTTTCATGACTACGTCGTCCATTTCATTGGGCAGGTCCACGACGACATAATTGTAATCATTGGCCGGCGCGCTGACGAACTGGCTGATGCGGTTGACCAAAGCCGGGGTGCCCGAATCAAATTTGACGTAGAGAAGGTCCACCGGCGCTTTGTCTTTGACAATGGCGTTCATGATCCTATCATGATCATCAATGATGTCGGACAAATTGGTCAAAGGGTCTCGGGGGTCCGAGGACAAACTGAGCAGAAGGACTTTCTTATCGGTTTGCGATTTGATGGAAAAAGCGATGTTAGCGGCATAGGTGGAAGAGCCGGAGCCTTTTAAAGGCGCGTACACCGCGATGATGGTGCTTTCCTGCGAACTCTTGGTGTGGGTGACGTGACTGCGGATGCGCCGAGACAAACTTTGGCTTAGGGCCACGGCCAGCCGCGGAGTGGTCTTGAGAAGGTCGGCGAAATCCGTTTTTTCGATCTTCAGGACGACCGAATCATTGATGGCCTCATAAGTATGAGAATGGTTCTCTCCTGTCAGCGTTGAGATGACGCCGAAATGCATGCCGCGCAGGAGAAAATCCACCTCTTCTTTTTGGCCCGCGGGGTTTAAGACGTAGGAATACACACGGCCGGAAACGATGGCGTAAAAAGCATCTGCCGGGTCGCCCTGTTTGCAAAGGACATCCCCCTTGCTGAACTCAACAAGGCTGGCCTGGCGGGAGATACGGTTCAATTCGACCCAGTTGAGCCCTTCGAAAATGGGGATCTGTTTGAGAAGGACGCGTTTATTAGAGAATGACGGAAGCGCGTTCATTATTTGATGATCCCATTCTCCAGCCACGCGAATTCTTTGGCCAGAATTTTTTTGGCGGTTTTCAATTGGCCCTTGTCGCTGTTGGAAGCGGCGTCCTGAAATGATCCCTGGACACGCCGGCGCGCGTCATTGCAAAAATTGTCCGCCAGGTCAACGGCATTGTCCTGCCCTTTTTTCTCGAGCAGGGCGGCGTAAGAACACACAGCAGAAATGGCGAAAAGTTCCGTGCCGATGTCCACGATGCGGTTGAGGACGCTTTGCTTGCTTTCCAATTTTTGCCGGTATTTCATGATCTGGTGGAATGTTTCGCGGGCCAGGCGTTTGGACGCGCTTTGGACATAGGCCATGTGACCGCTTAAAGATCCGGGCAAAGGGCCGACCCCTTTGAGCGGCGGCAGCCACATTTTTGGATACCACCACGCGTAAAATGCGAACATCTTTCCCGCTGCCGCCAACTTGGCAGGCAAGAGCGTTTTGCCGCTTAAAAAGGGTTTTATTTTCGACAAATGCGGGTCCAGGGCTTCGCGGGCGATGAACAAATGCATGATCTCGCTGGTCCCTTCGATGATGCGGTTGATGCGCGCGTCACGCATCACCCGCTCGACGGGCCAGAAGTCCGCTCCCCGT
>Ga0209515_10002671_pt1 | contig 26965 bp, 20 predicted proteins | sample Subgroupgradi54m_FD_187454 | JGI IMG/M metagenome (GOLD analysis project Ga0209515, IMG submission 187454) | Subsurface groundwater microbial communities from S. Glens Falls, New York, USA - GMW60B uncontaminated upgradient, 5.4 m (SPAdes)... ... | reverse complement strand
TAGGGGACCGCACAACAAAGTCCACTATTGGGGGCACGCATGGCAAGAAAGGTCAAAAAGAAAAAGGCTGTCGCCCGAGCCACTCGTCGGCCTGTCCCCAACCGACGTCGCCATTGGGCCGTACGAACTGCGCTCTCCAGCAGCGCGTTTGTCGGCGGTCTGTTTGTGTTTCTGGTACTAATCAATCTCTACGATCCCGACGTTGATCCGGCGGCGCTCGCCGCCTTACGCATTGCACCCGCCACGATCCCGGAAGCCGACAACGCCTACTACGCACAGATCGGTTTAGGGGTCGCAGCGTCGGAAAGTCCCCATCGGTATGGTGTCCGTGCGATGGCCGCAAGACACGCTTGGGGCGAGATGCATCCGGGCATTCCGGAGAGCAGAAGTGAAGAAATTACCGCCCTCGACAAAGAAAACGAAACCCTGCGCTGGAAAGGAAACATTAAATTCAGTTGCGCCGAGCCGCGGACAGACTGTCTTTCGGTCTATGCAAAATATCGCACCGATATCCAGCAACTCAGGCGTGACAACCGTGTACGTCTCGCGCGCTACCGTGCCCTGTATCGCTACGCCGGATTCCAGGAAGTGCCGACCAATGTGTTTTTGGGCGGCCCCGCATCCTCTCCGTACAACGAGCGCAATGTAACCTTGGCGCTGATTGCGCTCACCGCCATCGACGGCGACCCGGCCGGCGCCGTGCACGCGCTTGCAGTCGATAGCGCCTACTGGCGCCGTGTTGTTGCCGGTGCCCAGTGCATCATTACCAAAATGATCGGCGTCGCATACCTCGACCAGAATTACGCCCTGCTTGCCGAAATAACGTCGCGCTATCACGGACAGTCCGACATTCTGGCCGCGGCACAACCGATGGCAAAGCCGCTTACCGTTGCCGAGCTCGACTGGACCCCCGCCTTCAACGGCGAGTCGCGCATGCTCGCGTCGTTCATTCTCAACATGCTGGCGAGCGATAAAGATGCACGCGAGTATTACAAAGCGGAACATACATCGTTTTGGGAGAGCGCCGTGCAAGCGCTGTTTTTCAAGCCACGCGCAACGGTCAACCTGCACTGCCGCATCACGGCTGACTTGCTCCCGATCGCCACGGCACGCGCCGACGCGCTGAAGGCTGTGACCGAATCCGCACGTGATAGCGTATCGGACCTGACCGGCGTTTTTAGTTTCGGCATGGTCTACAACCCGGTCGGGAAAATGCTGGTATCGATAGGAAGCGATATGGCCCCGATGTACGCCAAGTACGTGGCGCGCGCTCACAACCTCGACGGGCGCATGCGGCTGTTGATCCTTCAGCGCGATCTGTACCGCCGGGGTGTTGCGACCGATAACGTCGAAAAGTACCTCGCGACCACGGACGTGAGCCTCTACGATCCTTACCGCAATCAGCCGATGCGATGGGACGCAAGCGCGCACGAGATCTGGTTCAACGGAATTCCGCGTAACTACGAAGCGCTCGATCCCGGGTTACGCATAGCGGTTCGGTTCTAACAGGTAGCTGAAAAACCAGTTGCAGGGTGCGTTCCATGCACCCAGGGCGGTGCGCGCAGCGCACCCTATACATAAGAATCAAAAGACTTGTGGAAATCTATGCCCGCGCGTGCGACACGATGAGGATATGTTTATGAGTTTTTCAGAAACCTGTGCAGGTCAGTACCCGGCGGTCATGCCGTCGGGGTTGCGCGGATCGGAGTAGCCGTCAAAGCCACTCGGTCCGATCTGGATGGTTTGCGTTCTGCCCATCGTTCGCCCCAGCACAAGCTTGTGGCCCTTCTGTTCCAGCAGGCGCTGCGTGTCCGGACTCACACCCTTCTCGATGCGTAATTCGTCCGGCAGCCACTGATGGTGAACGCGCGGCATGCTCGCGGCTTCCGCCGGGTTCATGCCGAAGTCGATCATGTTTACAATCGTCTGCAGTGTCGTCGTGATGATGCGGCTGCCACCGGGACTACCGGTGATGAGCCACGGTTTACCATCCTTTAATACGATCGTCGGCGACATCGAACTGAGCGGACGCTTGAAGGCGGCGATCTCGTTGGCGGCCCCGCCGGTCAGGCCAAAGGCGTTCGCCGCACCGGGCTTGGCGGAAAAATCGTCCATCTCGTCGTTGAGTAAAATGCCCGTGCCGGCAGCGACGATGCCGCTACCAAAGAACAGATTCAGCGTATAGGTCGTGCTCACGGCGTTGCCGTGATCGTCGGCCACCGAATAGTGCGTCGTCTGGTCGCTCTCGTAATGCGGCGGTTGTTCGCGCTTGATGGCCGCAGCGGGCGTGGCGCGCGCGGGGTCGATTTTGCGTGCAATCGTCTCGGCGTACGTCGGCGACGTGAGCCCCTTTACCGGCACCTTCACAAAATCCGGATCACCCATGTAGTCGGCACGATCGGCGTACGCGAACTTCATCGCCTCGACCATCAAGTGAATCGTCTGCGCGCTACCGGCGCCGTATTCCTTGAGCGGATAGCGCTCCAGGATTTTCAGCATCTGCACGATGTGTGTCCCGCCCGAACTCGGCGGCGGCATGGAGACGATGGTGTAGCCGCGATATTCGCCGCGCACCGCGTCGCGTTCGAGTGCGCGGTATTTCTTCAGGTCATCGAGGGCGATGTAACCGCCATGGCGCGCCATCTCGGCGACGAGCTTGTTTGCAATCGCGCCTTCGTAAAAGGCGCGTGCGCCCTGGCGCGCGATCAACTGCAGCGACGCGGCTAAATCCTTTTGCACCAGACGCTCGCCGGCGCGCAGCGGACGGCCGTCTTTAAAGAAAATCGCACGGCTGGTTTCCCATTTCCCGAGATGTTCGCGCTCCGCTTGCAAGCGCTCGGCCAGCTCGGGGCTGACGATAAAGCCGTCCTGCGCGAGCCTGATCGCCGGTGCCACGACTTGCGCGAGCGTCAGGGTGCCGTATTTGTCGAGCGCATGCGTGAGCCCGGCGACCGTACCCGGAATGCCGACGGCCAGATGCGTATACAGGGAGCGCCCCGGCACAACCAGATGCTGATCGTCGAGATACATATCGCGCGTGGCGCGGCCCGGCGCCATCTCGCGAAAGTCGAGCGCGATGTCCTTACCGCTGCGGGCGTCGTGGATCACCATGAAGCCGCCCCCGCCGATATTGCCGGCGTGCGGCATTACCACGGCCAGCGCAAAACCCACGGCGACCGCGGAGTCGATGGCGTTGCCACCGCGCTTGAGGATGTTCAGACCGACCTCGGTCGCGAGTCGTTGTTCCGAGGCCACCATGCCGTGCGTCGCGTGCACGGGGTGGAAGATGTCGTAATTGAGGTCATAAGCGATGCCCGGCGCAGCGCCGGTGGCGACATCACCGCGGCCGGTCAGCGGTGCAAACGCGAGCGCGGCGCACAAGGCCAGCGCGAACCTCCGGTGTGGTGAGACGGTGTAACGCATGCCACGCATGGTTCCCTGCCCGATGGAAATTTAACGCTCGCTGCATTCTGCCAGAAACGGACTATGCACGGGCATACTTGCGAACAGCAGGGAACGGCGGGCAATGGCACTGAACTTCTTAAGCGATGCAAAAGGCAGTTCCCCTCTCCCGCGGGGAGAGGGCGTACTTCACGCACGCTGTATGGTTCGTGCTTAAGTAAGTGTCATTCGGGTCAGAGGGCTGTGTGACGGGAGTTAAGGCACCGGCGCGTCTAAGGATTCAGGGACTGCGGCGACGTACCATCGGCTCATCGAATCTGAACTTATCAGCGCTCTTGTCCAGCCACTCTTTGAATTTATCCGCCGGCAACGGGCGGCTCATATAAAAACCCTGGGCGGTGTCGCAACCGAGGCGCCCGAGCAGACCCCACATCGCCTCGTTTTCGACGCCCTCGGCAACGACTTTTAAATTCAAATCGTGCGCCAGGCTGATGGTTGAACGCACGATCGCGGCGGAGTCGGCCTTCATCAACATGTCGATGACGAACGACTTGTCGATCTTCACCGCATCCACCGGAAGTTTCTTCAGATAACTCAAAGACGAATAACCGGTGCCGAAATCGTCGATGAACAGCGCAATGCCCATGTCGCTCAGGCGCCGCAGGATTTCGAGCGCGCCTTCCGGGTCTTCCATCACGGCGCCTTCGGTAATCTCGAATTCGAGCCACGCCGCTTGCGCGCCGGCGGCGGCCACCAACCGCTGCACCCGCTCCACCAGCTTCGCATCCTGCAGGCTGCGCGGCGATAAGTTGACCGAAATCGGCAACGCCAGACCGGCATCGCGCCACAACCCCGACTGGCGCAGTGCCTCGACCATGACCCAGTCGGTCAGGGGCTTGATCAGCCCGGTGTGTTCAGCCAGCGAAATAAATTCATCGGGTGGGACCATGCCGCGGCTCGGGTGCATCCAGCGCACCAGCGCTTCGGCGCCGCAGACGCGGCCGTTCTCCATGTCGAGCTTGGGTTGATAGTGCAGCACCAACTGGTTGTTTTCGATCGCGCGGCGCAACTCGCCGGCCATGGCCAAACGCCGCGTGCTGTCGCCGTCCTGCTCCGAGGCATAAAAGACAAACGGCTCGCCCGATTTCTTGGCCTGGTGCATCGCCACGTCGGCGTAGCGCAACAGGCGCGCGGCGTCGGCGCCATGTTGCGGAAACAACGCGACGCCCATGGCGGCAGTCATGTCCAGATCGAGGCCGCCGATCACAAACGGCGCGGCCAGCGCATCCAGGATTTTCTGCGCGGTAGACGCGGCGTCGCATTCGTCACTGATCGGCAGCAGCACGGCGAATTCATCGCCGCGCATGCGCGCCAACAGTGTCTGGTCCGGTAGCGCGCCCTGAATTCGCTCACCGACTTCTTTCAATAAACGGTCGCCCTGATGAAATCCGAGAGCATCGTTGATTTCCCACAAGCGGTTGAGATCGATGATGATCAACGCCAGCGACTGGCCGATCTCGCGCGCCTTGACCAGCTTGCGGCGCAGATGTTCCTCGAAGTACGCACGATTGGGCAGCCCGGTGAGGCTGTCATAGTAGGCAAGGTGCTTCAGCGCGTGATCGTGCCCAGCGCGTGCCCGCAGCGTGGCGATACCGAAGGCAAGATCGTGCGCCGCCTGTTCCAGCAATTCGAGTTCCTGCGCACTAAACGCGTCGGTTTCCTCGGAGTAGATGGACAGCGCACCGATGGGCTCGTTTTTGACACACAGCGGAAACGCGACGCCGGAGGCGTAACCGCGTCGCAACGCTTCATCGCGCCACGGCACGAAATGCAAATCTCTCTTCAAGTCATGCGACACAAAAGGCTGCATGGTGCGAATGGCCGTGCCCACCGGGCCGTGGCCGCGCTCGGCGTCGGCCCACGTCACACCTTTCGCGATGGCCGCAAGGGATTCCATGCCGCCCTCGAAGCCGGCCTGCGCCATCACGTCAACGTTCTTGCCTTCGTCTTTTTCCGCATAACCAATCCACGCAAAGCGATAGCCACCAACGTTGACGATGATGCGACATACCTCGGCCAACAATGTCTGCTCATCGGTGGCACCGATCATGGCACGGTTACAGGCGCCCAGGGTTTCGAGCGCGCGGTTGACCCGCTGCAGCGTCGTCGTCATCCGTTGCATGCCGCTCGCCATATTGTCGAAGGCCCGCGCCAACTGGCCGATCTCTTCCTTGCCGTGCGTGACGCCGGTGCGCGCCGTCAGGTCGCCGTAGCCCAACCGACGCGCGGCATCCGTGAGCGCACGAATGCCGCGCATCACGAAGACATCGCCACCGATCCAGGCGGCGATGATGGCCAGCAACGCCGCCATCAACATTAAGGTCAGATTGCGCACAAACTTGTGGTTCGAGTCGGCAAACGCGACAGCCTTCGGTATGCCCACGGCCACGTACACGTTACCCGCGGCGGTGTCATGCAGCGGCGCGAAGGCGTACAACCACGCGGCGTTGTCGTCTCCGTCGATCTCGGCCGTGCCCTCGGCCCGACGCGCAAGAATGGTTTTTACCAGCGGCGCATCGGGAATGGATTTGCCGACAAAATTTTCAGTCGCCGGGTAATGGGCCAGCACGGTGCCACGGCTATCGAACACCGTCAGCGTCGAACCCGCTGGCAATTCCACGTCCGCAATCAGCTGCTCGAGCCAACCGAGATTGAGCGCGGCGTAGACCACGGAACGAAGTTGCTTGCGGTCGTCGAAGACCGGAAAACCGAAATTGACGGTCGCGACCCCGGTAACGCGACCGATCTGATAGTCACCGATTCCGAACTCGCGCGATGTGACAGCGCGGCGGAAGTAAGCCCGATCGACGATAGTCACCGACTTGGAAAATGGGAGAACGCTGCAGAACAGGCGGCCATCGAGAGTGGCGGCGCCAAGATTGGAGTAGTAACTGTATTGCTTGCGCCGCTCGGCGAGGATTCGATTGCAGGCATCGGCCGTAGCCGGTGCGCGCATCTCCGGCAACTGCGACAGGTCGACCAGCAACTGGCGCGTCGCCGTCACCAGACGGCGCTGCTCGCCAGTAGCGAATCGCACCAGATTCATCGCGTCGCGCTGTGCGCTCTCGGCGGCCTGCCGGTGCTGGCTCATCGCGGTGTAGCCGATCACGCCGAACGCCGGCACCACCGCCAACAGCACGAGTAACGACAAGTGGGCGCGTAGCCCGAGCGCGGGACGCCTCACTGAACCCTGCCTATCCGTTGGCTTGAATTGCAACATGGCGTATTGATAAGCATGTTTCGTACCGTTCGCGCAGCCATAAAAAAAGCCCGTAGCCACGTCGTTTTTTCAGTCTTACTTTTTATGGTGGATCTGGACACTGACGCAATTCGACCTTCCGGCCCCTCCCAATCAGGGAATTGGCCATTCCCGCCACGCGCCCGGTGCGGCAAAACCGGGTACTTCGCCCGACACCTGGTGGCGCGCTGCCGCGCGCGAAGCGGCCCGTTATACTTCGTCTTCTTTTTATTCAGCCCCGCGATGTCACACGATCACCTCTACATAAAAGGCGCCCGTCAGAACAACCTGAAGGGCTTCGATCTGAGGTTGCCCTTGAACGAGCTGATCGTCGTGACCGGTGTTTCCGGTTCAGGCAAATCCACGCTCGCGTTCGACACCATCTACGCCGAAGGTCAGCGGCGCTATGTCGAAACGTTCTCGCCCTATGCGCGTCAGTTTCTCGAACGCATGGACAAACCGGCCGCCGAGCGCATCGACGGCATTCCGCCGGCGATCGCGATCGACCAGACCAATCCGGTGCGCACCTCGCGCTCGACCGTCGGTACCATGACCGAGCTGAACGACCATCTGAAACTCCTGCTCGCGCGCGCCGCGATCCTTTATTGCCGCGGCTGCGGCCACGCGGTGCGGCGCGATACACCGCTGACAATTTTCGAGGCGCTGACGGCACGTGCCGACCACGGCGCGCAGGCGCTGATTACCTTCTCCGTCACAGTGCCGGATAACTTCACCGAAAAAGAAATCGAAGGCTTCCTCGCGCAACAAGGCTACACCCGCATCCACCGCCGCGACGGCGCAACGCTCGAGGTCATTCAGGACCGCGTGCGCCTGAGCGCCGACAACCGCGCGCGCATCGTCGAAGACCTGGAAGCGGCGTTGAAACATGGCCGCGGGCGCGTGAACGTACACGTGTTGCAAACAAACCCCCTCGCTCCCGCCGAGCGGGAGCGGGTTGGGGTGAGGGCGACGAAGGATGACGCGGCACTCAACCAGCCCTCACCCTCATTCCCTCTCCCACACACGGGAGAGGGAGGCGAGGCGAGCGCGCTGCGCGCGAACTCAAGTATGACTTGGCGCTTCTCCTCCACGCTGCACTGTGCCGAGTGCGATATCTCCTATCGCGATCCGGTGCCGAACTTTTTTTCCTTCAACTCGCCGATCGGCGCCTGCGAATCGTGTCGCGGCTTCGGGCGCATCATCGGTATCGATTACGGCCTGGTCATTCCCGACGAATCGAAATCGCTGCGCGACGGCGCCATCAAACCGTGGCAGACGCCCTCGAACGCCGAGTGCCAGAGCGACCTGCTGCGCTTTGCAAAAAAACGCGGCGTGCCGGCGAACACGCCGTGGCGCGCGCTTGCCGACCAACACCGCCGCTGGGTACTCGAAGGCGAGGGGTCGTGGAAAGAAGGCAAGTGGTACGGCGTCGAGCGCTTCTTTAAATGGCTCGAAGGCCGCGCCTACAAAATGCACATCCGCGTGTTGCTCTCCAAGTACCGCGCGTACACACCCTGCCCCGCCTGCCACGGCGCACGGCTGAAACCGGAAGCGCTGTTGTGGCGGCTGGGTACTCGGGAAGATGCGCAACAAACCCGGGCGGATGAAGCGCGCCACTTGCCCGGCTTTAACATCCATGAACTCCTTTGTCTGCCCATCGAGCGCGCGCACGCGTTTTTCCAGAGCGTGCATCTGCCGGCGCCGCTCGACGAGGCCGCCGATCTTCTGCTCACCGAAATCCGCGCACGCTTCGGTTACCTGGTGCAGGTCGGGCTTGGCTATCTCACGCTCGATCGCCAGTCACGCACGCTCTCCGGCGGCGAGGTGCAACGCATCAATCTCACCACTGCGCTCGGCACCTCGCTGGTTAATACATTGTTCGTGCTCGACGAGCCCTCGATCGGCCTGCACGCGCGCGACATGGGCCGCGTCACGCAGGTGTTGCACAAGCTGCGTGACGCCGGCAACACGCTACTGGTGGTCGAACACGACCCGCAGGTGATGTTGGCCGCCGATCGCATTCTCGACATTGGCCCCGGACCGGGCGAGCGCGGCGGCGAGATCGTGTTCTTCGGCACGCCGGACGAACTGAAACGCTCGACGCGTTCGCTCACGGCGCAGTACCTGAACGGCAACAAGACGGTAACCGACGGCCAAACACGCCGACCGTATGCCGGTGCCGCCGAGCAGTTCCTTGAAATCGCCGGTGCCACCGAGAACAACCTGAAAAATGTGGACGTGACGATTCCGCTCAACCGCCTGGTGTGCATCACCGGCGTGTCGGGCTCGGGCAAATCGACATTGGTGCAGGACGTACTTTATAAGGCGCTGGCGAAGATCAAGGGGAAACGCAATCCGATGGCCGAACCCTCACCCTCATTCCCTCTCCCGGGGGGAGAGGGAGGCGAGCCGAACGCGCGGCGCGCGACTCCTTATATCGGCGCGCTGCACGGCGATGCGCATGTGCACGACGTGGTGATGGTGGACCAGTCGCCCATCGGCAAGACCGCGCGCTCGAATCCGGCCAGCTATGTCGGTGCGTGGGAGGCGATCCGTCACCTTTTCGCCAGCGAACCACTGGCGCGCGAGCGCAGCTACACGCCGAGCACGTTCTCGTTCAACGCCGGCAACGGCCGCTGCCCGACCTGTACCGGCTCCGGTTTCGAGCACGTCGAGATGCAGTTTCTTTCCGACATCTACATCCGCTGCCCGGATTGCGACGGCCGGCGCTTTCGCGCCGAGGTGCTGGACGTAAAGTTCGTCATCGGCAAAAACACAAAATCCATCGCCGACATTCTGGACATGACGGTCTCGGAAGCGACAGCGTTCTTCGCCGACTATCCGGAGGTATTGCGCGGACTCGAACCGCTGGTGGCGGTCGGTCTTTCTTACGTGAAGCTCGGGCAACCGGTACCGACGCTCTCAGGCGGCGAGGCGCAACGCCTGAAACTGGCCGGGCATCTCACGACAGCGCGAGATGCCCGGCCATCCCAGCGCAAGCGCGGACCTCAAAACGCCGCCGCGAATCAAAACGAAGCCACTCGAAACGGCACGTTGTTCCTGTTCGACGAACCGACCACCGGCCTGCACTTCGACGACATCGCCGTGTTGCTGAAGGCGTTCCAGCGTCTGCTCGATGAGGGGCATTCGCTGGTGGTGATCGAGCACAACCTGGACGTCATTCAGGCGTGTGACTGGATCATCGACCTCGGTCCCGAAGGCGGCGACGCCGGCGGCGAGATCGTCTGCGTCGGTACGCCGGCCGAGGTGGCAGCCCACACGAGCAGTCACACCGGTAAGGCGTTACGGGATTACTCATTAAGCGCCCCCGCTCCCGCCGAGCGGGGGCGGGTTGGGGTGAGGGCGACGAAGGATGACGCGGCACTCAACCAGCCCTCGCCCTCATTTGTTCTGCCGAGCGCGCCGGTGCGGGTAAGTGGGAACGAGGCTAATTCTTCGCAGCCCTCACCCTCATTCCCTCTCCCGCGCGCGGGAGAGGGAGGCGAGCCGAGCGCGCTGCGCGCGACTCAAAATATGATCTGTGTCCATCACGCACGCGAACACAATCTTAAAAACATCGACGCCCGCATTCCGCGCGAGCGCTTTACCGTCATCACCGGTGTCTCCGGCAGCGGCAAGAGCACGCTCGCCTTCGACATTCTGTTTAATGAAGGCCAGCGGCGCTATCTCGAGTCGCTCAATGCCTACGCGCGCTCGCTGGTGCAGCCGGCGTCGCGGCCGGACGTGGACGCCATTTTTGGTCTGCCGCCGACGGTCGCAATCGAGCAGCGCACGTCGCGCGGCGGACGCAAGAGCACGGTCGCGACGCTGACGGAGATTTACCACTTCCTGCGCCTACTGTTCGTGAAGCTCGGCACACAGCACTGCCCGAAATGCGCGGTGCCGATCGAGGCCCAAACCGCGGAGGCCATTCTCGCGCGCATCATGCGCGAACAACGCGGACAGAAAGTGCTGGTGCTGGCGCCGCTGGTGACCGCGCGCAAAGGCTTTTATACCGATCTCGCAAAGTGGGCGCTGACTAAGGGCTTTGATTTCCTGCGCGTCGACGGCGGCATGACGCCGACCACGGCGTGGCCGCGCCTGGCGCGCTTTAAGGAACACAACATCGAATTGCCGGTGGGCGAAATCACCGTGACACCCAAAACAGAAAAGGAACTGCGCGTCCTGCTTGCGCGCGCGCTCGACCTTGGCAAGGGCACCGTGCTGATTGTTTCTACCCCCCTCACCCCAACCCTCTCCCGGAGGGAGAGGGAGAAAAAAGCACGGCAACAAAAAAGCCATCCCCTCTCCCGTCAGGGAGAGGGCCAGGGTGAGGGGATAGTATTTTCCACCAAGCGCGCATGCCGCAGCTGCGGCCGTGGTTTCCCCGAACTCGATCCACGCCTCTTCTCCTATAACTCGAAGCACGGCTGGTGCGAGAAATGTTTCGGCACCGGCCTCAAGCTCGCCGGTTTCGAATGGGGCGAGGAGCGCGAGAAAACCGAGGCCGGCCACGTGCTCGACTCCTGGCTCGAATGGCTCGAGATCGACGAGCCCTGCCCCGCCTGCGACGGCAAACGACTCAACCCCACGGCCCTGGCCGTGCGCTTCCAGGATCGCACGATCGCCGACTTCGCTGCGCTGCCGGTGGAGGCCGCGGAGAAAGTTTTCAAAAAACTGTCGCTGCGCGGCCGCGGCGCCGACATCGCGCGCGATATCCTGCCCGAGCTGGCGTCGCGCCTGCAATTCCTGAAACAGGTCGGCCTCGGCTACCTGTCGCTCGATCGTTCGGCGCCGACGCTCTCCGGCGGCGAGGCGCAGCGCATCCGCCTGGCCGCGCAGTTGGGATCGAACCTGCGCGGTGTGTGTTACATCCTCGATGAACCGACCATCGGGTTGCATCACCGCGACAATTTAAAACTGCTCGACACGCTGAACGCGCTCGAGAGCAAGGGCAACACCGTGATCGTGGTCGAGCACGACGAAGCCACCATTCGCCGCGCCCAACATGTGATCGATCTCGGTCCCGGCGCGGGCAAGCTCGGCGGCCACATCGTCGCCGAAGGCACGCTCGCGGAACTGATGCGCAATCCCGATTCCATCACCGGCCGTTGCTTCGCACACCCGCTCAAGCACCCACTCATGCCGCGCCGGCCGTGGCGCAGCGGTAAGCATGGCGATGCGGCACTCGCCATCGTCGGCGCCTCGATGCACAACCTGCGCAACGTGAATGCCGCGTTCCCGCTCGGGCGACTGGTGTGCGTCACCGGTGTTTCCGGCAGCGGCAAGAGCACGCTCGTGCGCCATGTGCTGCACGACAACCTGAAACGCGTGTTGGCTTCCCGCGGTAAGATAACGCCGGCCGGTTGCAAGCAGCTGCGCGGCACCGAATCGCTCAAGCACGTACTCGAAGTCGATCAGACACCGATCGGCAAAACCCCGCGCTCCTGTCCCGCGACCTACGTCGGCTTCTGGGATCCGATCCGCAAGCTCTACGCCGAAACCTCGGAGGCGCGGTTGCGCGGTTACGGACCGACGCGGTTTTCGTTCAACGTCACCGGCGGGCGCTGCGAGGCCTGCGAGGGCCAGGGCGTCAAAACCATCGAGATGAGTTTTCTGCCGGACGTCACAGTGCCGTGCGACGTCTGCGTTGGTGCGCGCTTCAACGCCGAGACGCTGACCGTCACCTACCGCGATAAGACCATCGCCGATGTACTGGCCATGAACGTGGATGAAGCGGTCGAGTTCTTCCGTGCACACACGCGCATCTATCGCGCGCTGCAGTTACTGCAAGACGTCGGCCTCGGTTATCTCACGCTCGGCCAGCAATCGCCCACGCTCTCGGGCGGCGAGGCGCAGCGCATCAAGCTGGTGACGGAGCTGGCCAAGGCCAGGACGGACGAACCCGGTGAATTACCGCTGGGGAATGGAAATGCAAAGCGCGCGCGACCGACCTCGACGCTCTACGTCCTCGATGAACCCACCATCGGCCTGCACATGGCCGACGTCGAGAAACTCATTCGCGTGCTGCACCGGCTGGTCACGGCCGGCAATACAGTCGTCGTGATCGAACACAACCTGGATGTGATCGCGGAAGCCGACTGGCTCATCGACCTCGGCCCCGAAGGCGGCAGCGGCGGCGGGCGTATCATCGCGCAGGGCACGCCGGAATCGGTGGTGCACCTGCGTAAACAGTCGCACACCGCCAAGGCGCTGGCGGACTTTCTGAAAAAATAGCGGTGCTACGTCTTCTTCTGTTTGTATGCCGCGACGTACTGCTTCCGTTCGCTATATTTTGCTTGCGGCCGAATCAGGAATCGGCGAACACGGTTGCGCCGTTGCGTTTCTCCCAGCGATATACCCACACCGGCGGGATATTGAACAGCTCCACGCCCACCTGCGGACGGCCGAAGAACGGCCGACACAGACTCTCCACCCGGCGCCGCACCTGATAGGCAATGAAGCGCCCGCCCGGCAATAACACCGACGAGATTGCCCCCAAGACGTCCGCCGCGCGGCCCAGGTTCATGGTCGAAAACGGAATCCCCGAAATAACGACATTGGCACCGGCGAGTCCGTGCTCCTGCATGATTTCGCGCAAGTCCTCGGCGCTGCCAAGGTGCGTAATCAGGCGCGGATCGGAAGTGGAACTTACAAACGCGTGAAACTGGGGATCGATTTCGATACCGAGCAGCGTCGCCTGCGCCGGCATGGCGCGCAATATTGCGCGCGTCGTGCCGCCCGTGCCGGGCCCCAACTCCACGATCGTGCGCGCCGTGTTGATCTCGGCGAGCTCCACCACACGGCGTTCGAGAAAGCGCGAGCTGGGAATGACAGAGCCGACCTGTTGTGGACGCTTCAGAAATCCCCGAATGAAGGTAATTCGTTCGTCTTGTTCGAATGGCATCGGTTTCACCTTTTGAAGAGTTCATTCCATGAATCTGGACCCAACCACCCCCCGGCGGCATGGCGCGACCGACCTATACGGTTCGGATTGAAATAATGACCAGAAGTTCGACTCCGCTCTGTCGATCCGGTAAGTCCGTCATGCCGGCAATGGAGCGCTGCGGCACGCAATTCGCGCACTTATAATTGATGATCTCGGCCCGACTCTCAGTAACCGCAGTAATGCCCCGAACCCCGTAGGACCTCATGGGGCGGGTGAGACCACGGTGCGCACCTTGGTCGATCGCTTCTACGACTTCATGGACCAATTGCCGCAAGCGGTTGCCCTCCGGGCGCTGCACCCGCTCGACCCAATGTTGCGCCAACAACTGCTCGGGTCGTTCTTTCACACCGCTGACCACATGCGTAATCGCGACTCAGTGTAGACATTCCACTTTTCGCTATTCCGGCTACACTTTGCAGTTCCCTAAACGGTAAATCGCGGTCGCCGGATGCGTGTCTCCGCTGAGGCGGTGCGATTCCCCGGGCCCGGACGCACCGATCCGGAGCAGCCGTAGCAGACAAGCAGGGATAAAGTACGAGACCCCGAATACGAAATAAAAATCGTACCGGCGACAGATTGACACACGGATGAATTGATCCATCCTTACTATTCTACTGGAGGGTATTTCAATGGCAGCGAAGAAAAAATCGAAGAAGTCGAAAAAGGCGAAATCGCGCGTCAAAGCGAAGAAGCCGGCCGTCAAAAAAACCAAGGGCAAAAAGAAGGTCGTCAAAAAAGTCGTAAAGAAAAAAGCCAAACCGGCGAAGAAGTCAGCGCCGGCGAAAAAAGCGGTCGCGAAGAAACGGCCAGCACCCAAGCCGGGCGCGAAGGCGCCGGCAACACCGGTGACCTTGCCGGGCGAAGAGCGCATCGGCCTGGTGACGCATTACTTTAATCACCTGTCGGTGGCGATCATCAAGCTGGAGACCGGCACCTTACGCGCCGGCGATACCCTGCACATCAAGGGCCATACCAGCGATTTCCGTCAACCGGTCGCCTCCATGGAAGTCGATCACGTGCACGTCGACGAAGCGCGCGCTGGCGAATCGGTCGGGCTGCGTGTAAACGAACACGCGCGTGAGCATGACGTGGTATACAAAGTGACCAGGCCGTAAATCCGGTCAATACTGTCGCAAGGGCAAACGCCGAACGGAACATCGTTCGGCGTTTTCTTTTCATACTTCTTTCCGTATAGCCTTTCCATTGTGCGCCCGCACACGCCTCCCGGTTGCCGGCGCGGTCGCGAATGGTTTCGCGCGTCTGCCGTCAAAGATAAGGAGCGGTTGAGTCCTTAAATTCCATCGTGAGTGCGACGAAGGAGGAACAATGCGTATCCGACAAATCATGACCCCGAAGATAGAGACCATCGAGCCGAGCGCCACCATTCAGGACGCGGCGAAAAAACTACGCGATCTCAATATCGGTTGCCTCACCGTGACCGAAAGCAATTCGCTGGTCGGCATCCTCACCGACCGGGACATCTGCTGCCGCGCAGTGTGCGACGGCCTGGATCCCAAACGAACCCGCGTCAGTGACATCATGTCGCGCGACGTAATGTGTTGCTTCGAAGACCAGGACGTTACCGAGGCAGCGCAGCTGATGCAAGACAGGCACGTGCGCCGTCTGGCGGTATTGAACCGAAAGAAAGACCTCGTGGGCTTTGTATCGGTGGATGACCTGGCACTGTACTCGCACGATCTGGCCGGCGAAGTACTCGAGGCCTCCAGCGCCGCGCCGCATTAAACACTACAGCACCACATTTTCGAAAGGCACCTGGTCCGGGCGCCCGGCGGCGAAACGAAGACGTGGTTTCTCGCGGTAGCGCTCACGCGAGGGCAGCGCCAGCAACGCGCTCGAGACCGTGCCGAACCCACGATCCGTCACCACGTTCAGTGCGCCTTCCGCCGCCGCATCGGATTCGCGGCTCGCCAGCAGTCGTTCCCATTCCGACCAGTCAGCGCGATCGGGATCGGGTGCGTGCGCCGCGCGCAGCAGCGGCAGGTAACGCCGCACGCGCGGCGAAGCCGTATCGTTGCAATCGTAGGCCGTGAACATGGATAGCCCGGGCAGGACCGGCAGCATCTCGACGCGGTCGGTCTCCTCGGTATGACGCAGCCAGTAGGCGCCGTCAGCGTCGGCCACTACCAGGTTGAACGCACGGTAGGCATCCGGATCGATGTGCGCGAGCGCCTCGGCCGCCGTCTTTGCCTCCGCATGGTCGAGCGCCTCGAGCACGAGTTCGCCGCGGCTGCGCTTTCCCACGCTCGGGCCAAGTGCATTGCGGCGATTCATGATGCCGGCGGCGACGCCGTCGTCATTCAATCCGAACCATGATCCGCCACCGAGCTCATCGAGCCCGGCCACGGCGTTGGAACGATCGAGCCAATGCCGACCGGGCGGACGCCACGGCCGATTGAGCATCTCGTCACGATTCGCCGCCAGCAACATCGGCCACGCATGGCCGGGACGGTGCAACACGATCAGGGTGCACATGGCAATGGCCCCCCGAACGAGCGCGCGGCTTGCAAGCGATCTACAATCTCGTCCAGCATTGCGTTCCCCGATAACGGTGGCGAGCATGGCAAATAACAACATCGTGATTTTAACCTACGCGACGACACCCGACGTGCCGCCGGTGGAAGGAAAATTCCTGCAGCTCATCTGGCGCGGGCGCGAGTACATACTGTTCTCGGCGCGCGATCTGCATCGTTTTCACAACGAAATTCTCGGCCGCTTTGTCGCCGACCACGATATCGAGCATCACTGGCTGGACAACCAGGCCCTGCAACTCGACGCCGCCGACCTGACAGTCATCGGCGGCGGACGGTTTCGCAGCGACACCGCCGCGCGCACGCTGGCACTGTCGGACAACTCCCAGGCCTACGGACGCTTCGACGAGCGCGGGCTGAAACAAAAAATCGCCGGCGCCGAGTCGCCGTGGGTGGGCTTTTCCATCACAATTACGGAATGAAACCTACCTCCGGACCGTCTGCCGTCCCGCTCGAGCGCAGCGTCGCCGAGGCCTTCGACTTCGGTGCCGCGATCCGTGAGATAAGTCCGCTCGGGCGCGGCCTCATCAACGACACGTTTCTTGTCACTACCGATTCGGCCATCGGACGGCACGCGGTGCTGCAGCGGATAAACCGGCGCGCCTTTCCGCAGCCGGAACTCATTACCGCCAACCTGCGCACTCTTACCCGCCACGCGAATATCCGACCTCGTGCCGATGGCGTGCTACAGATTCCGGAAATTTTTTCTGCCCGTGACGGCAGGGACTTTGTGCTCGATCGTGACGGCGGCTTCTGGCGCGCCATCGGTTACATCAGCCACTGCACCACGTTCGAGACCATCTCAAACCTGGCACAGGCCGAGGCAGCCGGCGCCGCACTCGGGCGTTTTCACGCACTCGTGAGCGACCTGTCGCCGCAACAGATGCACGCCACGCGCCCGTCGTTCCACAAGACACCGGTGTACTTCGCGCGCTTCACGGACGTCGCGGCGAGCGCGAGCGACCAGACCCGAAGCGCGGAACTCGACGGCTGCATGCGCTTCATCGAAACGCACCGACATGTGGTCCCGATCCTGGAAGATGCCCGCCAACGCGGCGAGCTGGCCGTGCGCGTAATTCACGGCGACCCCAAGCTCGACAATTTCCTGTTCGATACCGACGGCCGGCGCGTGGTGAGCCTGATCGATCTCGACACCGTCCAGCCCGGCTTGATTCATTACGACATCGGCGACTGCCTGCGCTCGTGCGCCAACCCCGCCGGCGAATCGCCCGCCAAACTCGATCACGTGCGCTTCGATCTCGACATCTGCCGCGCCATCCTCACTGCCTATCTGACCGAGACGCGCCGCTTTCTCGCGCCCAACGATTACGCCCACCTCTACGACGCCATCCGCCTCATCCCGTTCGAGCTCGGATTGCGCTTCCTGACCGATCATCTGGAGAACGACGCCTACTTCAAGGTCGAGTGGCGCGGCCACAACCTGCATCGCGCCATGGCGCAGTTTCGGTTAGTGGCCGATATTGAGAACAACGCCGGGCACATCAAGGCACTCATTGATCACACGAGAAGCGGTTGAGGTCACTTCAGTTGCTGGTTTGAGAAAACTGCTTTAGATCGTCGCAAACTTCAATATCGACTCGAAGGGCCTTACGCCCTGCCCCTCCGGGAGCGGGTTGGGTTGGGGTGAGGGAGCTGTTTCGGCTGCGAAAAATTGCCCTCGCCCTGGCCCTCTCCCGGAGGGAGCGGGCGCCCGACATCGACACCGCTTTTTATTCTGTTAGGCCTGGCTCAGGCTTTTTCCGGCTGATAAATAAACGCCTTGCCGCGTTTGGTTGGAACCCAACCCTCTGACATTGCCGCTTCCGTACATTCGTGCAAGCGTGCGAGAAAACTGCTTTTGGATTTCGGCACCGCGAACTCGTATTCCTCAAACGGGAACTCGACTATCAGCTCCTTCGTTTGTCCGGGCTCGAGACAGACGCTTACGGCAAGACCCCGATATCCGTCATTTGAGTTCGACACGCCGCCAAAGCGCTTGATCGACCACACGTAGTCGACGCCTTGAATCGCGATTACGCCTTTGCTTGGGAATGACATGCTGTTTTGTTGTGTCCGGTTTGGCTCAACTTAAATTCGGTCGGTCATTGCTTCGAGCCGAAGCAGGATCGAGAGCGCCTCCGCGCGCGAACCGCCACAGGTGTCGGCCGCCGGGCGAAACCCGAGGCACACGCTCGGTCGCTCCGGTTTGCCGAACAGCTGACACCGATCGTCACGTGTCAGTTGCACGCAGCGCACGCCGGCCGGTTTTCCGTTCGGCATGCCTGGAATCGGCGAAGAAATAGACGGCGCGATACAGCACGCGCCACAACCGCTGCGGCAGTTCACGGGGCGTGGTTTCTCAGGCGCGGCCGACGTTGGTGTCAGTGGGCGCGTGAAAGTACTCACTTTCCTGCGCCAACTTTTCCACCAGCCGTGCCAGTTCCTTCATGCGTGCCTCGGCGGTGCTCACCGTCGCACACTCCTCGCACTGCGGATCGCCGCACGGCTGACGCGCGTAGAGCCAGTACTGGATGGCGCCGGCGAGCAGGCCGTCGGCGATGTCCCAGACGTCGGCTTCGCCGTCGACTTCGGCCATTTGATTGCCGAGCGCGACCGCTTGCTCGAACGAATCGGTGAATACTTCGTCGTCGGATTCTGTCATGGCACAAACCTGGGATGGCGGAACCAGCGGAGTTTACCGTGCCGGCCCGGGCGGGCACAGCCCGAAATTCGCGAGCGGCAAATGCCTATTCTTCGCCGCCACCGACCGCCGCGACGAGCGCGACATCCGATGAGCGCACCGAGTCGAGGTTAAACTTCTTGGCGGCGGCCGCCATGCGCGTGAGCGCTTCACCGATCGGCATCGGCGGGCGGGTATCGCCCTTTTTAATCTTATGAAAGCGGACCGGGTTGATGCGTGCGACGACATAACTGCGCAGGTACGGCGATTTAAACCCGCGCGCCTGCAGGCCCTCGATGATGCGTTTGACCTGCGCCTCGATCTGCTCGATCCGCGCGGCGTAGTCCTGACGCGTGCGCAGGCTGACGGTAAGCGAACGCTCGATGAAGCGATCCACTTTTTTCAGCAACGGACTGTAGGCGCCGCCGCCGAAGCGGCCGGTCTTTTCATAAACGATGCCGAGCGTAATCAGTTCCGGCGCTTCGAATTCGGCGACAAATTCGGATTCCTTCGCCGTCGGTTTGCGCTTGGCGAGGTTGCGCGCCATGCGGATGACTTCGAGACTGCGATCGCGCAGGTTGTGGGCCTTCTCGGTATTGAGCGCCAGAATGCGGAACGCCAGGTCTTCGTTCGGTGATACCAGCGCGGTGATCTGGCGCATGCCCAGATGTTTGGCCGCCGCCAGACGATGCCGGCCGTTCGGCGTCCACAACTTTCCGTCTTCGCCACGCACCACGATCAGCGGATCGAGAAACGAGCCGGTCTCCTCGATGCGTTGTGCCAGGCGTTTGGCATGCGTGGGCGAAAGATCGCGCTGAAACGGCGTCGGCTGCACCGCCTCCAAAGGCAAGGCGGCGAGCAGCACCGCGCGCCCCGACAACGGCTCGCGATACGCGCCGATGGGGGCGCCGCCGACGCGGCGAACCTCCTGCGTCAGCGCAGCGATTTCGGGCGCATCCGCGCCGAGTACGATCTCGCTTGCCTGCAAGCCGCGCTTGTCCTTACGCGTTGAAAGCCGTCCGCGAGCGGTCGATTTTTTACGCGCGCCGGATACGGATTTCTTCTTCGAGGTCTTTCTAGTTGCCATAGGCCTTCCGGTTCATACGCGGGGCGCCATTATGGCGCGCCCGGTGTGCGGCGTCTGCACAACCATGCCACTTTGTAGCAGCCCTCCCTAAACTCGCGGAACGCGCTCGCCCCCCGCCACATCTAACTTTTATCTATTACAGCCTGAGGTGTGCCATGGAAAACTTTATGATGACGCTGACCGACTCGTTGCGCGACGCGGTCGGCCCGTTGATGGCGGCAGTTCCAAAAATCGTCGCGTTTCTGGCGATACTCGTCATCGGTTGGATTGTGGCCGCCCTGATTGCTCGCGGTATTACGGCCTTGTTGCGTGCCGCCCGGTTCAATGACGTCTCGAACCGCTCCGGCTTCAGCGATATGGTCGCGACGATGGGCATGAGTCCGGATGGCGCGGGCTTCATTGGCCTGATCGCGAAGTGGTTCATCCGCGTCATCACGCTGGTCGCGGCCTTCGACGCCCTGGGGCTTGCGGCGGTATCGAACATCCTGCATCAGTTCCTGTTGTGGCTGCCAAATCTGGTCGTGGCGCTCGTGGTGCTCGTCATCGGCGGACTGGCGGCGAACGCGTTAGCCGGAATCGTGCGCGCTGCCACGGATAGAGCCGGGGTCGGTAACGCGCCCTTTCTTGCCAACAGTGCGCGCGTGGTGGTGTGGGCGTTTGCGATTGTCGTGGCCGTCAACCAGATCGGCATTGCGACCAACCTGGTGAATATCCTGTTTATGGGAACCATCGGCGCCGTGGCGCTGGCGCTCGGCCTCGCATTCGGGCTCGGCGCGCGCGATACGGCCGGCGAACTGGTGCGACGCTGGTACCGCGAGGGGCAGGAATCAATGCCACGCGCGAAGCGGGCGGCGAAAGCGGTTGAAGAGGAAGCACGGCATCACTAAATAAGATGTGGCGCAGTAAATAAATAACCCTCTCCCGCCGGGAGAGGGTGAGGGTGTGTCAACTCACCGGATTTTCCAGCGTTCCGATTGGCTCGATGGTGATGCTGACGACATCTCCCTTCTGCAGAAACTTTGGCGGCTTGAATCCCTGGCCAACACCGGCGGGCGTGCCGGTCGAGATGATATCGCCGGGCTCAAGCGTCATCGTGCGAGAGAGTGTTTCGATCAGAAACGGAATATCGAAGACCATATCCGACACCGAACCGTCCTGTCGCAGCTCGCCGTTGACGCGCGTCTGCACCTGCAACAGGCCGACGTCGGATACGACGTCGGCAGTCACGATCGCCGGCCCCATCGGGCAATAGCCGTCGAGACTCTTTCCGAGGAACCACTGATGGTGCAACTTCTGCAAGCGCCGCGCCGTGACGTCGTTGACGATGGTGTAGCCGTACACATGGCGCAGGGCATCGGCGCGCCCAATGCCGCGGCCACGCGTACCGACAATCACCGCCAACTCACCTTCGTAATCCGTCGACTGCGTTGGATCGAGGTACGACGGAATCGCCTCGTTCGGTCCGATCACGGACGACGTCCATTTGGTGAAGATCACCGGGACATCCGGCACGCCGTCTTTGTCCGAGGCGGCGATGGCCGTGGCTTGCACCTCTTGCGCGTGCGCGCGGTAATTCTTGCCGACACACAGTACGTTGCGCGCCGGGCGCGGGATTGGCGCCATCAACTTAACCTTCGCCAGCGCCATACGGCCCTTGCCCGACTCGGCGGCGTGCCGCGCTGCGCTCAACCCTTCCTCGCCGAGCGCGATGAACGTCAGCATGTCCGGCGACAACGCCGGCGCGGCCTGCGACAAATCGACAATCTCGCCGCGCGCGCGATCGAGCACACCGATGCGGATCTTGTTGTGTTCGGAAAACGTGACGAGGTGCATGGCGAGTGAATGGACGGTTAGCTGGCGGCAATCATCACGGCGCGCGCGGGCGGCGTCAACGTGGCCAATACGGATTAGGCGCCATACGCCCACCAGCCTGCCAGACCCAGGGGAACGAGTAAGAACAAGCCGAGACTTGGTGCGAAGACGAGGCAGTACATCGTCGCAGCAAACACCGCGGAGGCCACCGCAACAGACCACCGGCGACTGCGCACCAGCGGACTGCAGTAAAACAGCGCCGTGACTATCAAAAAAAGCGGCAGCAACGCCCAGCCGATAAACCACCAGCGTTCGGGGTTCGTGGAGGAAAACGTGGAACCTAATTGTGCCAGGACCGCGTCGGTCGTTGAGCGACCCGGCGGCGTAATGTAGAACAATAAAAGCCACCAGCTAGAAAGCGGCGCGATTGCGGTTACCGCAAAGAGGGCTGCCGCAAACCACCGTGCGCGGGGAGACGGATGCATGGCGCCTGGACCCATTTTCCCTTTCATAGCTTCGCAGCTAGGCCACTAAGCGGCCCCGAGTCTTCGCTGCCAAGGCAGCAGCATGAACAACACCAGCCCAGCCAGCGCCCACGCGGCGGCCGGCGCCCACGTGAGGAACGCAGAAAATTCCGGGTCCTTGTTCAGTTCGGCAACGACAATCGCCATGCGTGCGAGCGCTGCCAGTGCCAGCAGCGAGAACAATCCACCGGTGACTTTGCCTTCGCGTCCGGTATGACCGATCGCCAGCGCCGCGGCAACGGCGCTCATCAGCACGCAACCCCAGGCGCCGCCGGCGATAAACTGCATGGCGATCAGCATATCGAGGCTACCGGCAGTAAAGGCGAGCCACGATGCCAGCGCCGCCGCCACGCCACCTGCACCCATCACGACCAACCCGCCGTACCGACGCGTGGCAAAACTGGCCGGCAGCATCAGAACATTAAAACCGATCCAGAACACCGGCATCAGGTATTGCAGGTCGGCCGGCTTGGCGTAACGCAGATAAAGCGGCGTGCTGTTAAGCGCATTGTGAATCTGGGCACCCAGACCCAGCAGTACCACGGCGACCAGAAACCAGAACACCGGCTGCACAGGTTTCGCGGTGGCATGCACCGCTGCGGCGACCGGCGCGGCGGTTCTGCCGGTCAGTGCGCGCTCGACCCATACGATGCCGAACGTCGCCGCCGCCAGCGCAATGCTGGAGAACGCAAACGGCAGACGCGGATCCATCTCGCGCAGCGCCAGCGTGAGATAGGGAGAGATGGCGCTCGCCACGCCCAGGCCCAACAGCGTCAAAGCCGACAACCACGGCACCGCGGAGCGCGCCGCGTACTTGCCCAGCAGCATGAGCGGCGGTGCGCGCAACACCGATGAACTCGCCGACCACAAGATGGTCAGCCCGAGGAACAACCACGCCGCGCCCTGCGGCGCCGCCAACGGCAACAACAGAAACGCAACGCAGGACACCAGCGTCACGCCGAGAACGATGTAACCGAGCCGACCCACTACGCGCGTCACCCGGTCGGCCATGATGCCCATGGAAAGATCCATCAGCACAAAGATCAGCTGATCCAGCATCAGGATAAAGATCACACCCTGCTTTGGAATCCCGACTTGCGCCGCGAGCTGGGGCAGAAAAATCACATAGACGGTCCACGTTAGCGCAAAGAAAAACTGCACCAGGGCGAGCGTCAGACCGATTCGATGCGGGACGGTTTGTGTCATGAATTGGTTTTCTTATAGAGACCGGTTCAAGGGGTCGCGCCCGAATACCATAACGCATTGGAGTTTCCCGGGGCGACGCAGAGGCGCATAGGCAATTTAGGGCTTTATTCTACAGGCACAACGTTTGACATGAGGCGCGCGCGGAGGCCGTAGACCGGAGCATGCCCCCTCGATGGCAGGGTTTGGGCGTCATTTTGGGCCTGCTGAGGCAATCTCTCGCAGTGACTCCAGGCGACGGTTTACCAACACGCGATTTCCATTGCTGAAGCGGAATGAACCCGTTGGCAGGAACACCATGTTGTGCTCGTCCGGAAAGAACACATACTCGTCCCCGACAACCATGCCTAGGCTGCATTTGTTAGTTGCAAACGGGAGGTCTCGAACGATGCCAGACGACGGTGGTGTTCCCTTCAGGATTTCCTTTACTTCGAAGCGCGCCTCGACTACCTCAAATGTTTGCGCATGGCCAGTGCCGACGGTAAGTGTGGCCGCGCGAACTTCGGTAACGCGGGCCCGAAAGACTGCGTTCGATACAGCAAATAGCTCCGCGTCGGAGCGGGACGCATAGCGACACGCGACTGCTGGAACGGTTAGAACCAAGAGTGCAGCGAGTAGCGTGAGGCGCCTTATGACGCCCAGCTCTTTTAACCGGCGCGGGCCACGAACGCCAGATACTGCGCCGATGTCAAACCGCGGGATCTTCCCTCGATTTCGTAGACACCGATTGGTTAGGTTCATCGTTGTTCGTATTCCACCGGCGTGACGTAGCCCAATAATGAATGAAGTCGGCGGTGGTTGTAAAACGGAATGTAGCTACGGATCGTCTTTTCAATCTCCCGATCGGCCTGGAAGGTGATGCCGTGAATCACATCCGACTTCATCGAGTGGTAGAACGATTCCATATGCGCGTTGTCGGTCATCGCACCAGGGCGGTTCATGCTCTGCACAAAGCCCAATTGTTGCAGGCGTTCACGGAAACAAAAGGCCGCAAACTCGATGCCGCGATCTGAGTGAAAGATCACACCGGGTCCGGGGCGTCTGTTATGTACCGCACGATTGAGTGCGGCCAACGTGAGGTTGGCATCCTTGTTCTTACTCAAGCTCCAGCCGACGATGCGTCGCGAGTATTTGTCCATGACGGTGGCAAGGTAGCGCCATGCGCTGCCAACCTTGAGATAGGTGATATCGCCCACCCACAGCTGATCGGGTCCCGAGGCGATACGAGCGAGCTGCTGGTTCGGGATGCTGGTGTAGAAGGCGTGCAGACCGGGGTTGGCGTAATAGAGTGTGGCCGAGCGGCCCTTGAGACCGTTTTGCCGCATCAAACGCTCAACCCGTGTCTTGCTTACACATTGTCCTTCGCGCTTAAGCTGCTGGTGGATCCGTGGGCTGCCATAGGTTTTTCTGCTTTGCGCATGGATGCGCAGAATCTGCGGCCAGAGCGCTTCATTTGCCTTCGCGCGTCGACTCTCATCACGAACGGCCCAGGCGTAATAACCACAGCGCGAGACACCGTAGAGCCGGCACAATACCGTCACCGGATATTCTCCCCGCCGTTGGTGGATGAACTCGAAGATTTCTTTCTTCGTGCGGAAGTGAATCGGATGGCTTTTTTTAAAAGGTCATGCTCCATCTTCAAGATGGCATGCTCGCGTTCAAGCTTGCGCAAACGCTTGAGTTCGGCTGCCGTGCCTTCATCAAGCTTGATCTTCTTCTTGGCCACGATCACTCCCTCGCGCAGTTCTTTGCGCCAGCGTGACAGCATGAAGGGATGGATGTCGAGAGCCTCGGCCACGTCCTGAATGCGGACATCGGGCAGTGAACTCAACGTCACGGCGCCGGCCTTGAACTCCTCACTGTAGCGATAGGTCTTTCTTAACCCCGGTCTTGCCATCTGACACCTCCGTTAGGGTGAGGTGTCTACTTTTTCGAGGGAGGTTCAGCGTCCGGTTGAAAAGAAAGTTAGGCGACTGATGTTCCACTACGCCACCTTTTCATTTCTTCTTCGATAAAGTGATTCACTAAATCACTGTATAGTTTTTCGATGGCATCGGGACTCAGCCCCTGTTCTTGTGCCCAAAGCCTACGCTGTTGGAGCATGGCTTTGAATCTTTCGGGGGCACGAACAGATGATTCACTGGTTTTGAATTTGGCCGCTGCTTGGACGTACTGAAAACGTTTGCCAATAAGGGCAATAATAGATTTATCCAAACGGTCAATTTCCGCACGAATATCTTCCATACCGGAACATTCAGCGGGTTCTTTCTCGTTTTCAAAGTGCATAGATGCTTTTCCTAATACTGCCTAACGTTTGAGCTCACCTGCGAGTGGTGCGCCAGCACCACGAGTCAGGTGGAGCGATTTGTTAGGCACTATCACTATTGCCATGTACCAACCAGTTCCATTTTGAAGAACGTGTTTTTATCCGACTCTGGGAACGGCGGCTCTTCACCGAGAATTCGCTTTGCATGGGGACGATTGAATTTGTGCGGTGTTAAGAGGACCTCTAAAGATTGCACATCGATTATTCCAAGCTGATCGCCATCGCCACATCCGCTACCCAGACAGTTAAATTGAAAGACGATGTAGTTACCGTTATTTCCGGTGTGAAAGCACATCGCATTAAAGGTATCGTGACTACCTCCCTCCCAAAAGAATTCCCGCTCAAACCGCTTAGTAGCGTTAGCTGCACTAAAAGCCACTTTTTCAAAAGGCGGAAAACTTTCGTTTTCTGGCACAGAGACCCGTATTTCTATCGTCGCCTCTCCACAAACCGCGGATGCATGTTTTGGAAACTTGAATTCCATTGCCTGAACCCAGGCTCCAGCACATAGGCATGTAATCGCGATTATCGTGAGCAAGTGATTCCGCATTTTTTTATGCCCAACGAATGTTGTTGAGCCGCGCCGGCCACATGGCTCACAGGAAACGCCGCGACGTTTCACGGCGTCGGCTCGGACAATTTGTCAGGTGTTTTCGTGCCAGATGACAGAACTCGGCACAGCCGGCCAAAAAGAAACATAAGCATTGTTACCCACAGAGCACTATTGAGGAGAATGGGCATGTAACCCCAGAGTCCCGGAAAACGAAATATTTTAAATGAGGCTGTCACCAGCGGAAATTTAAGCGTTTCCGACAACCACTCCGAAGCGTATACCGAAAATAACGAAACGGGCCTGCCCTCGAAATGGTCACTTCCAACGCCGTAGCTCCAAAGAAACGCTAGTGTGGTTAAAGCACCGTGAAGGATAGTGAAGAGCACACCCCATAAAAATTTTTGCATGCGCGATGTTTGATGCATTAGTTATCCCGGAACGCTGCTTACGCGTCTGTGTTGAGCGCCGAGTTAGGGCGCTTTTGGGTACGGTCCAGACACATAGGTAACACTTTAGTCCAGGGACATAGGTAACAGTTGTACCACACTCACGGGCACCCGACAGAGAGGTGCCCCATGCCCT
>Ga0209515_10002669_pt1 | contig 26984 bp, 24 predicted proteins | sample Subgroupgradi54m_FD_187454 | JGI IMG/M metagenome (GOLD analysis project Ga0209515, IMG submission 187454) | Subsurface groundwater microbial communities from S. Glens Falls, New York, USA - GMW60B uncontaminated upgradient, 5.4 m (SPAdes)... ... | reverse complement strand
AAATCCTTTTTGGAAATGAAGCATCCTGTGTTCTACAAAAATTACCGGGTTATCATCCCTAATAGCCTCTATTAAGCAGCCTTTAGCGTCATAGGGTGTGGTTGGTGCAGCTACTTTAAGCCCGGGAACATGCATAAAAAAAGAGTATAATCCTTGTGAATGTTGTGCCCCTTGTCCCCAACTTTTACCAATCATTGAACGGATTACTATGGGTAAGTATACCTGGCCACCATACATATAATGACTTTTAGCAGCCACATTAATTATTTGGTTCATTGCCAACATCATAAAATCCATGCGTATATGAACATGAATAGGCCGAAGGCCAGCTAGTGCCATACCAACTGCTGCACCTGTCATAGCTTCTTCAGAAAGTGGAGTACCAAACACACGGGTTGGACCAAATTTCTTAACAAGTCCCCGGGTAGTACCTTGAATAGCTTTGGGATCATCCACATCCAAGCCAAATACAATTACAGACTTATCCCGTTTCATTTCTTGCTCTGTTGCCTCACGTATAGCGTCAACGTATAAAAGTTTGCGTTTCATTTACTTACTCTTTTTAAAAACATCGTTGTATAATTCAAAATCTTTTGGGAATGGACTTCTTTCAGCAAATTCAAAGGCTTCTTTAATTTCTTCCTCTACCTGGTTTTCTATTTTTTGGCGTTTTTTTGGATCAATTAATGAAGCGACCCTTTTAAGTTGATCATTTTTTACCCACGGGGCTCTTTCTTCTTCAGTCCGATACCCTAAATGAAAATCATCACCAGTCCCTACGTGTTCCTTCCAGCGGTAAGTCATACATTCAAAGAAAAATGGACCTGCTCCTCTAGTACGCAAAGTCTTAACGGCCTTACTTACTTGCTTATATATCTTAAAAATATTATTACCATCAATTCGCTGTGCGGGTATTCCATAAGAGCGCACGCGCTCCCAAATATTTGGATTTGCATGTCTTTGAAATTGATGTGTATGAATGGCATATAAATTATTCTCACATATAAATATAATGGGAAGTTTTTTGAGTGAGGCAAAATTCATACTTTCATGGAAAACCCCTTCGTCAACTGCTCCATCACCAAAAAAACTAACAACAATTGAACTCTTCTCCTGATAATTTAGGGCATAAGCGAATCCCACGGCATTGGCTATAGTTGTACCAACAACAGCTGAAGCACCCATTACGCCATGTGCTCGATCTATCAAATGCATTGAACCACCTTTCCCTTTAGCACAACCAGTAATCTTCCCATAAAGCTCTGCAATCATACGCTTAAGATCCCCTCCCTTAGCCAAATAAAGTGCATGGCTTCTGTATGTACCAAAGACAATGTCATCAGATCGTAAAGCTTCACATACCCCTACGGAGACTGCTTCTTGTCCAATAGAGAGATGCACTGGGCTTTTGATTTTATCTAATGGATAAACTCTTGAAATTTCTTCTTCAACACGTCTGATACGATATAAGGAGCGGTAGAATTTATAGTTCATAAGTTTTTATACCAGTCAATGGTCCGCTTTAAACCGTCCCTTAAGGTAACCCTAGGACTCCAACCATAAGCCTTAAGCCTACTTGTATCCAATAGTTTTCTAGGCATGCCATCTGGTTTGGTGGCATTATATTTTATTTTTCCCCCAAATCTGGTGAGTTTACAAATTTCGTTTGCTAATTGTTTAATTGTTATATCACTACTTACTCCAACATTAATAAAGCTCTTATCGTCATAATTTTGCATTAAAAAAAATAACGCATCCGCGAGATCCTCAACAAAAAGAAATTCACGTCTCACATTCCCTGTTCCCCAAATTTCCACAGAAGATAGTCCATTATATTTGGCTTCTAAAAATTTTCTTATCAGTGCTGGCAATACATGAGAGACTTCAGGATCAAATTTATCATTCGGGCCGTAGATTGTAGCTGGCATAGCACAGATAAATCTCTTCTTAAACTCTCTATGAATATATTCACAAAGTTTCAAGCCTGCAATTTTAGCAATTGCATATGCTTCATTAGTAGGTTCAAGTTTACCCGTCAGAAGATATTCTTCCTTCATGGGTTGAGGACAATCTCTTGGGTAAATACATGAACTTAATAAAAATAATAACTTCTTGACTCCCTTTAGGTGGGAAATCCAAATTAAGTTGTTTTGGATCATTAAGTTTTCGTAAAGAAATTCTGCCGGATAACTCATATTGGCTTTAATTCCTCCTACGCGGGCTGCAGCAATAACAACATATTCCGGTTTTTCTTCATCAAAAAATTTTTCTACCAAATCTCTTTCAGCTAAATCTAGTTCTTGATGAGTACGAGTTATTAAATTAGTGTATCCTTCCTTTTGGAACTTGTGTAAAACGGCTGAACCAACCAATCCTTTATGACCAGCAATATAAATTCTAGCTTTTTTTGATATCATTTTAATAAGGTTCTCGAGTTAAATGACTTTTGATTGCTGAAGAATAATCCTCTTGCTGATCAAAAACAATTATTTGAGATCCCTCATGCTCAAACTTGAAAGGGACATGAATAAGTTTATTAAATTTTTTCATTACTCTAGCTTGGCGAGATGGGGGAACAAAAAGAAGCAAAAATCCTCCACCGCCTGCACCAATAATCTTACCTCCAATTGCACCTGCTGATAAGCCGTTCTTGTAGATGCTATCTATAAAGGAATTAGAGACAGACGAACTTAAGGAGCGTTTAAGGCTCCATGCTTCATGTAAAAGCTTACCAAAATCATTAATGTCCTGTTTGCTGTTTAAAATATTCAAAGCTTGACCAACCATTCCATTCATGGCAAAAAGTTGTTTTTCTTTTTGTTCGATATTTGGGACAAATGTTTTAGCTATATCCGAAGCAGTACGAACAATTCCTGTATAAAAAAGCATTAGGTGGGCTTCTAACTCTTCAATTCGTTTTGAGGAAACTGTGACTGGTCTAACTCTGATTTCTCCGTCTTTTTGAAAAGTAATATGATTTAAACCCCCATACGCAGCTTGTATCTGATCTTGTGAACCAACTGTTTCTTTTAAAACCTTTTGCTCAAGGTAAATACTTTCTTTTGCCAGCTGCTTTTTATTAATCATTTTGCCTTTTAGTGCATATAAAGAATTTAAAAGCCCAACAGTAAAGGCCGAACTGGAACCTAATCCGCTACGGGCTGGTAAATCACCATCGTGATGGATCTCTAAGCCATCTTTGATCTTTAGAAAGCGTATAGCTTCTCTTACTGACGGATGCATAATTTCATCGATTTTATTACAACTCTCAATCCTTGAGTAAGTTATTCTGTAGTTGTGACCAAAAAATGGAGGTAAATATCTGACAGTCAAATAGCAGTATTTATTAATAGTAGTTGCTAGAACCGAACCGCCATTTTCTCGATACCAAGCTGGATAGTCTGTCCCACCTCCAAAAAAAGAAATTCGAAACGGGGTCCTACTTATAACCATAGTTCTTCCTTCTTGGCTTCCACAAAAATAAAATGTTCAACAAGTTCACAAAGAGTATGTTCAACAGCTAGGTGTGCTTCTTGAATGTATTGTGTATTTTTGCTTGGGACAGCAATTACCACGTCAGCTAATTTTTGTAATTGGCCGGAGTTACCGGTTAAAGCCAATGTGTGCATTTTGATAGAGTTGGCTGCTTTGATCGCCCTGATGACGTTTTTGGAATTTCCGCTGGTTGATATACCTATTAATAGATCGTTAGGTTTACCCAAACCCTGAACTTGGCGCTCGAACACCCCATCAAAACCAAAGTCATTGGCAAAAGATGTCATCACTGATGTATCGGTAGTGAGGGCGAAGGCAGGCAAAGTGGGACGAAAAAAATTCTTATCTAATGCATTAACAAATTCTGCCGCCATGTGCTGACAATCGGCAGCACTTCCACCATTGCCACAAAGTAAAACTTTACCGCCGGATGAAAAGGTACCTATAATCAATTGAGCTGCAGCGAGAATTGAATCCATGCATTTCTCCACCATCAACTGCTTAACCTTAATGCTTTCTACTAAATGCGTTTCTGCTTTTTTACGATAAAGATTGTTGTGCTTAGCCATCTTTTGGATAGAATTTATCTTATTTGTGGATAAATGTCAAACGTATCTTTATATAAACGTATTATAATACAAACTTTTAATCGGCAATAATACCGATATTATCTCAACTATCATCGGAAATAACTATGCTACTAAAAACCCTTCCGACAAACTAATGTGTCAAAGATTTTCAGTCTCATTAAGCTTTAATTCGTATATACTCTTATTCAAAGCAGAATTAGATTTGTAAACTTTGATTGAATAGTCATTGGCATGGAGGATAGTGGCCGAGGTTGTAGCAAAAAAAACATTATCTCCTACTCCCGCTAGTCTGCCTCGCCATATATATATATCGTCTTCCAAAATAAGATACTTGTTTTTCTTAAAATTATCCTTGTTTTGCAACTCCCGTATTATACTAAAATCACTTGGTACTACTCCTGGCATTTCATTGATTTTCAATTGATTTAATATAGCAAAATCAGTGGGTTTTGCTCCTGGAATTTCTTTTGGTTTAATCAGTAACGCCGCTGCCCACAGAGTATTATAAATAATAGGTCTTTTTATATTTTGCGCAACAGTTACTATATCACTTTTCCCTCCTGCAAGAACTATGGCATTCGCAGATATATTCGAGCTAACCCATCTTAAATATTTAACTTCGTTCCTATTGTTGTTAATGCCTGAGTACAGTTGCACTACCATACTCGATGTTTTAGGAATTATATAAAAAAAGGTGAATAAAACTAGAAGGATAGAACCAATCCAGAATCTTTTTAATGCATAACTCTTATTAGCACTACTTAAAATCCAATCAATAAGGAAGGAAAGTAAAATTATACTCCATACAATAACGTGCGCCAAAAGTCTTACCTCTGGAGCATTCTTTGCAAGAATAATAAGCATTATAACGTAGGGTGTTATTGGCAGAGCAAGTTTAAAAGCTTGATGCTTAAAATTTAGTATGAAAAGAAAAATTATAGCCGCAAAGAGAAATACATTAGTATAAATATCATTGGGCCATGCATAAACATATTGCCCAATCTTTTGTATGCTCAGATAGTTATTTCTGAATAATTCTAGGGTCGTAAAAACTACGGCTGAAAAAATTACTACAGATATTAATTTCGCGATAAAAAATTTTGGCTTTCTGAAAGTCACGAATAATAAACCGGCAAAGACAGGGGTAAGAAGCACAGCATTGAGACCAGCATTCTCAATTATCCGTTTTTGCATAACGACAGACAATCCTGCATAATAAAATAATTTTCCAAATATATTGCCTTGTGAAAGACTTTCATTGATGGACATAGATCCTGCGATAGTGGATGATTGATAGGTAGAACCACCTTCTAACAAAGTTCTCAAATAGTAAGGCGTCGCGAATTTTATTTGTACAACATATTCCCATGCCGAATAAATTACGAGAAAAACTAAAAGCGGCAGTATAGAATAGAAGATCAATTTTGGGTTTAATTTAACAAAAGGAAACTTATTAATTTTATTTGCCTTCTCATAGTAGAAAACCGGAGCAAATAGAACCAACACGCCTAAATCATTAATAAGCATTGTTAGTTTATTTAATCCATCGATTGTTCCCATTAAGCCAAATAACAAAAGCCAGCGAATGGTGCCGATGTTAATTGTAAACAGATAAACTATAAAAAACATTGAGAAGGTAAAGAGCGACCCATTGTCCGGTGGAAGATTAAGGGACAGATGAGTTAAATAATCTGAAGTTGCAAGAAAAAGACTGCCAATAATACCGCCTATTGTAATCCAGTTCTTTCGAGACAAAAGAAGGTAAGGAAGAGTAGCAACAATTGAGGAAAGGATTAGCATGAGGTATAGATATGCTTTAAATCCCCCCACAAATCCGAATATTTCGTAAAACGTCCCTAGAATAGATGATTCAATAAGAAAGTTTTGTCCTAAGATGGCAGGGCAAAAGTTTCTTACCGCACATGTTGCAGCTCTTATAAATTGATCGTAATCACCCTGTCCCCCTAAACCTGCATAAAAAAAAGTGGTTTGATAATTACCTACCCAGGGGTTAAACTGATTAACTAAAGTTGCGGAAAATCTGTACATAAATGCAATCAAAAATATCAATAAAGTAATTACTAACCTTTTTTTCGCACTGGTAGTTATAAACAGTGAGTAAAATTTAGTTGAAGCAAACCAATTAGTTGTCCTCCTTAAAAAGAGAATCACTCTTTTTTCAGAATGAATATAATGAAGATAGTTTGATTTTACTGTATTAGTAATTTTCTTTAAAATTATTTTGCGGTTACTTTTTATTTTTTGAAAAAATCTTGTAATATTAATATCTGGAACTTTAATTTTCTTTTCTTTCACAAAAATAACTGAGAAAAAGAACAATAAGGAAATAACCAAAAGTTGCCAATACTCTAAAAAGTTTGCATTTTTTATTGCGTAAATTAACTTTTTATAGATAAAGGAGGGCAATATGTCAAAGTTTTTAAGATCTTCTTTTGTATATTTATAAACTAACGCTACTCGCGGTTCTCTCACACTCACTCCAATTCCATTTTTATATGTGCCTGAAAGAGATTCTATCTCAAAAACGTAGGTGTGGTTTTTGGAATTTTTAAAAGGAGGAAAACCAAAAGTAAAATACTGATCTGGCTGAAATTGGTCTGCTTTATAATTATTTTCATAATACCAATCTTCTTTTCCTTCTTCTTTTATTCTAAAAACAACCGTATCTGTTACATTGGCAGATAGTTGCGCGAATCTAAACAATAAAATACCAAAATTATTCTCTGAAACTTTAAATTTTGCTGTAACTTTTTCACCTTTTAGAAAATGGTTGTCAAGCTCATCAGTTCTTCGGTTATGGCTAAACGTTTGATTAATATCTATCTTTTTTTCTTCCACTAACGAAAGAGGCCCGAGTGAATTAAATCTATCTAATTTGGAAAAAAAATAAGGATACGAAATCAATATTAAATATCCAAATATCAAAAATAATGAAATGATAAATAATTTAAAGTGCTTCATCGAAAACTGAAAAAATTATATCTCTTTTTCACTAAATTTACCATACGGATCGAAAAAGAAATGAGAATAATAGGTAAGGCTGGGATTATGTTCAACAGATGCAAAAAGACTATCGTCTGTTATTTTCCTTATTCGGGACTGTATATATTTTCTCTGTTTTAAAATTGAGGATAAGTTTGGAAGCCAACCCACAACTCCAACTTGTGACGCAGCCGCCTGTCTGAATTTTCCGCGCAGTACGCTCATAATTATCAAAAGTTCACAAAGAAAAAAATGGACAGGTAAAACAAGAATGAGCTTTTTAGTACTTAAATTCTTTACATAAGACACATATCTATTTCTAAAAGAACGAAATATAACCACTTCGCTTTTTGTCATTATTGACATGTCCCCTCCGCCAAAATGATAAACAACACTCCCCGGAACATAAATTATTTTTTTCCCTGACAAAAGGATCCTATGACACAAGTCCGACTCCTCAACATAGGTAACAAAACTCTCGTCTATTCCCCCAAGTTCCAAGTAATCTTTCCTTTGCATAAGAAAACACGCTCCTTTTACAGAATAGACCGAAAGCTCCCTGTTGTATTTTTTTTCTTGATGATTTTGAAAATAGCCATAATGGTATAGAAATCCCGTAAAGGTAAAAAAAGAACCTATTGAATCAATCACTTTTTTATTAACCATGTGTCTTATTTGGGGTTGTACTGCCCCTACCGCTTTGTCCTTCTCCATTTTTTCAACCAGGGGTTCTAAGAATTTCGGGGTTACCTTAGTGTCGTTGTTTAGGAAAAGGACATATTTACCTTTTGCATGCTTAACTCCTAGGTTATTTGCTCCCGCATATCCCCTGTTTTTTTTAATTTCGATGACACGAACTTTTGGATAGTTTTCTTTTAAAAATTTCGCGCTGTCGTCTGTTGAGCCGTTATTTATAACGAGGACTTCTTTATTTGGGTAAGTTGCTTTTTCAATAGTCGGTAGACACTGCTTAAGCCACTTTTTTCCATTGTAATTAGGTATGAGTATGGTTACTTTTGGAGTTTTTGAGTTATCAATTTTTGAACTCATGAGAAATCAATCTGTATATTTTAGCATATCGTGTTCCTTTTTGTATAAAAACGTGATATAGTTGCAATTATGGGAAAACGGGCGTTAATTACCGGAATTACGGGTCAAGACGGTTCATATCTTTCTGAATTTCTTCTTGGGAAAGGATATCATGTGTATGGTCTTCAAAGACACACAAGCTGGCCCAATACATATCGAATAGATCACTTGATTAACAATCCCAAATACCCCAACTTCTTGACTGCTTACGGTGATTTATCCGATAGCTCAAGCATTTCTGCGATTATTGAAAAATGCGAACCCGACGAGATATATAATCTTGGTGCACTAAGCCATGTAGGAATAAGCTTTTCCATGCCTGAATATACCTCAAATATTACAGGCCTAGGTGCACTGCGTATTTTGGAAGCCATTCGCCAATTAAAGGCTCCTATTAAATATTACCAAGCGGGGTCTTCCGAGATGTTTGGCAAAGTGGAAAAAGATTCTTTCCAAAACGAGAATACACCATTCAATCCTCAATCACCCTATGGTCTTGCAAAAGTATTTGCATTTCATACAACAAAGATATACAGAAATAGTTACAATATGTTTGCGGCAAACGGAATCCTTTTCAATCACGAATCACCAAGACGCGGAATTTCATTTGTGACAAGGAAGATAACACTTGGGCTATCCCGCGTTAAACTTGGCACACAAGACACCTTAATGCTTGGGAACTTAAATGCTAGGAGAGATTGGGGATACGCAAAGGACTACGTCGAAGGAATCTTTAGCATTCTACAATACAAGAACGCAGAAGATTTTGTTTTGGCAACAGGACAGACGCATAGCGTACGTGAATTTGTTGAAAGCGTAGCAAAACAATTGGGGATTGATTTAGTATGGAAAGGGTCTGGCATTAAAGAAAAGGGCATTAATAAGAAAAATGGAAAGACGGTTATCGAGATAGACCCCGTACATTTCCGCCCGTCCGAAGTTGACTACTTACTGGGTGATTCCTCTAGGGCTAAAAAACTTCTTGGATGGAAACCTAAAGTCAGTTTTCAGGGGCTAGTTGAAATTATGGCTAAAAACGATTATGATCTTGTACGCAAAGAGGCGAAAACGGGGCATAAAATAGAAGTAAGACACCGATTTTATTAAAGAGTGGAAAAGATAACCTACAATAATACTTTAATAGCTATCCGGATTAAAAAATTCAAAAATGGGGTGACGTCTCTTACAGATCCAAGCCAGCCCCTCCAGCTTGTAACTCATAAGCGCTCAACGGGCGAATACACAAAAGCGCATGTTCACGCTCCAAAGAGGCGTATTACGGAAAATCTTCAGGAATGTTTAGTAGTTATAAAAGGGAAAATAAAAATTGATTTTTATGCTCCAGACAAAAAGTATTTCAAGTCTATATATCTTTCACCTGGTGAAATTATTATATTAATGAATGGAGGCCACGGAGTTCATATACTGAAAGACAGTGAAGTGATAGAGATTAAAAATGGTCCTTTTATTGATGACAAGGTTTTGATTTAACTCAATTGAAAAACTTAAAAAGCTTAGCAATCATAGGAAGTAGCGGTATGGTAGGAGGAGACTTAGCCCGATATCTAAAACCACATTTTGAAGAAATCGTCGGAATAAACAAGGAAAACTATGAAAAGTATCAAGGAAATTCCTTTGATGTGGTTATTAATGCGAACGGGAATAGTAATAAAATTTGGGCGCAAGGTAACATTCTGGGCGATTTCGAAGCCTCCACGGCCTCCGTTTACAAAACTCTTTTAGATTTTACATTTGAAACGTATATATATGTTTCATCAAGCGATGTTTATGAAAATCATTCAAGTGAAGAATTTACATTAGAGAAAGACCCAATAAATTTTAGCAAACTTACGCCTTACGGCTTTCATAAATTTCTAAGCGAATGTATTATAAAAAATTTTACAAAAAGTCATATAATTCTAAGATGTCCCATGATGCTTGGGACTAACTTAAAAAAAGGGCCTATATACGATATCTTGAATGGTTCGCGTTTGTTTATATCCAAGTACTCTTCCTTCCAAATGATAACAACAGGCGAGCTTGCTCAAATTATTTATGCTCTGCTTGATAAAAATATTACACAAGAAGTATTCAACGTAGGCGGAAAAGGAACTGTCTTACTTAGTGAAGTAATGAAATATGTAGATAAACCCGTAAGTATCACCAAAAACGGGAATATACAAATTTACGCAACAGATATTTCAAAATTAAATAAAATTTATCCTCTAAAAACATCTGAACAGTATTTGAAAGATTTCTTAAAAAACTATATAATGCTTAAATCTTAATTATGCTGGCTAAAAAATGTATTGTCTGTGAAAAGAGTGTATATCTTAATAGAGTAATTGAGCTCGGATTCCATCCTCCCGCAGATACTTTCTTAAAAAAAGAGCAACTTTTAAATCCTCAAAAGAATTATCCACTCAATTGTCTGCTGTGTTCAAACTGCGGTCATTTTCAAAATGAATATTTTGTATCAGGTGAAGAAAGATACATTGAGAGTAACTATAGCTACACATCCTCAAATTCAGAAAGCGCAATGAAGCATTGGAATGAATTCTGTGAAATAGTGAGCAAATACATAAAACTTAAATCTTCGGATCATGTTATTGAATTTGGCTCAAACGACGGGTACTTAATCTCACAGTTCAAAAAAAAGAGAGCAAAAGTCACGGGCATTGACCCCTCCCCTATTATGACTGGGGAGGCCAAAAAATCTGGGCTCAACGCAATCCAGGGATTTGTGGGGAAAGATACAATTGCGCAAGCCGTAAAGAAAAATGGACTAGCAAGCCTTATTTGCGGAAACAATGTCCTCAACCACATAGAAAATTTAAACGATGCAATGAGGGCAATAAAATCCGGCTTAAAAAGTGGTGGTTATTTCATTGTTGAAGTTCCATCTTTAAAAGATACAATTGAAAAATACTTGTTTGACATGATATTCCATGAACATATTTCCACTTTTAGTATAAAGTCCATTGATTTTCTTCTTAGAAAACATGGTCTATACATAACAAAGGTCGAGAATATTCCCTATCATGGCGGATCTTTGAGGGTCTATGCCAGTACAAAAAAGGCTGATTACAATAAGTCGCTAGTTGAAAAAAATATTTCTGACGAAGAAAAAATTAATCTATTTAAAACAGCTACATATAAAAAATTTATGGCAAAAATCATAAAGGATAAAAATGACCTTTTGGCGACTTTATACTCTTTGAAAAAAAGCGGCAAAAAAATAGCTGCCGTTGGGGCAGGAGCAAGAAGCAACACTCTTCTTAATTTTTATAGACTGGATAACACCGTTATAGAATTTCTAACCGACGCATCAAAACACAAGATAGGTAAATTTACACCCGGCTCAACTATAGAGATAAAAGACGACAGTGCTCTTTATTCTGAGAATATAGACGTAGCATTAATAACTGCTTGGAATATTGGTAAATACTTGACCGAGAAAATCAGGAAAGTAAATGATAAAATACAATTTATTGTGCCCGGAGAAAAAGAGTTGATGTGAGAAAGCTTGAAGCATGAAAAAAACTAAGATTAAAATCGCGACTGAGGACAATAGGGGAAACATCTCGGATATTTTCTACAATCATCCGATTGACCATGTAGCAGTTATTAATTCAAGAAAGGGAGTTTTCCGGGGAGATCACTATCACAAATTTACTACCCAACACATTTACATGACTAAGGGAAGCCTAAGATACTACTACAGAAACGTTGCCGATAGCAATGATAAAGTAAAAAGTGTTGTTGTAAGAGAGGGCGAAATGGTTACAACAGGACCAAATGAGGTACATGCTCTTGAGATTTTGGAAAATAACCAATTTATTGCGTTTTCGGAAGGCAAAAGAGGGGGAAATGATTATGAATCAGACACCTTTCGTGTATCTCCCTCAATAATGAAGAAGTACCGAACGCTACACCCTACGGGCTCTGCAGGAAGACCAAAGAGCAACGGAAAATGAAAGTCTCCCTCATCATACCAACTAAGAATGAGTCAAGAGCAATAGGATGGGTTTTAAAAGAAGTTCCAAAAAACATCGTCAGCGAGATTATAGTTATAGATGGGCACTCAACAGATAACACCGCGCAGAAAGCCAAAAAGCATCTAAGACCTAGGAAAGATAAGTTTATTCTTCAGAAGAAAAAAGGTTTTGGTAATGCTTTACTTGAAGCATTTAAAATAGCAAAGGGTAATGTTTTCGTGATTATGAACGGGGATGGTTCTCATAATCCCAAAGATATTCCAAAACTTATTCAAAAAATAAAGGAAAATTATAGCTACGTAATAGCAAGCAGGTATGCTAAGGGTGGAAGAAGTGATGACGATACCTTTATTAGATTTATTGGAAATAGAGCCTTAACTCTTCTTGTAAATATAGTTCATAATACAAATGTTTCCGACAGCCTTTATTTTTTTACTGCAATTACCCGCGAGGAGCTTAAAAAGCTACATCTTAAGTCTCCTGGATTTGAACTTTGCGTTGAGGTGCTCATTAAAGCTCGCAAGGCTGGTCTAAAATTTGCAGAGGTACCGGTTGTTGAACGTGCAAGTTTGAGCACAACAAAAGTAAACGCATTTTGGGTTGGACTTAGAATATTAGAGGTAATTCTTAAGAAGTATTAAATAAGTTTATTTAATTCCTAGCCGGACGCTTAAGAAATAAACTTATATCGTATCCCCCTTTACACATTTCCATACACTGCTTAACTGAGGTTTTTGATACTCCCCCATTACTTTGGTTAATATAGGCAAGCTGAAATCCTAATTTTTCTATCATTTTTAGAAAATCTACTGGAGATGAACCCATTTTCCTAAGTCCTTCTGGCCAGAATTCCAATAGTATATTAATACTCTTATTTCGGTTTAGCAAACTTTTCATCCCTTTAAAGACTACCTCTTCTGCGCCCTGGACATCCATTTGAACAAAATCAATCTTACCGGAAGATTTAAAATAATCATCAAGTCTTATTGTATTAATATTCTGAGCTTTTCTTTTCTCATCAGGCAAATCATATATTCTGTGGTCTCCGCTATGAGAACTACTTATGTAAAGAGTTCCAACTCCTGTATGGTCAGACACAGCCATTGGCACAATTGTGATATTCTTGCAATTATTAGCTTTAATATTTTTCTCAAGCATTTGAATGTTATTTTTATCAGGTTCAAATGCAATAACTTTACCGTTTTCTCCCACCAACGAACTCAGTAACAAGCTAGGATAACCAATGTTTGCTCCAATGTCTAAAACAGTCCATCCTTTTTTTACCGTTTTCTTAAAAAGGTCCATTTCTCCTTTTTCCCACATTCCAAACTTTAATAACAGTAGGGCAATCACCCTATCAAGAGTATGCGCGTAGAAAATTTGACTATCTATAGATATACTGAACCGGGGAATTACCGTTTTTAAAGAATTATTAAGAATGCCTATAGTAAACTTAATAACTGATGATTCTGAAAAAATTGTTATGATTTTCCTTAATGCACCACTCCCTTTATTCACAATTAATTGACTGGCGTATCGCTAATATTTAATTCATAAATACCTTTTTTTAAAGTTGGATTGTATTTATAAAGTTTAATTGAATAGTCATCTCCGTGTAGAGAGGTAGTTCTCTTTTTGTCTGAAGTAAAAACTGCGTCTGCTACTCCTATTACTCTATCTCGCCATACATAAATGTCGTCTTCTAAAACAATATACTTGTTTATTTTAAAATTATCCTTGTTTTGTAACTCGGTTACCAAAGTAAAATTACTTGGCTTTACTCCCGGAACTTCGTTTGGCTTGATAAGCAATGCCGACGTCCACATAGTATTGTAAATAATTGGTTTTTTTATGTTTTCGGCTATAGTAACAAGATCGCTTTTTCCTCCTGCCAATATTACGGCATTAGCAGGTAAACTTTCCTCAACCCATTTTAAGTACTTAATCTCACTTCTACTGGTGGCGATACCGGAATTTAGCCGCATGGTCATAGTTAATATTTTTGGAGGCATATACATGAAAATAAATAGAATCAAAACAAGCAGTCCAAGGAAAATTCTTATTTTTTTTGAATATTTTCCAACATTCATCATTATGAAGTCAGTAAGAAATGCAAGGAAAATTATGCTCCAAACAATAACATGAGTATGTAATCGTGCAAAAGGAGCGTTTTTGGCCATTATAATAAGCATAACAACATAAGGTATTATTGGAAGAGAAAGTTTTAGAGCAGAGAATTTAAGGTTTACAATAAAAAGGATGATAATCTCACAAAGGAGAAAAATGTTTAGATAAATCTGCTCTGTCCATGTATAAGTATAATGCCCATTAAATATTTCGTTAATATTGTAATAATTACCCTTGATTAATGTCAATAGCATTACTACAAACATAGAAAAAATAAATGTTATTATAAATTTTTTAACAGGGGCTTTTGTTTTTATAAAAGAAAAGGAAAGTAGACCAACAAAAATAGGAGCAAGATAAATTGTTTGCAAGTCTGCAAATTCTATTAAATGCTTCAGCATAACAATTCCTTGAACACTCAGATATAATGCCGTCAATATAAGATTTCTGCCTAAAGAAGTATCATTGAGAGACGTATATGTCGTATAGCTTGAACCTCCACTTAGAAGTAGTCCTCTTAAAAAATAAGGCGCAGAAAATTTTATGTATACAAAATATTCCCATGCGGAATAAATTGTGAGAAAAATTAATAGTGGCAATGAAGATAAGAATAATATTTTTATACTCTTTTTGTTAAATATTGATCCGCTTTTTCTTCCAAGACCAGATTTGCCTTTGGCGGCTATTGCTTTTTCATAAAAGAAAACAGGAATAAAAAGTGCGAATGCGGCTAAGTCATTTATTAGAAACAATGCCTTATTAAATCCATCAATTGTACCCATTAGGCCAAAAACTAAAATCCAACGAATGGTTCCAATATTAATTGTTAGGAGATAAACCACAAAAAACATTGAGAAGGTGAATAAAGAAATATTGTCCGGAGGAAAATTAAGCGACATATGAGTCAAGAAATCCGAAGTCGCAAGATACAGACCACCAATAATACCGCCTATTGTAATCCAGTTCTTGCGAGAAAGGAGAAAATAGGGAAGAGTGGCAACTATTGATGAGAGAATCATCATAAGATAAAGATGTGCCTTGAGTCCTCCGGTAAATCCGAACATTTTAAAGGACATTCCTAAAATAGGCGCTTGCAAGGCCATATTTTGATCAATAATTCGAGAACAAAAATTAGTTAATACGCAAGTTCCTGCCCTTATGAACTGATCGTAATCACCCCCTCCTCCTAAGGCATAGTAAAATAAGCTCACTCCTAGCTGATCTACTAAAGTTGCGGAAAACCTGTATGTTAATGCAAGCAAAAATATTAACATGCCAATTGCAATCCTTTTTTTTGTATTTGTGTTAAGAAGCAGTAAATAAAACTTAGTCGAAGTAAGCAGGTGAGTTGCTTTCTTTGAAAAATTAACTATTTTTTTCTCAATTACTTTCAAAATCTTTCTGTGGTTTTTTTTAAGAAAAGGCAAGATTTCTATAATATCTGAAGCCGTAATTTTCTTCTTTCTAAGATAGTAAATTAATATGAGTGGTAAAAGATAAACGACTAACAACTTCCAATCCTTCAAGAAATTTACGTTTTCCAAAACATATTTTAATTTTTTAGAAGTAAACGAAGAAAGTGTATTTAAATTTTTCAGGTCTCTTATTGAATATTTATATGCCACTGCAACTTTCGGTTCGGTCAGACTTGTACCAATTCCATTTTTGTATGTTCCCGAAAGAGATTCTATTTCAAAAATATAAGTATTATTTTTAGAGTTTATAAATGGGGGGAATCCAAAAGTAAAATATTGATCCGGTTGGAATTGGCTTGCATTGTAATTATTTTCGTAATACCATTTATCATCTCCCTCTTTTTTTATTCTAAAAGTAACTACATCCGATATCTTAGCTGATAATTTAGCAAATCGAAACAGAAAAATACCAAAATTATCCCCTGTTGCTTTGAATTTACCAGAAACTTTCTCGCCCGCAAGAAGGTGATTATCAAATTGATCAGTTCTGCGCTGAGGACTGAAAGTTTTTTGAATATTTACATTTTTCTCTTCTACTAAGGATAAGGGCCCAAGCGAATCATTGCGATTGATCTTTGAGAAAAAATAAGGATACGAGACCAGCATTAAATACCCGAGTATTAAAAGTATAGGAATAATAAGGGACTTTAGAAACCTTGTCTTCATTAATTTAAAGTAATTATATATCTTTTTAGCGCGTCCTGCCAGGAGGGAAGCTTAATGCCTAATTTTGTTGCCCTTGTGTTTTTAAGAGCTGAGAAAATTTGGCCGCCTATAGATATACTGAACCGGGGAATTACTGTTTTTAAAGAATTATTAACAATGCCTACGCTAAGTTTAATAATTGGTGACCCTGCAAAGATAATAATGATTTTCCTTAATATCCCACTTCCCTTATTCACAGTTAATTGACCGGCGTTTCCCTAGTATCTAATTCATAAATGCCTTTTTTAAGAGTCGCGTTGTATTTATAGGCTTTGATTAAGTAATCCTCTCCATGAAGAAGAGTCTTGGAAGAGGGAGCAAAAACGCTATCTGCTACTCCCGTTACTCTATTTCTCCATATGTAGATATCATCTTCCAAAATAATATACTTATTTTTTTTAAAATTGTCCTTATTTTGTAACTCTGGTATTATTCTAAGATCAGTTGGAATTACTCCCGGTGCTACGTTTGGTCTAATAAGCAGTGTAGTCGACCACAAAACATTAGTGATAATAGGTTTTTTTATGTTTTCAGCTACGGTAACTAGATCGCTTTTCCCTCCAGCCAATATCACAGCATTTTTGGGCAATTCTTCATTAACCCATTTTAAGTAGCTAACTTCATTTTTACTGGCTGCAAAACCTGAATTCAATTGATTAGTCATGTTTAACATTTTTGGAAACATATATGCCGAGATAAATAAGACTAAAATAAAAAGTCCAAAGAGAATTCTTATTTTCTTTGTTGAATACTTTCCAACCTCCATTATTAGGTACTCAACAAGATAAGCGAGTAAAACTATGCTCCAAGCTATGACATGGGTATGCAATCGTGCAAAGGGAGCGTTTTTGGCCATTATAATAAGGATAGCAACATAGGGTATTATTGGAAGAGAAAGTTTTATTGCAGTGTATTTAAAGTTTACAATAAAAAGGATAATAATCTCGCAAAAAAGAAAGATGCCTATGTAAATTTCCTCTGTCCATGTATAAATATAATGCCCATTAAATATTTCGTTGATGTTGTAATAATTACCTTTGATTAATGTCAATAGCGTTGCTACAAACATAGAAAGAATAAAAGCTACTATAAATTTTTTAACAGGGAATTTTGCTTTTATAAAAGAAAAGGAAAGTAGACCAATAAAAATCGGGGCAAGGTAAACTGTTTGCAAGTCTGCAAACTCTATCAAATGCCTCAACATAACAATTCCCTGAACACTTAGATATAGTAGTCTTGACGCAACGTTTCCTGTTAAAGTGTCATTGAAGCCTGTATAGATTACAAAAGCGCTACCCTTACTTTCAATTAATCCTCTCAAAAAGTAAGGCGCGGACCATTTTACGTATACAAAATATTCCCACGCTGTATAAATTGTGAGGAAAATAACAAGCGGCAATAGGGACAGTAGCAATATATTTATGTTCTTCTTCCTAAATATCGGTCTTTTTGTCTTCTTTACTTTTTCATAAAAGAAAACAGGAACAAAAAGCGCGAATGCAGCTAAATCATTTATTAAAAATAGTGCTTTATTAAATCCATCAATTGTACCCATTAGGCCAAAAAACAAAACCCAACGGATAGTTGCTCTTTGGAGAGTTACTAAATAGACTACAAAAAATAGTGAAAATGTAAACAGGGAATTGTTGTCCGATGGATAATTAAGCGTTACTTTGGTTAAAAAATCTGAAGTCGCAAGAAAAACACTACCAATGATTCCACCTATTGATATCCAGCCTTTTTTAGATAAAAGAAAATGAGGAATAACAGCTACGATTGCATTTATGATAATCAAAAGATAAAGATATGCCTTGAGTCCTTCTATAAATCCGAAGGTTTTGAAAAACATTCCCAGCGTTGGTGCTTCCAACGCCATATTTTGATCAATAATTCGAGAACAAAAATTAGTTACCACGCAAGTTCCTGCCCTTATAAATTGGTCGTAATCACCCTGTCCCCCAAGACCTGCATAGTAGAAAGAAACTCCCAGTTGATCAACTAAAGTTGCGGCAAATCTGTACGCAAATGCAAGCAAAAATAGCATAAGTCCAACCGCTATCCTCTTTTTTGTATTAGTATTTAGAAACATTAAGTAAAATTTAGTCGAAGTAAACCAATTAGTGAACCTGTCTGAGATATAAACAATTTTTCTCTCAAGGGACAAATAGCGAGATTTTATTTCTTTAAAAATTCCTTTTATAATCTTTTTGTGGTTTTTTCTATTTTTTTTAAGAGAAGGAAAAAATCTTACAATATCTAAAACTTTAATTTTCTTCTTTCTAAAGAAGTAAATTAAGGCGAACGGTAAAAGATAAAGGACTAACAACTTCCAATCCTTAAGGAAATTTACATTTCTTGTTACATACGTCAACTTTTTAGAAGTAAAAGAAGAAAGTGTGTTCAAGTTTTTCAGGTCTCTTATTGAATATTTATATACCAATGCAACTTGAGGTTCAGTCATACTCACCCCAATTCCGTTGTTGTATGTTCCCGAAAGAGATTCTATTTCAAAAATGTAAGTATTGTTCTTGGAGTTTATAAACGGAGGAAATCCAAAAGCAAAATATTGATTATCCTGAAATTGGTTTGCGTTATAGATATGCTCATAGTGCCAACTTTCTTGTCCATTCTCTTTTAGTCTAAAAACCACCCTATCTGATACTATGGATGCTAACTGATTAAATCTAAATAGTAAGATACCAAAATTGTCCTCCGATGCCGTAACTTGTCCTATAAATTTTTCTCCTTTTAGTAAGTGTTTTTCAAATTGATCAGTTGTCCGCTGGGGACTTAGAACTTTTTGTAGAGTTGCCGATTTTTCCTCTATTAAAGACAGAGGTCCAAGCGAATCATAGCGATTGATCTTTGAGAAGAAATAAGGATACGAGATCAATGCTAAGTATCCAAGTACTAAAAGTAAAGGAATAATAAGTAATTTCAAAAGTCTCAATTTCATTAGTTTAAAGAGTAATTACATATCTTTGCAGTGCGTCCTGCCATGAGGGAAGTTTTATACCAAGTGCCTTGGCTCTTGTGTTTTTAAGAGCGGAGAAAAGTGGCCTTTTTAAAGACCCTGCCATTCCTTTTCTGTCAATAGGGATAATTTTTGTTGATAAACCCTTGACTTTAACAATTTCCGCAGCAAACTCTGCCCATGAACAATATCCCTCGCTTGCTAAATGGTACATACCATTGATATTAGCATGCTTGAGTAGCTCAAGAGTTGCTCTTGCCAGATCAACAGAATAAGTAGGGTTAACGATTTGCTCTTTTGCAACTTCAATCGTTTTCTCGGTTTTTGCCTGTGCTAAAATATTGAGTGCAAAATTTCCTTTTTTGGATTTACTTCCATACTTGCCCCCGTAAACACCGCTGCTTCTTATGACAATGCTTGTCTTAGAGTATGCAAGAGCTACATACTCCCCCGCAGCTTTTGATATCCCGTACATTTGTACAGGACTTGGCTTATCTTCTTCAACATAAGGCGAACCTTTCAGACCATCAAATACATAATCGGTTGAGTACGTTACAAATTTTATACTTTTCTCTTCGCAAATTTGAGCGATTGGAGCCAGGGCAATTGCGTTTATCAAAAAAGCCTGGTCAGGCTGCTCCTCGCAAACTGGAACATTATGAAAAGCGGACGCATTAATAACAACATCAGGAATAATTGATTCTATTTTCGATTTAACTTTTTCCGAGTCGGCAATATCCAGTTCTTCATGCCCGAATGAATAAATCTTATATCCCCCCTTAGCTAATTGTTTGTCGAGTTCGGATCCCAGCTGTCCGTTTTTTCCAAGCAATAAAACCTTCATCTTTTATATAGCGGCCAGTTAGCGTCTTTTTCAGAGACTATAGCATTTTTGATGGGCCATTTTATTTTAAAAAGGGGATCGTTGTACCTAACTCCCTTTTCAAATTCCGGTGCGTAATACTGTGTTACGAAATATTCAACAGTAGTATTTTTTTCAAGCGTCTGGAATCCATGAGCACAGCCTTTTGGAATTAACATCATTTTTTTATTTCCCGGGTCAATAACTTTTCCAACCCATTGCCCAAAGGTCTTTGAATTTTTACGAAGGTCTAAAACAACATCAAAAATTTTACCTGAGAGACACTGTATGATTTTATCCTCTCGCCATGGGGATTTTTGATAATGCATTCCCCTTATGACTCCTTTTTCTTTTGATAAAGACCTATTAATATGAACTATAGAAAAATCTATTTCTGCCTTTTTAAGTTCTTCTTTTGCAAAAATTCGTGCAAAATATCCCCTTGAATCCTCGCGAGGTTCAAGTTCTATAGTATATACTCCGTTTAATTTTGTTTGTATAATTTTCATACGTTCGAATTACTCAGTATGATCTCTTCGAGCCTGAGCGCAGCCGAATGGATCATTTCCAATAAAGCCTCTCGTTTACAAAACCTTCAGACATCAATTTTTTTAATACAGACAATCTCGTAAAATCTCCTTCTTCAAAATCCTTCTTTTCGAATTCAAACTTTTTTAAATTTTTTATCATGTCTTTAACCGATTTCTCCAGCGTCCATTCCTGTTTTATCCGGGGAAAAATAGATTTAAACCTCTTGAAGCTTACCTTATAACTTCGTGTATCCTTGCCATGTTCCCCGGTGTAAACGACTTTGCAATTTGAAACATATTTTTTAATAATTGCAACTATATCTTTCACTTGAAAGTTATTTTCTTCAAATCCAACATTCACAATTTTACCATTAATTTTATTGGAATCCGCATTTAGAAATTCAATAAAAATTTGGCTTAAATCCCGGACATCTATTAAAGGCCTCCAAGGCGTTCCATCGCTTAAGATGCGGATTTCGCCAAATGCAAGAGCTGTTGTAACAAGATTATTTACCACCAAATCACTCCTGAATTTCGGAGAAAAACCATACACCGTTGAATTTCTTAAGATTCCAACGCAAAATGAAGAATCTGCAAGTTTTTTAAGTTCCCTCTCAGTGTCAATCTTGGATTTGGCATAGGCCGTAAGAGGATTAACCGGCGACTCTTCGGAAACTGTAGCTTCTTTGGCAATTCCATAGATGCTGCAAGATGAAGAGAACAGAAATCTCCTCACTCCGTTTTTTTTGGCAAGCTTTGCTAATCTTAATGATGACTTAAAATTTATCTCCGATGTCAGATTAGGATTTATCTGGCCCATTGGATCATTTGAAAGTGCGCTTAAGTGAATAATAGCATCAATTCCTTTTAAGTCGGCTTTTGAAATTGCCCGAATATCTTTGGTTATTTTCCGGTATGAATTTGAAGAAGGTGATGTTTCCGTTTTGAAAAATTCCGTATCAAAACCCGTGACTTTATAATTCTTCTCAAGAAGAAGTGGAATTAGAACTGAACCAATATACCCACGGTCCCCTGTAACCAAAACGTTCATGAAAATTTTACCATACTTTCCATTTGGGGTCTTTCTTCCAAAGTCTATTCATCTCCTCAACATCCTGATACGTATCCATAGCAGACCAAAAATCATTGTGAAAGTATACTGCAAGTTGTTTTTCCGCAACCAGCTTGTTCATAACAATTTCTATGCTCTCATGAGGCTCTAAATAACTAAAAACCTTTCTGTCAAAAACCATAAAACCGCCGTTAACATACTGGTTAAGTTTTGGCTTTTGTTCGAATTTTTTAATCATGTTCTCCTTATCTGCAATAATTAATCCCCACTTTGATTTTGGATGAACTCCAGTAATAGTTCCTACTACTTTTTTACTTTTGTGGTATTCTATTAGAGTATTTATATCTATATTTGAGATTCCGTCTCCGTATGTCACCATAAAAACATCGGAATCAATATATTTTTTTACCTTCAAAAGCCTTTCTCCAGTTAGTGTTTCAAGTCCGGTATCTACAAATGTAATATTAAAATCGTCTCTTTTCCTATTGTTTTCTTTATAAAGCTTTTTTTCTCCTGTTTTTGTATTGATTGCGAAATCGTTGGCCAGATACTCTTCGTTGATAAAATAATCTTTTATGTAGTCGCCCTTATACCCAAGCGCTATAATAAAATCGTTAAAACCGTAGTGAGCATAAATCTTCATGATGTGCCAAAGTATGGGTTTGCCTCCCAGAGAAACCATTGGCTTGGGGCGAAATTCAGTCTCCTCTTTCATGCGCGAGCCTTGACCGCCGCAAAAAATGACAACCGGTATTTTCATAACAAATTCGTTTTACTCTAGGTATTGTAACAAATAATCTTAAACCTTTGCAAATTCATTATTGTTGACACCACATATCTGACTCGGCTATAATCCTTTCTATATTAATTAATGAAAAAGACGAAAAAAAAGATTTTTATAACAGGTGCTGCGGGTTTTATTGGAAGCAACTTCTTAGACTATCTTTTTCTTAAATATCCTACTTATTCATTTACAGTCCTTGATGCGCTAACTTATGCCGGTAATCTTAAGAACTTCTCGCTTGAAATGCAGAATAGTCCTAGATTTAGATTCGTTTATGGTGACATTCGCAATGCTGGAATTGTAGATAAGTTAGTAAAAGAAGCGGATATTGTAATTCATTTTGCGGCGGAAACACATGTCACCAGATCCATTTATGAAAATTCTAAGTTTTTTGAAACAGACGTAATGGGAACACAGTCCGTTGTAAATGCGGTTCAACTTCACAAAGAAACTGTCGAAAGATTTCTGCATATTTCAACCTGTGAAGTTTATGGAGCGGGTCTAACAAAAAAAATGGATGAGTCGCATCCATTAAATCCTCACAGTCCTTATGCGGCTGCAAAAGCCGGAGCGGATAGGCTTGTATACTCTTATTTTGTAACCTATAAAACCCCTGCGATTATTCTTAGACCATTTAATATTTTTGGGCCCAGGCAACATTTGGAGAAAGCCATACCCAGATTTATTACAAGTGCTTTATTAAATGAACCGTTAACAGTTCATGGGGATGGAAAATCTCAAAGAGATTTTATGCATACTGAAGATGTTTCAGAGGCAATTGACACACTTATGCATGCACCTTTAAACAAAGTAGTTGGTGAAGTATTTAATATTGGCTCGGGAAATGCAATTTCCATCTTGGAGATTGCGCAGTATATTACAAAAAAAATGGGCATTCCGAAATCTAAGATTAGCTTTGTAGGCGAAAGGCCTGGGCAAGTTTCTACATTCGCCTGTGATTACAGCAAGATAAACAAATTGTTTGGCTGGAAACCCAAAAAAGACTTTCACCAAGGTCTGCTTGAAACTATTGAATGGTATAAAAATAATAGAGATGTATGGAAAGATCAACTATGGCTACGCCATGTACCAATAACTTCGGCAACTGGTAATATTGAGTGGCATTAAACATGAAGGTTGAATTTTACAAACACAACTTAGGGGCTGAAGAGATTGGACTTGTTGGGAAAGTACTAAGGTCTTTATTTTTAACAACGGGGTCATATGTTGACGACCTGGAAATTAAACTGTCAAAATATTTTGATACAAGCTTTACTGTTGGCCTAACAAGTTGCACGGCTGCCTTACATTTATCTCTTCTTGCAGCAGGAGTAGGACCTGGAGACGAAGTAATCACAACGCCAATGTCTTTTGTTGCTACTTCAAATTCAATATGCATGACGGGCGCAAAGCCTGTTTTTGTGGATGTCGAAAAAGATACCGGAAATATTAACGTTGACTTAATAGAGGGCGCAATAACAAAAAAGACAAAGGCTATTCTTCCTGTCCATTTGTATGGACAAATGGTTGACATGAAAAAATTGCTTGCTATCTCCGAAAAACATGGTATTCCAGTCATTGAAGATTCTGCCCATGCTTTGGAAGCTAAGCGCGATGGAATAAAGCCGGGACAAAAATCATTTGGGTCTTGTTTTAGCTTCTATGCAACAAAAAGTATCACATCGGCTGAAGGAGGAGCTTTTACAACAAATAACCAAAACGTAGCAAAGCTTGTAAAGAAACTAAGATCCCACGGAATAACAAGCGAGCTTGCACAAAGAATAAGAACCGGGCTTAAGACGTACGACGTTGATGTTCTTGGATGGAAATACAACATGGATAATGTTCAGGCAGCGATTCTTCTTCCCCAAGTAAAAAAAATAGAAAAACATTGGAAAAAAAGAGAAGAAATTGCTAAAAAATATAGAGCTGCTTTTGATAAACTTGGGGTTGATATGCCCAGAGAGTACAAAAACTCAAAACACGGAAGGCATATATTTCCAGTATGGGTCTCTGCAAAAAAAAGAGACGCTATTTTGGAATACTTAAATAGTAATGGAGTTGGAGCTGTAATTAACTATCCCGCAATCCACCTGTTCTCTTACTATAGAAAGACATTCGGTTTTAAAGAGGGGATGTTTCCAAATTGTGAAGAAATAGCAGGAAGAGAAATTACGATTCCATTGTATTCAAAACTTACAGACAGCGAAGTAAGCTATGTCATTAAAATTGTTGGCGAGGCAGTTAAGGGCTGAGCTTTTTAGCACGAATCGCATATTGAATATATCCTGGTGCCCCGATATCTTCTTCCATTTTTTTCTCTACCCAAGAAACTGTTGGCATTTTCATTCTCAAAATGTGTTTGAAAAAATAAAATGACAATGCATAAAATGAACTGAAAAAAGACCCGACCTGCTCTACTCTCTCAATTTCAAAACCTGCCTTCTTAAGCATCCCGACCAGTTGATTTTTTGTGTAGTGCCTGTGTCCTGCGAGAAAGTAGGCCGGGTCTAAAAGACACGACCAGAAATTTTTACTAGGGGTGGCCAAAAATAGATACCCGTTTTTTTTAAGAACTCTGCTTATCTCAAATATAGTTGGGAGTTCGAAACCTATAGGAATGTGTTCTATTACGTCCCAAAAGGTAACAACATCAAAGGTTGCATCTTCAAAAGGGAGCTTGTGTGAAAATGCTCTAACCGTTTGCACGCGGGGAAGATTTTTTTTTAAAACTTTGAGCGCTTTTTCTTCTGGTTCAACAGATGTTATCTCTTTTGCTATATCATAAATAAGGACTTCATAGGGACCAGTCCAAGAACCAATATTCAAAACTTTCTTATTTCTAATATATTCCTTTGAAAAAGAAAGATAAAATTTGTGTTCTCCTTTTGCTTCGGTTTTATCTATGTTTTTAGAAAATGACATTGGTTTAGGATTTCTCATAAAATTTAAGATTTGAATACGTCAAATGCATGATATACTAAATCATGAAGTCTCTGATTGCGGCGACCCATTTCTCTTTCGTTAGCTATTGAAGCTAGTTTTCTCTTCCCCCCTGGAATTCTCATTGCAATGTCTTTTAACAACTCATATCCTTTAAATCCTACTTCATAACGAGATGCTTTAAGGCGTTTTACTAAATTCCAGACGAGCGGGTCGTCTTTTGAGTGAATAATATCCTCAACGGACCTATGGCTTATATTCATTCCATTTTTTTGTCCTGGGGGAAGGAGTTTATTTATCGATTTGTAGTGTTCTTCAAAGGCAATATCAGCAACATTTTTCCAATTATTATCTCTTGAAAGCTCTAGAAATTTATTCACCTCATCGTCTGTAGAGTAAGCTACAGGCATAGCAACAACATCCGTCTCAGGTACTCCATATTTACCTACTAACTCATCTTTCATTATTTCAGCAGTGGATTTATAATTGGGTCCCCTTAGATTTCCAACCAAAAATACAATTTTCCTTGCGCCTTTTCCATCTTCGTACAATAGGGCCGCTGCTCTTACCGCAAGTCTTGTCCGCAGACTACCTCTGAGTTCATCCGAATCTTTAGGTGTTCCCCGAGAAGTCAAATGACCATGAACAAGTACGGCGTCAAAAGGAGATCTGGGTTCAATTTCTTGCCTTTCTTGCTGAGAAGATCCTTCCATATAAAGGACATTATAAGAGAGACAAATAAATACTGCAAGGTCAGGGTTTATTCGATATAGGAGAGAACACTTGCTATATTAAATATAACAAGCAGTATTAGCCAAGAAAACATTAGCACATGCGGAAACTTTCCTTTAATATCCTTCCATAAAATAATAAATACGGGAACTGCCGAAAGTAGAATGAATAACCTGTATACTAAGTAAGAAAAACCAAAAGTATTTTGCCAAAAGTTTGAAAGAAGAGAAAGTCCAACCAATAATATAAAAAAGATACTCACCAGGCTTATTTTTTTAAACTCTTCATACAAAGTGACGGCGGTCGCAATAATTAAAAACGGATAAAATGGGTACCTATACCATCCGTGGGCAGGCTCGTTTGGAACCACAAAAATAAACATAATAAAATATGCAAGAAAAGGAATAAGAATCATAAAATTTTTCTTTAAGTCGCGCATAAGAAGTAAAATTGAAAACCAACCAAAAAATATCCACCCATCTAGGTAATACCTGTCAACCAAAAGCGGATCTTTAAAAATTGAAAAGAAGCCCGCATAACTTATATCGTATCTTGCCAATTGAAGTTTCCAGAGATTTAGAAATAATTCCTTATCAAGGAGTAAT
>Ga0209515_10002666_pt1 | contig 26991 bp, 28 predicted proteins | sample Subgroupgradi54m_FD_187454 | JGI IMG/M metagenome (GOLD analysis project Ga0209515, IMG submission 187454) | Subsurface groundwater microbial communities from S. Glens Falls, New York, USA - GMW60B uncontaminated upgradient, 5.4 m (SPAdes)... ... | reverse complement strand
CGAAGCTGCGCTTTGCAGGCGGCGAAAACGATTTACGCTATCTCAAGGATAGAGCACCAAAATCTGCTATTATAGATTCTATGCCTGTCTGGATCATCTATGCCCTTTTAGCCGCAGTCTTCGCTGCTGCCGTTGCTATCTTGGGAAAGATTGGATTAGAGGGAGTTGATACAACTCTTGCTACCACAGTTCGAGCGATGATTATGGCGGGATTTCTTGTAATCGTATCGTTTTCCCTTGGAAAAAGTTCTCTACTGGGAAGCATAACCAGTAAGCCACTTCTTTTTATTGCCGCTTCCGGAATTGCCGGCGCCCTCTCTTGGCTCTTTTATTTCTCCGCCCTGAAGCACGGCCCGGCATCAGGTGTTGCCGCGCTTGACCGCCTAAGCGTCGTTTTTGTTTTAGTGCTAGCCATCCTCTTTTTAGGAGAGCATCTTACTTGGAAATCGGGTCTGGGAGCGGCACTCGTCACCGCCGGCGCAATCCTCATGAGCATCAGATAAATTGAAAGTACCACTTTGGACTAATAAAAAAATCCTCGAGGGCGGAGAGCCCTTCTTTCTAGAAGGCAGTAAAAAGACTGGGGTTTTGCTTATCCACGGTTGGTCTTCTACGCCTCAAGAGCTTCGAGGCATGGCTGATTATTTAAATAAACTTGGATATCCGGTTTACGCTCCGCTTTTGCGAGGGCATGGCACCGAACCTCGAGATTTAATCGGTTTAAAATGGGGAGATTGGCTTGCCGACGTCTGTGTCGCCTACGACTATCTTTCCCAATATGTCGATGAGATCGTAGTTGGCGGGATGTCCACCGGCTCTCTCTTGGCTCTAAATCTCTCTTTAAGGCGCCAGGTTCAAGGGATTATCGCAATGGGCACTCCTATCTTTGCTAAATTGAGGTGGAGAATTTTGATCAGGGTCCTTGCCTGGATTTTTAGAAACCGGAAAACGTTGGTAAAGAAGATTTATCGAAGGGGAGATTGGGAAGTAGCCAAAAAAAAAATTCACTACATTGCATTTCCGCCTCGGAGCATGTGGGAAGTTTTCCGCTCCATTTCAGCCACTAAAAAGATCATCTCCCAAATTAAGGCACCCATCCTTGTTATGCAGTCGGGGTCAGATAAAATTATCCTGCCCAAAAGCGCGGACTACGTTTACAAAAACGTTAGTTCAGAGGTAAAGGAAATAGTCTTTTTCGCGGATTCTTACCACGTTTTTACCGTGGACAAACACGCCGACAAAGCCCACAAGATAGTGGGTGAGTTTATTAGTCGTCTTTGATTTCTTTCCCTGTAATTTTCCTTACACGTTCCTTGTGGACTTTAGGTAAGAAGATTGAGAGCACCCCTCTTTTTAAGGTGAAGTGAGCTTTATCAGGGTCAATCTCTTCGGGAAGAATAATCGAGCGAGAAAATTTTCCCCAAAAACATTCCTGCCAGAAATAATCGTGGCCGGCGGCAGTTTTGCTGTCGTGATGCCGCTCTCCTCTAACCGTTACTTTCTCACTTGAAACATCAATATCAATATCATCGAGTTTCACTCCAGCAATGGTTGATTCCACGATAAGCTCATCCGGTGTTTGGTAAACATCAATCGCTAACTGGCCTTCCATCTCCTCGGCAATGCCAGTTTCCGGAATCTCGCTTTCCTTGTTTCGCTTTCTCGTTTCTAATTTCCCGGGTTTGCCAAAAATTCTATCAAGCATGTTTGTAATAATTATACACTATCCAAAATGTTAAAAGCTGTTTATTGCTTTGATTTGCCGAATCGACCCATCATCTTGTCTTTGGCTTTCAAAATTTCGAAATCATGAAAGAGAAAAATCGCGGCTAGCAAGAGCAAGCCCGTGGTATAGATCTCTATATTCTGAAAAAGTAGGACGGAATAATTGAATCCCCAGTGAAGCAGGGTGGCCGCTACAATCCCGGGAACGAGATACCCTCTAGCCCAGTGAAAACCGAGGATACCGGAGGCGAGAGCGTGAAGCAGGGTTGCCCCAATTGACCGCAAGGTAAAGATCTCAATGATTGAATCAGTTCCAATTAGGTTCAATATGTTTTCTACCGCGGCAAAGCCAAGACCGGCAGTAATCATATAAATCATCGCGTCCACCCCTTCGTCAAAATAGGTGCTCTTCTTGATAATCAGGTAAACAATCAGGAATTTAACTACTTCTTCAATAAAAGCGAATGGCCCAAGAAGCGCCGACATATAAGCTGGTGCGCCCGTCGGCGGAGGAAAATATTTTTGGAGATAGAACTCGGGGATAACTGAAGCGCCGGCTGCAAGGGCTCCACCGATGAAGACGTAGATAATCATTCTTTTCGGCTCCGGTCGAGCTGCATCTTCACGAAGGAAGAAAATAAGCCAGAGAACCGCCGGGAGAAGTCCCAAAATTGAGGGGATGATTACCATTTTTCAATCATGAGAAGTTTTTTGGGTTTCGTTGGTAACTTGCCCCAAATCTCTTCGGTCACATAAGGCATAAAGGGGTGGAGCATTTTTAATGACTCTCGAAGAATCTCTAAAAGCACCGCTTGCGCCGCCGCTTTATCCGCCATAGCTTTCTTGTCCGCCGAAGCCTTGGCGAAGGTGGAAGCGGAGGCGGACAATCTAGGTTTTGCTTCCTCAATAATCTTATCGGCAAAAGTATGCCAGAAATAGTGATAGAGAGTCTCAGCTGCGTGATGAAATTTAAATTTCTCAATATCGATCGTTACCTGTTTCTTAACCTCTTTAAGCTTTTTCAGATTTTCTCGATCTGCTTTGGTGTATTTCGGTTTAGTTTTTAACTTTTTATCATAATTAGAAATTACAAACCGCGAAGCATTCCAAATTTTAGTAGTGAATTTTCTTCCAGCCATAAGTGCTCCCTCATCCCAACTGAAATCTTGAGTCCCGGCAACTTGCCATACCAACCCGAAGCGGAATCCGTCAGTTCCATATTTATCAATCATCACCATTGGATCAACCACATTGCCGAGACTTTTGGACATTTTTCGCCCCTTGCTATCGAGAATCGTAGGATGAGTATAGACAGTTCTAAACGGAACTTTGCCAGTCATCTCCAGTCCTGAGAAAACCATCCGAACGATCCAAAGATAAAATATTTCTTTAGCCGAGGAGATGAGGTCAGTCGGATAAAAAGTTTTTAAGGATTTTGTCTTTTTTGGCCACCCTAGCGTAGCAAAAGGCCAAAGCGCAGAAGAAAACCATGTATCCAAAACATCATCTACTCCCTTTAGAGGAATTTTATGCCCCCACCATAACTGCCGTGATATATTCCAATCTTTAACTTGTTTTAGCCATCTTATAAAAAGTCGTTTCTGTTGGGTGGGGTAGAACTTTATTTCTCCTTTCTCTACAGCCTTAATTGCTTTAGGAGCCAGCTTTTTCATTGAAAGAAACCATTGGTCAGAAATTAGAGGTTCAATAATAGTGGAGCATCGCTCGCAATATCCCACTCGGTGAGTATAAATTTCTTCTTTTTCTAAAACGCCCAGCTTTTTTAGCTCATTTAGAACGGCCTCCCTCGCCTCACTAACACTTTTGCCTTCAAAGCGAGGTCCTGCTTCTCTGGTCATTCGCCCCCTCTCGTTAATAATCTGGTAAAGGGGTAGATTGTGACGTTGGGCAATCTCGAAATCAAGCGAATCGTGAGCAGGCGTTACTTTTACCGCACCTGTACCAAAATCAGCATCTACTTCCTTATCGGCTACAATCGGAATCTCGCGGTTTTGAATTGGTAGAATTGCAATTTTTCCGATAAGAGACTTCCAGCGAGCGTTTTTGGGATTCACTGCCACAGCTGTATCACCAAGCATTGTTTCTGGCCGAGTTGTTGCTACTACGATCGCTTTTCCAGTGCCCTTTAGCGGATATCGGATATACCACAACTTGCTCTTCTCTTCTCTGTATTCAACTTCTAAGTCAGAAATTGCCGTCTGACAGCGAGTGCACCAGTTAACAATTCTTTTACCCCTATAAATCCAACCCTTCTTGTAATAATGATCAAACGCTGCCTTAACTGATTTTTGATATTCGGGATCCATTGTGAATCGCTTGCGGGACCAATCACAAGATAAGCCAAGGGCTCTCGACTCCTTGTCTATTGCATCCCCATTTTCTCTCATCCATTGCCACATTCGCTCAAGGAATTTTTCTCGACCTAGATCAATGCGGCTCTTGCCCTCTTTTCTGATTTCTCGATCCACCACATATTGAGCGGCAATACCTGCATGATCCTTGCCTGGCAGAAAAAGAGTTCTATAGCCCTCCATTCGTCTCTTGCGAATCAATAAATCATGAAGGGTATTTTCAAGTGCATGTCCCACATGAAGATGGCCAGTCACGTTAGGCGGCGCAATCATAACTGTAAAAGGTTTTTTATGCCTCGATGGGAGCTTATCTGGATTAAAAAAACCGGACTTCTCCCACCAGTGGTAGATCTTCGGCTCTATTGCTTTGTGGTCAAATCGCGATTCCATCCCCTAATTATAGATTAAGGTTAGCTTGGGCGATAATTCGAGATTTTCTGTCTCTCAAGTGGCTGATATAGGCGGCGACAGTAATCATGGCAGCATTGTCTGTCTGGTACTTCCTCTCTGCGGAGAGAGAGTTCAATTTGTTTTTTCGACATTCGGCTCGAAGTCGTTTTCGGAGAGCTTTGTTCGATGCCACACCACCAGCGAGAATCACCGAATGCACTTTGTATTCATTCGCCGCTCGGATGGTTTTTTGAGTCAAGACATCGATGATCGCTTGCTGAAAAGAAGCGGCAACATCTTTTTTTCTCGCTTTTGGATGATCGCGCAGGTAATAAAGCACTGCTGTTTTTAGACCCGAAAAACTGAAGTCGTAATTTTTCTGGTGGATCATTGGCCGCGGAAACTCCATCGCGCTGGAGTTGCCACTTAGGGCTAGTTTTTCCAGCTCCGGCCCGCCAGGGTAAGGGAGATTAAGCATTCGAGCTACTTTGTCATATGCCTCGCCGGCCGCATCGTCCCGTGTTTCGCCAATTTTTCTCCATGTTGTGAGATTTTTCTGGTGGATCAGAATGGTATGCCCCCCGCTTACAATTAAAACGATTGCCGGGTAAATTTTGGAAATCGAAAATTGAGAACTGGAAACTACAGTTTTCTTTTGTCGCGACAAAAGAAAACTGTATAGGTGTCCTTCCAGATGATTTACTCCTAGAAGCGGTTTTTTGTATTGTTTCGCCAAATCTTTCGCGAAGTTAATTCCTGTCCAGAGTGCCGGCTCCAATCCGGGTCCCACCGTCACCGCCACCAGGTCAGTATCTTGTACATAGTATCTAGCATCTAGAACTTTTTTTAGAACTAATGGCAAATTTTTCAGATGTTCTCGCTTGGCGAGAGAGGGAACTACCCCTCCAAATGGCTGATGAATTTTTACCTGCGAGGAAACAATGTTTTTAAGAATTCGAAAACGTGGCGATCGTAAGCTCCCAGATGTTTCCACTAAAGCAATCGCCGTTTCGTCACAAGATGTTTCAATTGCAAGGATTTTCACAAAATTTTGTGACCCCATCGGGATTCGAACCCGAGTTACCAGGGTGAAAACCTAGCGTCCTAGACCTGACTAGACGATGGGGCCATGCAGTCCTAAATTAGCTTAGTTGAAGTAATAATTCAAGATTTATTGTATAGTAAAAATATGATTACTCTTTTATTTATCTGGAGCGGAGTGGCACTTCTTCTACTAAGGATTTTTTATGGCGTTCTCTTTGTTGCCCACGGCTGGCCTAAGATAAAAGATCTAATGCAAAACGCCAAGAATTTTGAAGGAATGGGGTTTCGTCCAGGCCTTCTATGGGGAACAGTTGTAGCTCTCTTGGAATTCTTTGGGGGGCTTGCCATTATCGCCGGACTTTTCACCCAAGCACTCGGTCTCCTTTTGGCAATTGAAATGATGGTGGCCGCTGTTTGGAGGATTAGAAAAAAGCACAAATTTGTTGGCGGCTATGAACTGGACTTAGCTCTAGTCCTTATCGGCCTCATTCTCGCGACCTTAGGTGGCGGCATTTACGCCATCGATAATTTCTTGCAATTCCTCTCATATTAAGTCATTAGTAATCAATGATTAGACATCAGGGAGACCCTCATTACTAATGTCTAGTCATTAATCTCTCATTTCCTATGTCTCTATATCGTTTTTTCGAGTTCGTCCCGGCGTCTCTCGCCTGGGTGACCCTTATCATCGTCGTAGTTGCCTCTCGTTATGCCCCGACAGCGGCGGCGATTTTTATTATTCTTTTCGACACCTACTGGCTTTTAAAAACCATCTATCTTTCACTGCACCTACGTTACAGTTTTATGAAGATGCGGCGGTATCTGAAAATTGATTGGCGCCAACGACTTGAGGAGCTATCAGGTGTTGGAGATTGGCGGAATATCTATCACCTGGTAATTCTTCCCATGTATCAGGAACCGTACAGTGTTGTTAAAGAAAGTTTTGATAGTTTGCGCCAGATGAACTATCCGAGAGACAAATTTATCGTTGTTCTTTCGGCAGAAGAGCGAGGGGGAGATGAGGCAAAAAAAGTTTTAGAAAGAATTGAAGAGGAGTTCGGTCAGGATTTCTTCAAATTTATGACGACCGTCCACCCGGCCGACCTGCCGGATGAGATTCCCGGAAAGGGCTCACACGAAACCTGGGCCGCGAAAGTTGCCAAGCGGTTAATCATCGACCCTGCCGCGATTGATTACGAAAAAATTCTAGTTTCGGTTTTTGACGTTGATACTCAAGTTCCACCGAATTATTTCGGTCGCTTAACTCACGCATTCCTTACAGCCGAGCATCCCCAACATTCCAGTTATCAGCCGATTCCTCTCTTTCATAATAATATCTACGAGGCACCTGTTTTTGCCAGGATTGTAGCACTCTCGGCTACCTTTTGGCATATGATGCAGCAAGCCCGACCTGAGCGGCTTCGGACCTTTTCTTCTCACTCAATGCCCTTCAAGGCGTTAGTTGAGATTGGCTTTTGGCAAAAAGACATTGTCTCTGAGGACTCTCGTATTTTCTGGCAGTGCTATCTTCATTACAATGGCGACTGGCGAGTAGTGCCGCTTTTCTATCCTGTTTCCATGGACGCTAACGTTGCCCCCACCTTTTGGGGTACCATGGCTAATGTTTACCGCCAACAGCGTCGTTGGGGCTGGGGGATAGAAAATATTCCCTACATTCTCCGCGGCTTTGTTAACAATTATGCCATCCCTTTAGGGAGAAAGCTGTATTGGGCGTTTCACGAAGTGGAGGGATTTCATTCTTGGGCGACCAACGCCCTTATCATCTTCGCTCTCGGCTGGCTACCCATTTTTTTAGGTGGAGAAATCTTTAATGAGACCATTCTCTCTTTTAGCTTGCCGAAAATTACTCGGATAATCATGACCCTAGCGATGGTCGGAATCGCTAGCTCCGCTATCTTGGGGTTGATTCTTTTGCCGCCCAAGCCGGATTGGTTCAAGCGGCGTCACTATTTTCTTTACCTTTTCCAGTGGCTTCTTATCCCGATAAGCTTAATCGTTTTTGGTGCCTTCCCGGCGCTTGAAGCCCAGACCAGATTAATGCTCGGCGGAAGGTTTAGATTGGGTTTCTGGTTCACTCCGAAGGAGCGGAGCAAAAACCAAAAATAAAAATAACGACTCGAAGTCGTTAATAGGTTTGCAGATGGAGGCGTCAGGCTTGACGCCTCCATCTGCGGAAGAACTCATGGACATGGTCCCGGCTTGTTTGGGTTCGGCTGGTTCCCACGGCAGATCTTGTCGAGCACCCGCTCGCTAGGGACGACGATACGGAGACCATCTTCGAGTGGACGCTCGTAGATCTTGACCCCAGGATTGGCTCGTACCAACTCCCTGAGGCAATCCTCGATGGGCCACTCCGGCCGATAGTTCGCGCAGATTGCCCGAGCATCCGGGTTAGTCGCCCCAATCTTTACGACATCGATGCGAGAGCCATCGCTGAAGGTCCCCGCTGCGAGTTCGAGGACCACCACGAGGAGGCCAACCACGAGGCCGATTCCAAGGCCCTGCTTGCCAGACATCTCTTCCTCCCTCTTCCGATTTTCTCAGGTTAAGCTACTAAGCTCAACATAACATACTTATAGAAATCTGTCAATCCGCCAAAAATTGGGTACTCACTAATGTCTCAACCAAAAGTTATTCCAAATGAATTTCTTTTTCGAATTGCTGAAGGCGCTCCTGAAGCAAGGGGTACTTCTTCAGCTCCGGATCCTCATCAATAATTTTTTTCGCTGCCGTCTGCGATTCTTTTAACAAATCCGGATTTTGAAACGCATTCATCGCAATGTCTGGAAGTCCGGTTTGGGATTCTCCTAAAAATTCTCCCGGGCCGCGAATTTTTAAATCTTTCTCCGCCAGCTCAAAGCCATTTTTCGCGGTGAGAAGCGACTGGAGTCGCGCATGGATAGTCCGCGAGGCCGACTCAGTAAAAAGAAAACAAAATGACTGTTTTTCTCCTCGCCCTACTCGACCTCGAAATTGATATAGCTGGGCTAAACCAAATCTTTCCGCTCCCTCAATCATCATAATCGTTGCGTTCGGCACATCTACTCCGACTTCGATTACCGAAGTGGAAACGAGGATATTGTTTTTCCCTTCCGCGAATTCGGACATTGTTTTTTTCTTTTCGTCACTTCGCATCTTTCCGTGCAGCATCGCCACTTTCAAATCCGGGAAAACTTTATTGGTTAATTTCTCATATTCCTCTTTCACTGATTTAATTTCCAAACGCGCTAATTCCTTCCGCCAGCCAGCGGATCCATCTCCTGCTTCCTCATCTGGTTCGATCCGGGGACAAACAACAAATATCTGCTTTCCCTTTCTCGCTTCACCCCGGATAAAAGCGTAGGCCTTATCTCGATTAGTTGGATCAACTATTTTAGTGATGATCGGCTTCCGTCCGCGTGGCAGTTCAGTAATCAAGGATAAATCTAAGTTCCTAAAAATGATCATCATTAAAGTTCTGGGAATCGGCGTGGCTGACATTGACAACAGATGAGGTACAAGCTCCTCTTGTCTGCGGCCAAGGAGCTCAGCTCGTTGGCGTACTCCAAAGCGGTGTTGTTCATCTACCACCACTAATCCCAGTTTGTCGAAGCTAATCCCTTTTTGAATAAGAGCATGAGTACCAATAATTATTTTTATTTTCCCGCTGGCAACCTCCTTAATTAGTTGCAATTTTTTGACTGATGTTTCCAGGCCATCTCCGTAGAACACTCGCGCTTCTTTCGCCACTAGAAGGGCAATACCGCCGCTAAAATCCTTAAAGAATTTAGTGAGCGTTTGGTAATGCTGGCGAGCCAAAATTTCAGTCGGCGCCATAAAAACCGCCTGCAAATTATTGGGTCGACTGGCAAGTATAATGGCCGCCACCCCTGCCACAATTGTTTTGCCTGATCCGACATCCCCCTGAAGCAGCCGATTCATTGGGTGGGGTTTTGCGACATCTTGCAAGATTTCCAAGAGAGATTTTTTCTGAGAAGCTGTTAGCTCATATGGGAGAGTGCTCAAAAGATTTTTAATATCTTCTAGCCCATATCTAATGGGATACGCTTTCTTGTTTCGCAGTGCCTCTCTCTCTTCCAAGTTCTTTAATTGAAGTAGAAATAAATCACGAAAGGCAAAACTTTTGCGAGCTTGAGTCGCTTCTTTGCGTTTATCCGGAAAATGGATTTGTTGGAGAGCAGTCATTATTTCCGGCAGGTCTAAATTTTGAAGCACACTCTCCGGAATAAATTCCGGAATTTGTCGAACTCTTTCTAGTGCTAGTTGAACAAAATGCCGAATCCCTTTTGAGGTTAGTCCTTTTGTTTCCCGATAAATTGGAACAATCCGTCCCGTATGCCTAGTACCCTCATTCCTGCTTCCTGCTTCCTGCTTCCTGATTATCTCGTATGTCGGGCTCTGCAATATTAATCTCCCCTTATAAAGAGTCGCTTTCCCGGAAAAACTTGCGAGCTTTCCAACCGGAAGCGACTGCTTGATATACGGCTGATTGAACCAAACCGCGGTAGTTGATCCGCTGTCATCGGAAATTAAGGCCTCTACTACAAACATTCTCCGCCGCGGCGTCCGGACTAAATTAATTGATATAACTTCCCCCTGAACTGTTTTCTCGTCGCCGGGTTTTAATTTGGCAATTGGCGAAATTTCACTCCAGTCCTCATAGCGAGTCGGAAAATGCCAGAGGAGATCTTTAACAGTTTTTAGCTCTAGCCGCTTAAATTTTGGCAGGAAGCGCTTTGGGACAGTGCTGATTTCCGCTAAAGGAGTCTCAGGTTTAAGGAATGACATTCTCCTTATATTCTAAACGGCTTGGCGCTGGCGTCCAAGTAGTTTTATAAATTGGAGTAACCTTATTGACACAATGATTTTTTCCTGATACTTGTCATATATCTCCTTTCACTCAAGAGTGTCGGGCATTTTTGAGTGAGAGGAGATACTGCTCTTTTAATATCCAATTTGACGCTTTCACTCTCTACTAAAGGGCGACAGCGTCACCAAGGTTCGGGGCGGGTGTGTTCTCCCCGTGTACGACGGCTCCGCTATCTCCCCCATCACCTCACTAGGAGGGAGATGCGGAGGGGATCGAGCCCCGCCCCGAATAGCCTTCTTGTAATAACTAACCGAGAAGGAAGGAGGTGGATGATGCCCTTTTGGTGGGGTATGGCGGTTCTCGCTGGCATTTTTGCTGCCTGGCTTCACTGGAAATCCGGGTCATGGCGGCTAATGAGGTGTACCACCAGTTTAACCATGGCAGACACAGGCGCCATGATCTATCTGGCTCTCGCGGTCTATGCGACCACCGCCTAATGAGGGGGAGGCGTAAATCCCCCTTCTACCCAGCACCTTTTCGCGAGCGAAAAGGTGCTGGGTAGGTAAAAAGCTTATAGATAAAGGGGTTTTGACCCCTTGACAAGCTAGCTCCTATTTGCTATAACGGGGGTGTAAAGTCAAGGAAGAGAGAGTTCTATACATATAAATTAAATAAAAAAGCCTGCCGCCGCAGAAGGCCATGGCGGGCGAGGCCCTCCTACGCATAAAGCTACGGAGGGCAAAGGAAGGAGAGAGCCCATTTCGAGTCAATAGAAAACGACCGGAGCTCTTCCGGTCGTTTTCTATTGTTCTTTAAATGATTCGTTGGGAGCGAAAAGGCGCCACTTCCACCCTTGGCGCCCGTTCACTCCCAACGAAGGAGGAATAAAAATGGAAAAGGTAGATGTGGCGGATTTCATCTTTCAGTATCTCTGGCCACTGGTGATGCTCGCGGTCATCGTTTTGGGTTTCCTGCTCGCAACGGGAACCTGGCCTCTAGATCAGGAGATCGCGGGAGTGTCCGGCGGACTCATGATCCTCGTCGCCACGATCGCGATGTTCCCGAGTGCCCTCCTCTGGCTCATGGACTTGGCCCAGAAGTAGCTCGCGAGTGGGGCGGTACACAGCCGCCCCACTCACCCCAACTTGAGGTTTCAAAATTTGAAACTTCAAGTTGGGGTGAAAGATTCATCTCAAAGACAGAATTTTCTAAAGTTCCTTCAAATTGATATTTCGATGAGTGACCCACTCCGACGCTTCTTCGGAAGGATTGGAGGGGTGGCTCATGGAGTGAGCCGTTGTAGCTAACCGGGCCTTGCCACCGGTTAGGCACTTTGAAACTTTTAGCCGCCCTGGCAGGAGGCGGCAGAAAGGAGGACAAATGTCCTCCACGAAGAAGATCACCCTCCTCCTGGCCCCCCGCCCCCCCGGCGGTGGTCCGGGAAGAAAACGACGAGAACGGAATGATCCGCCTCGTCGTCGCCCGGGCGGCCTGAACGTTTAGGTCGCCCCAGAGGGTCACTCACTGCCCAGCACTTTTTCCAGAGTCACAGGAAATAGTGCTGGGCACCCTCGTTCAGTACCACTTTCTAGTACTTCAAATAAAGACTATATAAATGAAGTGGTACTGAACGAGGGTTCTAATTGGGGCGGATCCAGCACCTGCCCCCTAACCAAAGATTATTTCAAAAATAGTTTTTGGTGAGGGGGCATCCCTCAAGCGATCTTTAAATTAATTTCAGCCACTGCCTTGATGGGGATTTAAAATCATCGTCAAAGTAGTGGCTGGAATGTGCCAGCCCTAAGCAGGGAGGACGTATGTCCAAATTCCTGGGTGGAATCGCCATCGGCCTCGTAATCGCGGTTTCCGCTCTCCTCGGGGTCGAGGAGACCTATCCGAATGAGTTCCTCAACAGCGACACGAGTGCAAAGTTGCTCGGGGGCCTTATCACGGCAGCAGGCGTGATCGCGTTCAGCTTCGTGCTTATGCAGGGCGGCTGGGTGCCGTCCTTCAAGAAGGAGAAGAAGCGCAGCCGAGTCCCGCTCCACGTTCTGCGGGAATCAGGGCCGATGGAGGGTCTGAAGCTCGCCGACTGGGACTCCGTTTCGCTCGAGGTGGCTATCCAGCACCTGCGGAACGGCGAGGTGGAGCAGAGGGTCGTCTTCAGCGACGGTGAGCGCGTGCTCATCATCGAGGCCGATGGCTCCTGGAAGGCGGGAGGCATCGACCGGGACTCGATTGAGACCGCGGTCGAGAGGGACGACCTCCTCCCTTAGGACATCACGGGTGCGGTCCGATACCACATCGGACCGCACCCACCCCAACTTGAGTTCTCTTTGCTCGTCCGTAGCTCAAAAGAGCGAAGGAGAGTCACAAATGGAGATTTCAAGTTGGGGAAGTAAGTGTCCCCTTAAATCGTTCTTCAAACCATAAAGAAGGAAGGGAGAGACAATGTTCAGTTTCTTTTTGGGAATGGTCCTCGGCGGTCTCGCTATCGCTATCACTCTCTACGTGCGCGAAGAGAGCGCGATGGGAGCACTTCTCGCCAAATCCCTTCTATTACCACTCTCAGCGCTTCTCTTCCTTGACGCTTTCGGCGTCACCGGAGGGCCCTTTCATTGGGCTGTTATCACAGTGATGATCGTGATCGCCGTCATAGCGGCAGTGACAAACCTTATCCTTTGGCTTGTCACGTTTGCCATCTGGCAGGCGAAGTAGGGAGGGAGGTGCTTCGGTGGCATCAGCCGCGCTCGTGACGCTCGCCCTGGTGGCACTGGCGGTAGCTACTTTGGTCGCCAACCCAGCGAACCCCTTTGGGTGGGTGCTCCTGACAGCTGCGCTCTTTCTCGTGGGTGTGATTGTCGAGGGTGAAGTGAAGGGGCGGCGCTAACGCGCCGCCCCACGCCTACATTCAAAATTCCTGCTGGCGGTTATAATCGGTGCTATAGAATTGGTATTTGTTCCGACGTAAAGTCGGAACGGAAATCTCTCTCCTCATACTAATTCTACCAATAGTACCAATTCATAGCCGCCAGCAGGGGATTTGAAAAACAAAAATCACCACCGTCAAAGTGGTGATTTTTGTTTTGGCAGTTCTTCTTCAGGATTTCGAATCAATATCCACTCCCAATTTCTCCCGAATTACTTGTTTTATTCGCCATGTATTAATTTTACTACATTAGAAAAGAAAATTTCTATATGCCATGTTTACTTAGTGCAGTTGCCACAGTATGATATAATGGAGGTATGATTAAATATCCAAAAGAACTTAAAGCTAAGGCGATTCGTCTTCGCAAGAAAGGCCTTAGTTATAATGAGATTCGCAAGGAAGTTCCTGTTGCGAAGAGCACTCTTAGCTTGTGGCTAAAAGGTATTCCTCTAAAATCAGAGGACCTCAAACGACTTTATACAAAAAGAGTTCAAACTCTTGCTCGAGGCCCGAACAGTCAAAGAGAGCGGAGGAAACGAGAAATCGAAGAAATTATTCAAAAAGCTAAAAAGGAAATAAGCTGCCCACCATCTTTCGAAACATTAAGGCTTTTTGGAGCTGCGATTTATTGGGCAGAGGGCAGCAAGAAGGGTAGTTTCTCGGTTACCAACTCAGATCCTCATTTAATTGCCTTTATGGTCACCTGGTTTAAGTCGGTCTTTGGGATAGGATCGGACCAGCTGAAAGCCAGACTCAATATTTATCCTCAACAAAATGAAAAAGATATAAAAAGGTTCTGGTCAGAAATCACAGGCATTCCAGTCAGTAATTTCGGTAAATCATTTGTGAAGCCACCCAACAAAGGGTTCAAGAAGAATAATCTCTATTACGGCACTATAAATATTAGGGTACCTAAAGGAGGGAACATGTTGCAGAGAACATTTGGCTGGGTGCAAGCCGTCTTGAAAGATATTATTCCTAATATAGAATCTACACAGAGACGCTGGACTCGACTGACGGAAGTTTCGCGTGCCGTTAATATCCGCCCATAGCTCAGTTGGCAGAGCCGCCGGCTCTTAACCGGAAGGTCCCAGGTTCGAGTCCTGGTGGGCGGACCACATAGAATTCTTTGCCTCGCGTGGCAAGCAAAATCTTTACCCCCACTTGCAGTTCCATTTAAATTAAGAAATTTGATATACTATAAAGTATGCGGATCATAGTCCAATTATTATTTATTGCCATTCTAGTGATAAACGGTCCAGTCGTCTACGGCGCCTCAACCGCCGACCTCCAAGCCCAAATTACCGCTCTATTAGAGCAGGTTCAAGCCCTCCAAGCCCGATTGCAAGCTGCCCAGAGCTCTACTGTCTCATCACAAGGGAAAATTAATTTAACTTTCAATCTTCGCCGCGGCTCAATTGACGCTGCCACTGATGGCGAGGTTTCAAAGCTCCAGCAATTTCTGGCAAAAGATAGCGCCATTTATCCGGAAGGATTAGTGACCGGCTATTTCGGGCCTCTTACCGAGGCAGCCGTGAAGCGCTGGCAGGCAAAGAATAGTATTCAAGCAATCGGGGCGGCGGGACCAATAACCCGCGAGGCAGTTAAGCAGGCGACAACACTAGCTGTCCCGTCCTTCACCGCTACAGTAGCCACCACTTCCGTGCCAGCCCCCACCTCAACCGCTCCCACCTCAACCGCTCCCACCTCAACCGCCGCTACTACTACAGCCCCAATTTCGTCAACTCCAATACCAAGCTCATCAGTGATTGAGCTTTCTCCGCCTCTCAAAACGGGCTATGGTTCATATTATCCTCCACCGCAACCAGCTCCTACTTCTTCGTCAATAGATGTTATATCCGCACCACCACCGCCAAAAACTAAAAGTGGAACCTCTTCAACAATCGTTTTACCTCAACCCCAATAGTCATTCAAGTTCTAAAAAGTTTCTACATTTGATAAGCTCGATAGCGGATCAAACAGATTAGCTCGGAAAATGGCCTCCTTCTCTTTAAGCTAGCTCTTTGATCCTTTTAGGTAGCTTCTTATATCGTTTCTCAAATTGTGGGCTTGTTTGAATCTCCTCGATGCGCATACTTAGCCAAGGTCAGCTAAAGAACGAATCTTCCTAGTCTTGCCGGCCCGGTATTCCCTTAATCCCTCCTCAATTTTGGTTGGCAAATTTCTAGAGCACATCGAGTTTTCACTGCCTGGCTTATCCACACAGCTCCTCCTCTCCTAATTGGTATAATCATTAGTAAATGAATACTTCAATGGAGAAGAAGGCGCTTGTTGTTATTGTGGTCGCTGTAATCCTGGCAGTAGCCGGGTTTTTCTATTGGAAGACTTACTATAGGCCGCCGGTTCGAGAAGGAGCTTCAGTTGGAGCTACAAGTACTGATTTAGGGAGCGAGCTTTATCGGCAGGCAAATAATCCTTTGCAAGGCGCGCTTCCATCTTCCACTGCCCCCGCCCCCAACCCGATAAAAAATCTCTATAAGAATCCATTTCAATAATGTCTAAAGCAATTACCCTTAAATACTCTCTTCCGCTTCTCATCGTGAGTGCGGCACTCATTATGAGCTACGCTCTTATCGCTCATGCCCAAACAAACTCGTCGGCTAACGGACCAAGTGACGCTGAAATTACCGCTAAAGGAATAGCTTTCCCAATCCCTGAATTGGGGAATTGTAGCAGTATGGATAGTTGTCGTGACTACTGTAATAAGGCGGAGAATATGGATACCTGCATCAAATTTGCCCAAGATCACGGCCTTATGAATAAGACAGAAGCATCGCAGGCGACAAAATTTAAAGAGAAGCTGGCTGCTGGAGTAGGCCCCGGCGGCTGCAGCTCACCCGAGAGTTGCAAGAGTTTTTGCAGCAATACTGCTAATCTTGATACCTGTATTCAATTTGCTGACAAGAACGGTTTTAAAGAGGGGAAAATAGAAGAAGCCAAGAAAGTTCAAGCCTTTCTTAAGTCCGGCGGCCAGATGCCCGGCGGCTGCAACTCCGAAGAGTCCTGTCGCGCGTATTGCGGGGATTTTAGCCACGCTAAAGAGTGTTTTGAGTTCGCTCAAAAATCGGGGATTGAGCAAAACCAGAATGAAAGAGGCGGGAAGCTTGAGTCGGGACAATTTAAAAAATTTGTCGAGCTGGCCGAGAAGGGAGAAACTCCGGGCGGCTGCAAATCTAAAGAAGAGTGCGAGTCTTATTGTCAAAAAGAATCTAATAAAGAAGAATGTATCGCATTTGGTCAAAAAATGGGCTTTATCGACGAGGGGAAGGCTGAGGCGTTCAGGCAGACCGGCGGCAAGGGCCCCGGCGGCTGCAACTCCGAAGAATCTTGCCGCGCCTATTGCAATGATCCGGGTCGTCAGGAAGAATGTTTCAAGTTTGCTGAAGAACATAATTTAATCAACAAAGAGGATATTCAACAAGCAAAAGAAGGTTTTGTAAGGGTACGTCAGGGGTTCTCGGATGCTCCGCCCGAAGTGGTTGCTTGTCTGAAGTCAAGCTTAGGCCCCAACATCATTGAAGATATGCAGGCTGGCAAGCTTACCCCTGGGCCAGGGGTTGGCGAAAAGGTGAAAGGATGTTTTGAAAAGTTTGGTCATCGGGGTGATCCGAAAGAGGCGTTTAACCAGGCGCCACCGGAAATCACCTCTTGCGTGAAAGAGAAATTAGGAGGCGTGTTCGAAAAGATTAAATCCGGGGAGACGATGCCCACGCCGGAGATGGGAGATGCTTTCAGGGTCTGCGGCGAACAGTTGCGGCTATTACAGCAACCGGCTTCGGGTGGAGAAAGACGACGTGAAGGATCTGAAGGCGGAGGACTTGATATCAGCGGATTCTTGCGTAGTGCCCCTCCGGGAGTATCTAGCTGTCTTAAAGAAAAACTGGGAGGCAACTTAGAGAGTATCCAAGCAGGAAACACTCCGCCTGGCCAAGAAGTAAAAGCAACACTAAGAGAATGCTTTAACTCTTTTAAGCCAGAAACTCCTCACCCTCAAGAATTTAATCCACAAGATTTCAAAGGCCATGAAGGAATAAGACCAGCTGGCATTCAAGAGTTTGGAAACTTCATTAGGCAAGAAGGAAGTAGCACTCCAGGGAGTTTTAGACAAGAAGATTTCAAAAAAGGAGAAGAGGGATCGAGGCCCGGCTTGAACAAAGAAACGTTTGATAAATTTAGACAGGAAGGAGGATTTCACCCTCCTCTTGCTCCTTCGACAAACCCCACTCAACCGACATCCCCGCCTTTCGGAAATCCATCTCTACCGCCATCCGAGTTTCGATCACCAATTTTTCCGCCACCTTCTAATACAGCTCCTGCCCCAACACCAACACCAACACCTGCACCCACTCTCACTCCAGCTCCTGCTCCCACTCCAGCACCAGCACCAGCTCCAGCACCTCCTCCAGCACCAGCACCAGCACCAGCACCTGCACCAGCTCCCACCACTCAAACCGAGCGTCCTTCTTTCCTGAGTAATATTTTTCAAGGACTAAGACACTCCTTCGGATTCTAGTCAATCTTAAGAATTCTGTTGCACCCCACTTAATAATGTGGCTAAATTAGCGTTGCAATGCCCTCGTAGTGAAATGGATATCATAACTGCCTTCGAAGCAGTCGTTCCGGGTTCGAATCCTGGCGAGGGCGCACCGAATTAATTTCTCTCATGAAGCAACTCAAAATTCCAAAAGAAGTGACGGGTATAACTTCTGCGTTAATGGCGGCTGGATATAAATCCTATATTGTTGGTGGTTGCGTGCGCAATCTTTTACTCGATCGTTCTCCTAAAGATTGGGATATTGCCACTGACGCCGAGCCAGAAGAAATTCAAAGACTATTTTCGGATACCGTTTATGAAAATGAGTTTGGCACAGTTGGCGTGAAAACCGACAGTAAAGACTCCAAATTAGCTATCATCGAAGTTACTACTTTCCGAAAAGAAGAAAAATATTCTGACCTGCGCCATCCAGACAAGATTGAGTTCACTTCAACAATCGAAGAGGATCTAGCGCGGCGTGATTTCACTATTAACGCGATTGCCTTGTTGCCAAGCGGTGAAATAATCGATCCTTTCTCCGGTGAGAAAGATCTTAAAGCAAAAATTATTAGAGCAGTTGGTGAGTCCGCAAAACGTTTCAGTGAAGATGCCCTACGTTTGATAAGGGCAGTAAGATTCGCTTCGGAACTCGGCTTTCGAATTGAAGAGAAGACCGCAACTGCAATTAAAAAATCAGCTAATCTGCTTGAAAAAATTGCTAAAGAAAGAATAAGAGATGAATTTACGAAAATAATCCTTGCTCCGGAAAAAGGCCCCTATAACGGGATGATTCAACTTGAAGAGCTGGGACTTCTCACCTACATCATTCCTGAACTAAAAGAAGGAATTGGCGTGGCCCAGAATAAGCACCACATTTATACCGTCTGGGAGCACAATCTTCTGGCTCTGGACTATGCCGCCTCCAAAAATTATTCGCTGGAGGTTCGCTTAGCTTCTCTCTTGCACGATGTCGGAAAACCCCGAACCAAAGCCGGCGAGGGACTGGACTCCACCTTCTACAATCACGAAGTCGTCGGCGCTAAAATGACAAAAGCCATTCTTACCCGGCTTCACTTCTCTAATAAAATAATTGAAAAGGTAACTCACTTAGTTCGCACTCATCTTTTCTATTACAATGTTGGCGAGGTTACTGCCGCGGGAGTGAGGCGTTTTTTGGCGCGAGTAGGGGAAGAAAATATTGAAGACCTTTTAAAAGTGAGGGAGGCAGATCGGATTGGTTCCGGCGTGCCCAAAGCGTTTCCTTACAAGCTGCGGCACTTGAAGTTTATGCTGGAGAAAGTGGCATCAGACCCTGTCTCCCCCAAAATGCTTGCCGTCAAAGGCGACGAGGTAATGAAAATCTTGAACATTGCTCCCGGTCCTCGCATTGGCTGGGTACTGAACATTCTCCTTGAAGAGGTGCTTGATGACCCAGCGCGCAACGAGCGTGAGTATCTAGTACCTAGAATCAAGAACCTAGGAGAGCTTAAAGACAAAGAGTTGAAGGAAACTTCAGAGAAAGCGAGGGGGCGGAAGGAAGAATTTGAAACGGGAGTCGAGGAGGAAATGAAGAAAAAATATTACGTGAGATGAGTACCGCGGAAATATCAATTATCGTTGTCGGGTTAATACTTTTTGAGATTGTTTCAAGTGTTGACAACGCGGTGGTTAATGCCGATGTCGTCCGTACTCTATCGGCTCGCTGGCGCAAAATATTTCTTGTTTTCGGAGGACTTTTCGCGGTTTTACTTGTCCGAGGATTCCTGCCTCTTCTTATAGTTTATTTTGCCACACCGGGAATCACTCTCGCCGGAGCTTTTACCGCCACCTTATCTTCAGAGCCGGGCGTCCAAGAAGTAATTGAAAAACAAGCTCCGATTCTTCTCGCCGCTGGAGGTATTTTCTTGATCTATCTCTTTTTCAGCTGGCTTTTCTTGGAGACGAAGAACTATGCTTTCTTTTTAGAACGTCATATCCATAAACATTATTATTTTTGGTTCTACGCATTGGCTTCACTCATTCTACTTTTCGTCGCCTGGATTACCGTGGGGATTAATCCCTTGATTTCAATCGGAGCGCTCGTCGGCTCCACCGGGTTTTTTATTGTGAACGGCTTCCGGCGGAGCGTTGAGGAGAAAGAGAAAGCGGAGATTAGGCGCCCTTCGAATCCCGGCGGCTTTCATTATTTCACCCTCCTGGCGGTCGCTATTCTTTTGGGGGCTGTTTGGCTTGCGGTGGGTAGCGGTGTTGGTCTTGCGGTGGGAATAACAGTTGGACTCGTCGGCGCCGCAGTGATCATCTGGTCAAGGGGTTTCTTTGTATGGCAAAGGAAAAAGCTATTGGTTAGGCCTTCTCCGGATATGAGCAAGGTCCTTTATCTCGTCTTGCTTGACGCCACTTTCTCTGTTGACGGCGTCTTAGGCGCTTTTGCCTTCACGAGGGCAGTGCCCCTGATTCTTATCGGCAATGGCATCGGCGCTATGGTTGTCCTCTGGTTTACCGTAAAAAATTCCGCCCTCGTAAGAAAATACGCCTACCTGAAAAATGGAGCCATGTACTCAATCGGTCTTTTGGGATTCATAATGCTTCTAGAGAGCCTCGGTCGGCATATTCCTTTTTGGGCTTCACCCCTTATCACCGTTTCTATCATCGGTTTCTTCCTCTACCTTTCTCATCAGGAGCTGCAAACCCGAAGTCAAGCTAAAGCTTTATAGTTATTGGGCAATGCCGAAAGAAACGATAAGAGTTCTTAAAGCAACCAAAGCCAGAGCGGGGGTTTTCCAGAATGAGCGGATTTGGCGAATTTTAAGCGGTATCTGGACCGCCGTCTTTATCCCTTTTGTCATAGCTGATTTCTTTCTCCAGGGAAAATACGAATTTCTCGTGGCGCCTATGAGCGCTGTCTATCTAGGAGTGCTGGGCCTCTATGCCGGCACTAAGGAGTTTGACCGATGGTATGAAAGCCATCAAAGTCGCCACCCTGGAGAGTGGTACGTCGTTATCTGGACTATCGTCGCCGTCGCCCTTTTTGCCACTTCGTTTTTCTTAAACGGAGATTATAAAGTATCCTCCGACATAGTGGCTGATTACATTATGGTGCTTACTATTTTTGCTCTTACTCAAAAATCCAAGAGTCTTTACCGCCGAAAGCGTAGAAGTAGATAGTTCATGATCGGATTTTTTGATTCCGGATTTGGGGGACTGACTGTTTTGAAAGAAGTGGTTAAACTTCTGCCTCAATGTGCTTATCTTTATTTAGGAGACAATGCTCGAACTCCTTACGGCGACCTGGATCAAGAAACAATTTATAAGTTTACGACCGAGGGAGTAAGTGAATTATTTAAAAGAGGAGCAGAATTAGTGATTCTGGCTTGTAATACTTCTTCGAGCGGAGCACTTCGCCGAATTCAGCAAGAGTTTCTACCTGAGAATTTTCCGGATAAAAATGTTCTTGGCATTATCATTCCCACCGCTGAGGAGGTAGAAAATTTTACTAACACTAAAGAAGTCGGGATTTTGGCTACCGAAGCGACAGTCAATTCTCTTGCTTATCCTAAGGAGATAGCCAAAGCCAGTCCAGCTATAAAAGTTTACCAGCAAGCTTGCCCGATGCTCGTGCCTCTTATTGAGGAGGGGCAAGTTTATTCAGAAGAAATGGATAATTTGATTGAGATGCACCTCAATGGGCTATTAGCCCAATCAACAAAAATCGATAGCGTTGTTTTGGGTTGCACTCATTACGCCCTTATTGAGTCGCAAATTAAAAAGCACTTGCCGCAAGGAGTTAATCTTATCAGTCAAGAGCCAATCATCGCTAAAAAGCTTAGCATCTACCTTGATAAGCATCCGGAGGTAGATGCTAAGCTTCAAAAAAACGGACAGAGAACTTTCCTTAGCACTGAAGCTTCAGGAAAAGTTGAATATTTATCTAGCTTATTCTACGGTGAACCTGTTAAAATTGAGTTTGTGAGTTTATAGTATCGGGCTGGAGTATGACGGTAGTACGCACGCTTCGGGTGCGTGTAGACCGGGTTCAATTCCCGGCAGCCCGACAGATTAAAAATTATGGTCAAAATCTACCAGAAAACAATCAGGGATAGGGAAGTTAAGACAGTCGAGTCTTTTAGAGTTGGCTCTTGGATTTATGTTGAAAACCCAACCGATGAAGAGATTAAATCATTAGCCGCCGAACACTCGCTTGAAGAATCACTGCTCAAGGACGCCCTTGATCCATATGAGGTTCCGCGAATTGAAATTGAAAGAAAATCAGCTTATCTCTTTACCCGCGTGCCTTACGGTGAAGAGACCAGGATTTCTACTGCTCCCCTTCTTATCGTGATTGGTGAAAATTTTGTCCTCACCCTGTCTGACAAATCCTTCTCCTTCCTAGAAGAATTTCTCGCCGGAAAAGTAGATTTTTCGACTACTCAGAAAACCAAGCTTTTCCTTCAAATATTCTCTCAAATCGTTTCAACCTATAATAATTCGCTTACGCAAATCAGTCGCCGGGTAAGAAGTGTTGGTATTCGCTTGGAAGAAATTACAAATAAAGATGTCGCCCAGCTGGTTGGCCTCGAGGGAGTACTCAACGATTTTCTGGCAGCTCTTGTGCCGACCAACACCATTTTGAACAATCTTTTATCAGGGAGATTCATTGCTCTTTACGAAGAGGATAAAGATCTAGTCGAAGATTTTAGTTTGAGCATCGGGCAGTTGGTAGAAACTTGTAAATCTAACTTAACAACGATGGTTAATATCCGCGAGGCCTACTCGACCATTGTTACTAATAATCTAAACCGAGTTATTCGGTTACTCACTGCTCTTACAGTGATTATCGCCATCCCAACCATGATCTTCAGCTTGTATGGAATGAATGTTGTTCTACCCGGAACTCATTCTCCCCACGCTCTCTTCTGGATTTTAAGCGGCACCGGCCTTATCACTATTCTTCTCCTCATCACTTTTATTAAAAATCGCTGGTTGTAGCTGTCTTGTCGCTTGTCTCTCATTGCTGTTAAACTTTTCTAGGTGGGGCCTGTAGTTCAGCTGGTAGAACACCCGATTCGCATTCGGGAGGTAGGCGGTTCGAGTCCGCCCAGGTCCACCAGTACAGTGACTTGATATGCAAGATGAAGAAAAAAATAAAAGACAGGGACGTGGAGCTTGTCCTTAAAGCTCTAAAAAATGCAGATGATTTTGCAGATATAATCAAACACTATCAGTCACCGATCCGGCGTTATGTTGCTCGTTTAGGTTGTAGGGATACCAATGACGCGGATGATTTACTTCAAGACATATTCCTCAAGGTTTATATTAACCTTAACGAATATGATGCTGATCTGAAATTTTCCTCATGGCTTTACCGTATTGCCCATAATGAAACCGTAAGTTTCTTTCGCAAGAAAAAAGTCCGTCCAAACATATTAAACTCAGAAGAGCTGCAACAACTTATAAAAAACATTGCTGGTGATACTGATGTCGCTGAATCACTGTATAAAGAAGAAGAGGTGCACATGGTAAGGGAAGCACTTGCGAAGCTCGACTTTTCGTATCGAGAAGTGCTGGCCCTCCGTTTCCTCGAAGAAAAAAGCTACACTGAAATATCAGATATTCTTCAAATCCCGACGGGCACTGTGGGTACTCTCATCAATCGAGGTAAAAAAGAGCTAAAGAATATTTTAGAATCAAATAACTTTAAAAAATATGGATAAAGACATATCCAAGGGCGTTATAAGGGAAATGAAGAAGCGCGATCTTACTCCGCGTCCTCGATGGCAGTTTCTTTTGAAAAGATGGGTGTTTTGGTTGCTTGCCATTATTTCTACTATTCTTGGAGGCCTCGCCATCGCGATTATTATTTTGGTATTTATTGATCACGACGTGAGCGCACGAGTATATCTCGAACAAAGTGCTTTTGAAGATATTTTGCTCACAATCCCTTACCTCTGGCTTATGGCTCTGGCTGTACTCATTGGTGTTACCAAATACGCTGTGCGTCATACAAAGTTTGGATATCGCTACACAACCGCGCGAATAGTGGGAGCCGTCCTTGTTGGCAGTATGTTATTAGGCATAGTGCTTAACGCCATGGATATTGGCGGACGTGTGCAGGATTTTCTCGTTGAGACGGCTCCATATTACAACGAGCTTACCCATACATCAAAAGACGCGTGGTCACATCCAGAAAAAGGTTTGCTCGGCGGCACTATCACTACCGTTGTCAGTTCGGAAGAATTTGAACTTATTGATTTCCGCAAGAAAAGCTGGCGTGTGGATACGAGCGAGGTAGAAGATATGGATGATTCGATTATTCAACAAGGAGCAATGGTAAAGATCGTCGGGACCAAAAAAGATAGCTCTCTGTTTCGTGCCAGGCAAATATTTCTTTGGAATAATTAGGATTTGAAAGAAACTCTCGTCGGCCTGCGTAGTAACTAGTGAAAGGTCGATAACAATTGCAAACATAATAATTAACAAGCTTTATGAAATTAAGAAACGCTTTCCCAATTCTGGGCCTCGTCGCTTTATTACTTGGTTCTTCACCGGTGATTGCCTTAGCGGCTTCAAATCCTCAAAAAGGTCAAAGTGCAAAGCCTGTGGTGAGCAAATCCCAGACAAGTTCAAAGCCAGTGGTAAGTAAAACACAACACCCGAAAAAGCCAGTGGTAAGCAAAACACAGAAAAAGAAAAGTGTGACAAAACCGGTGGGCCAGCCAAATAAAAAAGCCCCAGCGAAAAGTCGAAATTAACAAATCAAGATTAATTACATAGCCACGCCATGAAAAACAAATCTATGCTCGCATTGCTCGTTATTCCGCTAGCTGGAATCGGCATTATCGGAAGCGTAGCTTTCGCCGCAAGTCAGCCACAAGGCAGGGCTCAGCAACAGATGGTACAGACTCAGGCGGATGCGCAAGATCAGAATGACAGTAATCTGTCAGAGGCACAGGAAAGTCAGACGCTTCAGAGCAAGGCCACAATATCTGCAGATCAAGCGAGAAAAACTGCAGAAGCGAAGGTAGGAGGTACCGCATCTTCGGTAACACTCGGAGACGAAGATGGTAAGGTGATTTATGAGGTCATCGTTAACGGCCAAGAAGTGAAGGTGGATGCAAAGACTGGCTCGGTGCTTACGCTAGAAAAGCAGGGTAGCGAAGTGCATGACAATCAGAATAAATCTAAGGACGGTGATAAGGAAACTCTCGATGATGCCAACGGTGTAGATCAAGAGACGGCCGACTAAATCCCTTCAACATTATAAAGAAATATCTCCTTGAGGAGATATTTCTTTATGAGCGAATAGTGGTTCTCAATATCCCTCCAAGAAGATCAGCCCGTCCGAGCGAGAGCATGGCGGGGGGTGGGGATCCTCCGCAAAATGGGTTCTGGCTTTTTCAAACAAACACCACCAAAATTATCGGGACATTACTGAGGTCCTGGTTCAGTGCCCGGTGGGTCCACCGCTATCTAAAGGATAATTTTCATATGAAAATTACGCATATAATTTTTGATCTTGGCAATGTTGTATTAACTAATAACTGACATTCTGAGTGGCCGGAAAAATTTAAGGGATACTCTAATTATTTTGGTATCTCATATAAAGGTCTACTGCTACTAGCTAACCTCCTGTAGTTGTTGCCAATCCTGTAATTCCTCGATAATCTAATTCCAATGCTTCAACTACGCCCAGCATCCCGAGTTTATCGAAGGACTAATTCTCACGAAGTCCACTGCTTGAAAAGCGTAAGAATTATCGGGATTTTTCGTCTTCCACTATGAAGGAGCATCGCGATCAAGAAAAGCAACTTTGGGAAGCATATGAGGCCTACGCTGATGCTCTCTTCAAGCACTGTTACTTTCGTATGTATGACAGGGAGTTAGCTAAAGATCTTGTCCAGGAAGCTTTTACTCGCGTTTGGTCGTCCTATCTAATCGAAGGTAAAGAGGTTCTAAATCTCCGGGCTTTGCTCTACCGCATTCTCAGGAATCTTATTGTTGACGAGGCTCGCAGAAAAAAACCTATCCCCCTTGATACTTTGGAAGGGGACGTTACACAACCGACGGATCTCCCAGAGATTGTCGGTAACACCCTAGCCGGCGAGAAAGTAATGAAGCTACTTGATAAACTAGACGGGAAATATCAAGAAGTAATAGTAATGAATTTCATCGATGGCCTCTCTCCTAAAGAGATCAGCGCCATTATTGGAGAGTCGGAAAATGTAGTATCAGTTCGAATTCATCGAGGACTTAAGAAAGTTCGGGAATTGCTGGAAGAAGATCACCATGGGATAGAAGGCATTTAAAGAATATCACTATGGAAAAAGAATTTAGAAAAATTATAGAAGGAGCAAAGCAAATTAAACTCTCCGGAGAGGAGAAGCAAAAGATGAGGGAGAGCCTACGTTTGTTTATTGAGCATAATCCTGTAAGAGAAAAAGTTCTGACTCGTCCTCAATTACAGAAAAGGTCGAGTTTGTTCGAATTAAAATTAAGACCCATGCCAGTATTTGCAGTAATCGCAACTATAGTTCTAGTAGCCGGTGGTGGCACCTCTTTTGCGGCCGAGTCCGCTCTTCCCGGAGATGTCCTCTATGGCGTGAAAGTAAATGTTAACGAAGAGGTTCGGGGGGTATTGGCCGTTTCTGATGAAGCCAAAGCACATCTGGCCGCAGAGTTAGCTGAGCGCCGGCTTCAAGAAGCAGCCGAACTTGTCTCTGAAGGGCGACTCACGGCTGAAGCTCAAGCTCAAATTGAGTCGCGTTTCAACGCGCATGTAGCAAACTTCGAGAATAAAACTAACAAGCTGACAGCTAAAGGCAAAGCTAGGAGCGCTGCAGAATTAAGTTCTAACTTTGAAGCCTCGCTTAAAGCTCGTGGTCAGATTCTTGATGCCCTTGAAGCCAAAACAGAAGGGGTTACTAAAGCAGACGCTCGAGTGGAAGCGCGACCTTTGGCGACGGCAATCCAAATCGGGTTCGGTACAATTCAGAAAACAAGAGCTGATGCAGAAACCCAAGTATCTGCCGGTGCAAAGGCCGATGTGGAAGCCGCCGCTCGGGGTAAACTGCAAGCCGCCACTAACAAAATTACTGAAGTTCGAGGATTGATTAAGCGAACTAAGGGATCTTTTAGTGCCAGCACCACC
>Ga0209515_10002665_pt1 | contig 26991 bp, 30 predicted proteins | sample Subgroupgradi54m_FD_187454 | JGI IMG/M metagenome (GOLD analysis project Ga0209515, IMG submission 187454) | Subsurface groundwater microbial communities from S. Glens Falls, New York, USA - GMW60B uncontaminated upgradient, 5.4 m (SPAdes)... ... | reverse complement strand
CACCTTTTTGTCGATAAAAAAATATATCAAGTTGCTTCGCGACGCATATATTGTCATTTATGTTTCACCATATTTCAATAATAAATTAAAAGAGATCACCAAATCCCCGAAGATATATTACCTCGACAGTGGGTTGCGCAATTTTATCGTACAGGATTTTCGCCCGCTTTCACTGCGTACCGATGCGGGGGCACTTTTTGAGCAACTATTTTTGAAGGCACTTGGGGCACCAACTCAGGATATTCATTATTGGCGAGATAAGAAGGGTAATGAAATCGATTTTGTCCGCCTTGAAGAGGCGCTTATTCCTCATGGATATGAATGCAAGCTTACATTTCGACAATTCTCGACACAAACGGAGTCCGCATTTCTTACCCTTCATCCACAAGGGAAGATTCATGTCGGCGCGCTTTATGGTGGGGAGGGGAAAGGTGGTGTTGCCCCGTGGCAAGTATAGTCTCTTCGCCTCATGATTTTTTGCATAAAGTAAATCCCCAACCGGAATTTTTTGACGATGAAGAGGATGACGAAAACTCCTTGTAGCGATCCAAGGACCGTCCTTGGATAAAGCACTTGGCGACATGGTCGCCAAGTGCGTGTTGACAGAAGCCTGCGGGGGGGTAAAGTGATGGTGATAACTATAAATTACTATCCATTATGGAAAAACACACTCGCGAAGGATTCGAGCAAGAACTTGAACAGAAGAAACAAGAAATGATTAACCAAGCTCATGACGAAGCTTTGGAGGATAATGTACGGATAGACTCCTTGAAAGAACAGCTTGAAGAATTAACAGGGAAAGCACATACCGCTGAGGATGACAGCGCATTTCCCAAGACGAGATTCGAAGAATGGCTTGTCTCAAGAAACACAGAGGCAGAACAAGTGCCCATCATTATCAACCCAAAAGAACAAAATTTCGCCACACTGAAGGATCTTGATCCAATAAAATTCGGCGAGTACACGATCAATCCCGACATGCAAGAAGTTGACTGGGAAGCCCTCCCTCAAGAGAAAATTAAAATCCTCTCACTTGAGGAATTTAAAGGCAAGCCATTATACGAAGTTGCACAGCACGTTGTCGATACGTACAGCGACACCCACCACATTCCCGGTATTGAATTCTGGCAGTGGGCCATCGATGAATATGACAATGCCCCCGATGATGTAAGGGAAAAATATAAAGAACTCAGGGATGGTAAGTTCCATTTTTGTTTCGGTTCACTTCTCTGCCTTCAGGGCGGCTACTGGAGCGTGCCGTTTGTGCTCCGGGGTGGAGTGGCGTGGAACGCCAACGCGCTCGACTCTTCGTGGAACCACAACTGTCGCGTCGTTCTCCTCGAGAAGTGATATTAAATTTCTTTACGTGACCAACCGTAGTTTCCTTCCACGTGCTATACTCTGCGTATATTCATTAGCTATTTTCTTATGGCAACTATTGATGACTTTGCAAAAATTGAGATGAAGATCGGCACTATTTTGGTCGCCGAATATATTGAGGGTGCGGACAAGCTCTTGCGACTCGAAGTTGATTTTGGTTTGAAGCCCGCAAGTGAAGTGCAGGAAGAAACGCCGGAGAGTGCCGAAGAAGTCGCTCCTCAAGCATCGCACGACATTCGCCAGATTCTTTCGGGTATTCGCGAGTACTATGAGCCGGAAGAGCTTATCGGCAAGCAATGTCCATTTGTCGTCAATCTCGAACCACGCACGCTCCGAGGACTTACGAGTCATGGAATGATTCTTGCGATCGGACTTCGTGGTGAGGATGGTGCAAAGAATGGTCTTGCACTACTGCATCCCGATCATGCGGTGCTTCCCGGAAGTACATTGGGTTAATTTTGGCACTGATTAAAGAAATATCGTATAATAGAAGCAATGTCTTTCTTTTCCGCACCCAAAGTACTCACCATGCCCGCCGTTGGTTTCGATATCTCCGTTGATACGGTGCGTTTTATCGAGCTTGAAGAAAAAAATGGGAAGCTTGTTGTCTCGCGTTTTGCTTCGCAAGGCTTTCCTCCTGGTGTTATTGCGCAAGGGCGTATCAACGATCGAGAAAAATTACGTGACGTAATCAAGCTTCTTGTAAAAGAGTACAATCTTTCATTTGCAAATGTTGCACTTCCCGAGGAGCAGGCATATTTGGCAAACATGGAGATTCCCACTGTTTCTCCAAAAGAGATGCATGATGTCATTGAGCTCAAGCTCGAAGAATATGTTCCGATTAAGGCATCTGATGCAATTTTCGATTATGTGACCGTGGGTGATCATCACAAAGAGACAAGTAAGGTTGTTGTCTCGGTGCTTCCGAGTGAAACGGTTGCAGAGTATTTGAGTGTTTTTGAGGGCACCGGACTTACGCCGAAGTCTTTTGAATTCGAGTCTCAAGCAATGTCGCGCGCAATCGTCCCCAAAGAAAACACAGGAACATTTTTGGTGATTGATATTGGAAAACAGATAACCGATATTTTTGTCACTGCACATGGGGTAGTGCAATTTTCTGCATCGCTGGATTTTGGAGGAGATCATATTTCCACCGCTATTGAGAAGGCGTTGAAGGTGAGTCATGAAGAAGCAGAGGCACTCAAGGTAACTCACGGACTTATCGGAACGGCAGAATACCCCACACTCCGCCCTGCAGTGCTTGCTGCGGTTGGTGATTTGCGCGCACGATTGATGCGACACTATTCTTATTGGCAGACACATCATCAGGATAAGACGGGGGGGAACATCGAAGGTGTATTTGTTACCGGTGGAGGGGCAAACTTAAACGGTCTCACCGAATATCTTTCGATGGGGCTCGATGTAAAAGTGCGGATTGCAAATCCGTGGGTGAATGTTGCTTCTTTTGAAGAGTATATTCCACCAATTCATGCACGCGCATCTCAGGGTTATGCGGCAGCAATCGGTCTTGCGCTTCGTGAATTCAGTAGCTAATTTTTTATGATCAACTTACTTCCAACATCTGAACGCGCACACCTCAAGAAAGAGTACAAGCTCCGCGTACTCGTACTCGTTTTGAAATCATTTTTGATACTCGAGATGCTCACTGCAGGACTTTTTTTTCCTTCGTATTACATCATCACTCAGCGCGTGAAAGGTTCGAGCGATGAACTTGCCGCAAAAAAGAAATTGATTCCTCCTGAAAATGCCGCAGCTGAAGGTCAGATTGCAGAGATAAAAAGTGAAATTGCATTGCTGAAGCCGGGAGCTGAGGCAGCCCCTGCATTGCTTCCTTCTACGCTCCTCATTCAGGCGCTTGCGATAAAACCCGACGGAATAGAAATTTCTTCGTATGCTTATGCGGCAACTCCGGTATTTTCTATTCAACTCACGGGAATTTCAGCAACTCGTGAAGATCTTTTGCAGTATCAGCGTGATCTCAAGAATAATCCCCGCTTCATTGACGCAAAGTATGGAGAAAGTTTTATTACCAAAAAGTCAGATATTCCTTTTACTTTGAGTATAACCGCACATTGATTTTCTTTTTATGAAAAAAACACTGAACATCGTTATTGTGCTTATTGCGCTCGATATTGCCGTCGTAGGACTTTTGTATTGGGGAAACATGATTATGGTCGATAAAAAAGGAGAAGAGACCGCAGTGCTCCAGTCATCAAAAGAAGAGACCGAACGTGCGGCAAAGCTTACCGATTTACGCCGCACTCTTCAGGCGGCAGAGAAACAGCGCGAAACATTTGCTAAGCATCTTTTTGATCCAACTGAAGAAAATCAAATCAGGTTTCTCTCGGAAATGGAGCAGTTGGGGACTTCAACAAGTAAGGCACTCCTTGAAACACAGACAATTAGCCTTTCTTCCTCGCCTCGCGCGCTCCATGGCGAGTTCACAATTAAAGGTACCTGGGAACAGGTATTTCATACGTTGCGACTCATTGAAGAGTACCCCGAGCGTATTGTTATTAGTCGTTTCAGTGTGAGTCGCACAAGTGCAGGCACTGCAACTACACCTGAAGTGTGGAGTGCAAATATCGTACTCGATATGATCAATCTTAAACCATAATTTTCCTTATCGTGAAATCCATTCATTCAAAAAATTTTTTTCGGGAGATTGCTGAAAAAGGAATTACTCCGAGCCTCGTTTGGAAAATGATTCTCGGCTTCACTCTTTGTGGTGTCCTTGCAATTGCTGCATGGGCTTTCATGACATATACATGGGCGACACAAGTTGATTCACTAAATACACCACCATCAACAGGGAAGAATGCACGCGATGACTTTTCAATGAAAGATATTGAATCGGTCATTAATTTTTATGAAAACAAACAGAATGCATTCAATGCGCTTCATCAATCGGCTCCTACTTCTACTCCCGAGCCACATATGGTACAGGTGAAGACAATAACAGGGGATTAGGTTTGTTGTGATGAGGGAGACAGGGACTCTCTCCCTACAGGAGCTGTATACCTTGGTGGTCCGACGAGACAGCGAGACCGCTCTCTCATTAGACATCACCACAAGAGTACTTCATTTTTCTAAGGCGGCGACCTAAATTTCAATGACCGAAGGGAACATGAAATTGGAAGTACTCTTTGTGGTGAATACCGCTAAGAAAAATTGATCGCACCAAGGTCTTCGAGTCCCTCACGGACACAAGCAGTTGTGTCCTATCGCGGCCAAAGAAAAAACTGCTCGAAAGCAGTTTTGTTCTTGTGCGCGATGAGGGACAAATACTCGGTCACAGATAATTTTCTTGTCGTCACAAGAAAATTTCTGCGACCCCGACTCGCGGTTTCGCCTGCTGGCGAAACATCGCTCCGTCTTTCGAGCCCCTCGCGAAAGCCAAACAGTTGGCTTTCTATCGCGCAAAAAAACTACCTCAATAAGGTAGTTTTTCTTGTGCGCGATGAGGGACTCGCCGATTACTTCGGCAGGTACTTTTCGGTTTCGCAAAGCCTCAACATCGAAAAGTCTTTCTCGTCCCTCACGGACACAAGCAGTTGTGTCCTATCGCACTCAAATAAAAACACCGCCAAGGCGGGTTTTAATTTGTGCGCGATGAGGGACTCGAACCCCCGACCTTTTCAGTGTAAATGAATTGCTCTACCAACTGAGCTAATCGCGCATGTATTTACTTTCTCATGAATAAACGTTTTCCACTACTACGTTGATATTTACCAAGACAGCTAATTGCGCGCACTCGTATATTTAGTACGATAGTGGATACTATAGCAGATTCTCTGATTTTTGCTATAGTGGGCATGTGTTGCCAAAGTCCCCGTAGTTTAATGTGGGATTTACGCAAACGGCGACCTTCGCGTTTTTCTCCCGAGGTCCTCGGGAAGCAGTACTAGTGTGTACAGCTTCTCCGAGATCACTCGGGCGGAAAAACACGAATCTCATCCGTTTGCGTAAGTCCCATAATGGATAAAACGAGAGCCATGGGAAAATGTGTTACGGTTGTTTGATTGAGGTGCATAAATATGGACGTGCGATGGTCTTCAGTGTAAGCAGTGTAAACGAGTCCCCGTAGTTTAATGGATAGAACAGAAGCCTTCTAAGCTTCGGATCCAAGTTCGATTCTTGGCGGGGGCACAAAATATGTCGGACATTCAAAACAAGATAAAAGAGGTCGATGTGCTGATACTCGGCGCAGGTATCAGTGGTCTTGCTGCGGCTTATGTTTTAAAAAAGAAAGCAAAACATCTTCGCATTGCGGTACTTGAGGCGCGCGATCGTATTGGTGGGCGTGTTTGGAGTGTAGACTTAGGAAAAGGTTTGGTTGGTGAATATGGCGCGGAGTGGATCGGGTCAACTCACAAACATATGCGTGCATTCGCAAAAGAATTGCATGCTCCGCTTGAAGTCCATCGCTATGTCGATACGGGGCATATAACAAAAAAATTGCATCCCGATAACGATGCGTATGAAGCAGTTGAGAAGAAAATTAAAACGCTCTTGCGAGGACTCGATCGCACGACGAGCAAGCTCAAGCGTGCTGATCATTTTTCATGGAATGATTTTCTTCGTCGAGAGGGATTCTCTCGCTCCGAGCTCGTGATTGCCAACGATATCTATAGTGCGGAATACGGAGCAAATATCGATCATGTCACCGCCCTACTTCCAATAATGGAATATGTTGAAGATGGGAGAAATATGGCAATGGATTTTCATGTGAAGGGTGGGAATACGAAATTGATGGATGCGCTCGCAAAAAAAATTGGAAAACAGAATATTTTTCTTGAGCATGAAGTAATAAAAATTCTTCAAGATAAAAATGGAGTTGATGTCCTCTGTCGCAATGACATGCGCTTTCATGCAAAAAAAATTATTATGACGCTCCCCATGCCACTTCTTGCACGCGTACATTTTACCCCCGCACTCCCAATAAGGTACAAAAAGCTCGTTAAAAGTCTCGAATACGGCAACATCACCAAGGTGATGCTTGTGTTTCCGAAACGCTTTTGGGAAAAGGAAGATTTTTCGCAACTCTCGGGTGGACTCGATCAATATGTGTATCACGCAACGCAATCGCAAAAAGGAAAAAGTGGTGCACTCTGTATTTACGCAACCGGAGCACGCGCGGACAAGCTTGCACGTATGAACATGGCGGCAGTGTGGCGTGAGCTTAAGAAAGAACTTTCACCTTCTGTCGATACAAAAAATATTTCCCCACTTTCCATGACACGTCACTTTTGGAAAAAAGATAAATTTGCACGAGGAGCTTATGCTTTTTACGCCCCAATGCAAGGGGATGTGGTACGCAAAACTTTCGGCAAGCCTTTTCGTCATGTTTATTTTTCCGGTGAGTATCTTGGTGAACATCAGGGATTTATGGAGGGGGCAGCCGAGACAGGTATTTATGCGGCAAAAGAAGTGGCGAGCATGCTGTCGATCAAGAAACAAATTAGAAAGAAAGATTGATTTTCGGGCGCATACCGTGTAACATTTCTTCACAAACGAGTGTTCTCATTCGTATACAACATATGGCACCAGTTCCACAATCAATCGGCATCATCATGGACGGCAATCGCAGGTGGGCTAAAGCAAAAGGACTTCCCACTCTGGAAGGGCATCGTGCGGGGTATGACAAGCTTCGTGACGTTGTTTCGTGGTGTCGCGATAGGGGGGTAGGGGCGCTTACTGTCTATGCCTTCTCAACCGAAAATTGGAATCGCAGTGAAGAAGAGGTTGGGTACCTTATGAATTTACTGCGCAGTGTGGTGGCAGATATGGCAAAGGAGGCAAAAGCAAATGACACGAGACTCGTTTTCATCGGCGACCGGACGCGTTTTGCTCAAGACATTGTCACTCTCTTGAATGATGCCGAAGCACTGACTTCTGAGTGCAAAAAATTTATCTTCGGCGTATGCCTTTCTTATGGTGGTCGTGCCGAAATTCTCGATGCGGTACGCCGTGTTCCTGAGGAAAAACGCGCGACAATGAATGAAGAAGAATTTTCAAAATTATTATGGACAAAAGAAATACCCGACCCCGACCTGATCATTCGCACGAGTGGCGAAGAGCGTCTTTCCAACTTTCTCCCGTGGCAGAGTATCTACAGCGAACTTTTTTTTACGGAAACATTGTGGCCTGATTTTTCAGAAGAGGAATTTGAAATGATTTTCACCAACTTCACCTTGCGTGAACGACGTCGAGGAAAGTAGGAGTTTCAGATGTATAATTATCCCATGAACCTCGAGCCTGAAATTATTTATGAAGATGCGATAATGCTCGTGGTCAATAAACCCGCAGGGCTTGTGGTGCACCGCGATGGACGCACTGAAGAGCCATCGCTTTCTGACTGGGTACTCAGCAGATACCCTGAACTTAAAGATATTGGAGGACTGCACACGCTCGACGGAGGACGCTATGAACCACGCGCGGGGATACTTCATCGTCTCGATCGTGAGACCTCGGGAGTTATTCTTATCGCAAAAAATGATGAAACATTTTATTTTTTTCAACGGCAGTTTCTCGATCATTCGATTGAGAAAATTTATAACGCAGTTGTGGTAGGCACACCAGAACCACATGAAGGAACTATCGATTTGCCTATCGGGCGCAGTCGCAGTGATTTTCGCAGGTGGACAACGGGGGAGGATGCTCGCGGGACACAGCGACCTGCAGTTACCCATTATCGCGTGTTGGGGATAATGAGTGGATATTCCTTTTTGGAGCTTCGCCCAAAGACGGGGCGGACACACCAACTCCGTGTACACCTGCTTGCTGTTGGGCATCCTATTTTGTCTGATAGTCGCTATGGAAGCCCTTATGGACTCGGATTTGAGCGGTTGGCACTCCATGCACGCGCACTGAGCCTTGTGCTCCCGAGTGGAGAGCGCAAAACCTTCGAGGCACCATTTCCACAGGATTTCCAAGAGGCAGTTGCAAAATTTGAGCCAGTGTGCTAAATTTCAGCCACTATGAATTCGGTATTACAGAGCAAAATCACACTTTCTCCAGTGAACATGGAGGCACGTCGCAGTCTTGAGTTCAAGACTGGTGACACTGTCCGTGTCTGGGTCAAAGTCCTTGAAGATGCAGCAAAGAAAAAGTATCGCCTTCAGGCATTTGAAGGAATGGTCCTTGCGCGTAAGCACGGGACTGAGGCAGGTGCAATGTTCACTGTGCGCAAGGTTGCAAGCAGTGTTGGCGTTGAGCGTGTCTTCCCACTTTACTCACCAATGATCGATAAGATTGAACTCGTCAAGCGTTCACGTGTTCGCCGTGCAAAGCTTTACTATGTTCGCGAGAAAGCAGTCCGCGATGTCCGCCGTAAATTGAAGCAGACGGTAATGGGAGGAGGCTCCACCAAAGACTTCGAGAAAGTCGCAGTCGTCGAAGCTCCTGTTGTTGAAGAAACAACCGCAGAGGCAGCAAGCTAAATAGGACTTTCGCAAACGGCGACCTTCACATTTTTCTCCCAAACAAGTCGGGAAGCAATACTAGTAAGTATTCCTTCTCCAACATTGTCTGGGCGGAAAAACACGAATCTCATCCGTTTGAGTAAGTCCTAAAAAACTCCGTAAGGAGTTTTTTGTTTGGAGAATAAATTACTTTACAAGATGCGGGGGGGGGGTGTTATTCTTTGACGCATGTTGAATATAAAGGAACAAGGCGTAAATGCAGAAACTGTTTTTCATGGGGAAGCTCTTTCAGAAGCAGGGCGTTTGATATACAAAGAGTCTGCACCAATTTTTGCTCAAGCAATACGCTCAAACCTCAAGGCGGGGGAATATGTGCTCGCCGATTTGGGAAGTAGTAAGGGTGAATTTCTTGAAGATTTCCTGAGTCTTTTGCCTGAATATACTTTCAATACAATTGCAGTCGACGTGAATGTTCGTGATCTCGAGGTAAATATTGCTCATGAAAAAGTTCTTTCAAATATTTCACAACTTGCACTTGCTAATAAATCTATCGATGTAACACTCGCTCGTTATGCACTCGCATGGAATGACCTTGAGACTCAAAAAGAAATTCTCAAGGAAATAAAGAGAACGACAAAACATCTTGCCATCATCCAACATCAGGGGGCGAACTCAGCACACGCAGAAGGATTGCAGGCGAGGTCAAGACAACTTTTCGGTGGGATTGTGCCTCAATTGCAAAGAGATAAATTCTTTTTTAGCACTCCGGAGCAACTCGAACATTTTATGAAAGAGCTCGATATAAGTTTTGAGCGCATTCAAGAGCGAGATGTTCCTGGGTTATCAAATCTATTTATTGAAAAATATAATCTTTCCGAAGTTGATGCCCACAACACGCAAGCAATTCTTTCGGGTGCTGATTATGTCACCCAAGCTGCTTGGATTTTGAAGTTTTAGTTGAGGGTTTGCAAATTTTCCGAGGCATGATATAAATGACCCACCACAAATGCCCAAGTGGAGAAATTGGTAAACTCACTACCTTGAGGTGGTAGCGCCGCAAGGCTTGCTGGTTCGAGTCCAGTCTTGGGCACAAAAATGAGATTCAAAGAGTACATTGTGAGCATTTCGGCTTTGCGAAAGCGGAACAATACGAGGTGGGGTCGAAAGCACTTGGTAAATAAGGAGCTTTGCTCCGCATTTACTTAGTGACTTGTGACCAAAAGCGTAAAGAAAATCTCCACAATAATTCGTGGAGATTTTTCATTGCATTCTTGGTGGGCATGGGGAGACTCGCCGATGACTTCGGCAGGTGACTTTCGATCTCGATGACTCGATAACGAAAGTCCTTTCGAGTCTCCCATGAAAGCAAGCAGTTGCTTTCTCATCCCCACTCAACAAAAATGGCTCGTAATAACGAGCTCATATTTGTACGAGTGGGCGTGGGGAGACTCGAACTCCCAACCCTTACGGGATACGCTTCTGAGACGTACGCGTATACCAATTCCGCCACACGCCCAACACGAGCAGTCTATCAAATACCGCGGAGAAAAGAAAATGCTCCGCCGAAGCGAAGCATTGTGAAAAAACAAGGAAGCCTAATGTTTGTGCCCACTGCTGATATGAATGCCCAGCAGAACGAGTCCCGTTGCAACCGCCAATGCGCCATATCCATCAAATGCTGGAGTTTTGAAGAGCGCGACACATCCTGCAGAAACAAGCACGATGAACGACATTCCGAAATCTGCAGCAATGTGTGCAATGTTCACCTTATGCTTCGTGTCATGATGCAGTTCGTGGACAGCATTGAGTGCTCGGTAGCAAACGTAGTTTACAAAAAGACTCACGACTGCCACAGTCATTACTGCTTCAGTGTTGAAGAGTGTGGGTGGTGGCGTATGAATGCGCTGCCATCCTTCGTGACCAATGAAAAAAGCCGAAAAGAAAAGCGAGAGAATGGCGACAAAATTCCACCAGCCCTCTCTTTCTGCGCGCTGCTCTTTTGTCATTCCTCGCGGGAGGCGTGCTATGCACATACTTCCATAAAGAATGAAGCAATCAATAGCACTGTGGAGTGCATCTCCGCCAAGTGAAATACTCCGTGCCACAAAGGAGAAGGTTCCCAGTTGAATGAGTGAAAGCAGAAGGGTGATCCAAAGTGTAATCTTGTAAGCAAGCACCGTTTGCTCAGTTTCAATATGAGTCGCCATCAAGAGACTCCTTTCTTTAAAAGTTGAGAACAATATTACTGTCTCAAAACTACCTTACAAAGACCCAAAGGTCAAACATTGCCCTGCGATTTGATTTTTTAAAAATTATCTTGTATGATACTGAAATGCACCGAAAGGTGCCTTTTCATTCATGGTGGCTATGATGGGGGGGGGTAAGACTAAGGCTTCTGAAATACTCACAAAGCGTTTACTTTACCATTCCTCAAATTGCTGGTAAAATGGAAAAATGCCACTCATAAAGCAGTGCAAGGTATGCGGTGGAGATTTTAAAACAAAGCCATTTTTTATTAAAAATGGTGGTGGAAAATATTGTTCAACAACGTGTCACCATCAGGGAATTAAAAAAGGGAAAATTATCAATTGCTTCGTGTGTAATACTGAAACATACAAGTCGTTAAAAGCATTGAATAATTCAAGGAGTGGAAAATATTTTTGCGGAAAATCTTGTCAGACAAAATGGCGAAACTCTCAATTTGTAGGAGAAAATCATGCAAATTGGATTCACGGAGAAAATGCCTATCGTGGCGTGCTTCTGCGAAACAAGATTGCAAAAATTTGTGCATTGTGCGAAACAGAAGATGAAAGAGTTCTGGCGGTGCATCACAAAGATAGAGACAGAAAAAACAATAACCTCAGCAATCTTGTCTGGTTGTGTCATAATTGTCATTTTCTTGTGCATAATTTCGGTGTCGGTAAAGAAAAATATTTGTTGAAATAAAAAATCATGGTGACTATGGTGTAATGGTAGCACAGAGGCTTGTGGAGCCTTTAGCGAGAGTTCGATCCTCTCTAGTCACCCCAGACGGTATCTAATATAACCGACTCCGGTTGATTGGATACCATCACAGGAATCTCGGCATTACGTCGGGATTTTTGTGTTTTAGGGGCGACTAAGGCTTTTGATTTACCAGCAATCACCGGTGTGAACTCCACTGCCATGTCGGTCACAATCCGTGGTTTCTGGCATTCTTTGTATTTCTCGGTGAAGATCAAACCCTCGGCTTGCATCAAAGCTCTTATAATCGGACTTGGTATGACTGTCACCACTTTCTTATCGGTTACTTCAAACCGCCCCCAGTAAAGACCAAGGAATAGTCGCTTCATTTCGTCTGGAGCTTTGTTGTAGGCCTCGTAAGATGAAATTGAATTTTTGCCGACGGCAGGCATAGCGGTTGTGTTCGGCCATGACCAACTGGACCCGTTCCCATATTTCTTTGGTGATGAGCGGTTTGTGTTTTCCTACACCTACCAATCCTCGCCAAGGCAAACATATCGCAACACTTAGGGAAGCATTGACTAAGTATGTAATCCTATTTTGAAAAGTGGTATAATATTTTTAATCAATATTATAAATAATTAATCGCCAGCTATTTTATTGAGTAGAGACACAATAAAACGACTGGTTTAATATGAATATGAAAATATTATATAAACTCAGTTCGTTTTTACTCGTATTCTCTCTCGTCATACTGCCAACGGCACCGGCTTTTGCTCTTGGTGTTGATGTAACTCCACCGCCGGTCGCACCTGCTCCGACACCGACACCTGCCCCCGAAGTTACCCCACCACCGGTTGAACCAGTAATACAGATCGTCACTCCTCCGGCCGACACTACCGCACCGGCTATTTCCGGTGTGGCCAATCTGTCTTTAGGCATTACCGATGGAACGATTGTCTGGACGACTGATGAGCTTGCGGTCTCACATCTGGAATACGGCACGACTCAAAGCTACGGTACACAGGCAACGCTTGATGCCACTGCGCTTCTCGCTCACACCGCGGTTCTTTTGGGACTGACCGCAAACACCACGTACTATTACTGTATCCACGCTACGGACATTGCCGGTAACACCGCAAATTCGTGTGGACATTCTTTTACCACCGCTGCACAGTCGGTTATTACAGATACAACACCGCCTGATGTGACCACTTATCACTGAGGGATCTATCACCACCACATCGGCCACAATCGGCTTTACGACGAGTGAAGTCGGAAACGCCCGAATTGAATACGGGACGACTGCTGGATATGGAAATGGTACGCCTCTTGATACCAATCTTGCTCTGACTCATAGCGTCACTCTTTCAAGCCTTACTCCAAATACTGAATATCACTACAGAATTATCTCCAGTGATGAAATTGGCAATGAGACGATACCTCCGACGAGACATTTATGACTGAAGCGGTGTCTGTAAGCGTAGCCGTGCAAACTCCTGCCGATACTACGGCACCTGTTGTCTCTGGAGTCGGAAGCATCACACTCGGCATCACCGACGCTACACTCGCATGGACAACCAATGAGCTCGCAGTTTCGACACTTGAGTATGGAACGACTCAAGGTTACGGATCACACGCGACACTTTCGGTAACCGCCGGACTCGCTCATACCGCAACACTCACTGGTCTTGCCGGAGGTACGACCTATTACTACTGTATCCATGCCACTGACCTCGCAAACAATGTTACAAATTCCTGTCCGCATTCATTTACCACTGAACCAGTTCCTGTAGTTGCTCCGGTAACACCAAGCGATACAACTGCTCCTCAAATTTCACTCATAACCGTCGCTCCGATTACTACCACTGGTGCTACGGTTGCTTGGACGACGAATGAACTTGCTACTTCTCAAATTCAATATGGTACGACGATAAGTTATGGGCAGACTACTAACCTTGGTGGTAGTGCTTCATTGACACATTCGACAACACTGGCTTCTCTGTCTCCGGACACAACCTATCACTATCGCCTGACTTCAACTGATGCATCGGGCAATAGTGGAATGAGCTCCGACGAAACATTCACCACAAGCGCTCTGCCTCAAGTACAAGTACAGGTGCAATCACAGGCATCTACAGTTGTTATCTCTGGTATCGAAACTGCGTCTGTATCAACTTCAACAGTAACGATCGCTTGGACTACTGACCTCCCATCTGACTCGCAGGTGGAGTATGGAGATAGCGACAATCTTGGGACGCTCACTACTCTTAGTTCTACACTCACCACATCGCACTCAGCCACGATTACTGGCCTCGCTCAAAACACCAACTATATTTTCCGCGTAAAATCAAAACCGCTTGGTGCAACGGTCGCCACTGTTTCGGAGAATGATGAATTCAATACATTAACTCATTCAATACCGGTCGTAGCTCCGGCCAATATCATCTCGGTTTCTTCCGGAGGAATAACAAGCACAGGAGCGACCATCACCTGGAGTACCGACAAAGGAGCAACGTCGCAAGTACAGTACGGAATCAGTTCAGGCTACGGCGTATTGAGTACAGAGAATACAACTCTTGCTACTTCACACTCCGTATCTCTCACTAATCTCGAACCAAGCACAACCTATCACTTTAGAGTTGCATCAACTGACGAAGTTTCGAACGTCACGTTTTCGGAAGATTACACATTCACCACATCTGCGGTTTTCTCGAGTAGCTCTGTAAGTAATATTGGTGGTAGTAGCATTCCGACAGCGATAACCACGCTCACCATCGGTGGCTATGATAATGCATCTGTAGAATTAGAATGGCATGTCAGCACAGGAAGTGCAGATATCGCGGTCGAGTATGATGTTCGCTACAGTACTTCACCAATTGATTCCTCAAACTTTGCACAAGCTACTCAAGCACAGATTACGCCGATCTATTATGGTGATGTTAGCCCTATCGGAACAGAGCGTGCATATATTATTGCAGGATTAAGTCCAAATACTACATACTACTTCGCAATAAAATCAAAACATGAGAACAGTGCGTATTCCAATATCTCAAATGTTGTTTCAGTGACAACCACGGGAGGAGAAAGTATTAATAACGAAAGCAACCAAAACCAAAACAGCATCCTCGAAGTTTCAACATCGTTAGGTCAAGTCGTGGTTAGTTCCGGTTACGGTGGAGGTGGAGGAGGCGGTGGGGGCACGAGTGTTGGTAGTTTTGAGCCGACCCTCGTCAAAGCCGAACCTGCGGACGGACAGATCGTCTTTGAATGGAATAACCCCGGCGAAGCGAACTTTGTGCGAACCGTTGTTGTTAAAAAAGAAGGAAGCTACCCGACTTCACCTTCCGATGGCCAGACTATCTATGAAGGACGTGGCGACACTTATGCCGATACCAGTCTCCAGAACGGCAAGACATACTACTACACCGTCTACTCGTACAATCACTCTAAAACATATTCAAGAGGCGTGAATGTTTCTCTCGCACCGAACGTCGGCAATAAGCAAATAAAATTCAATGAAAGCGGTACGCTCGCATCTTCAACTCCAATATTTCATTTCGTGCGTACCTGGCAGAAGGGTGATAAGGATATTGAGGTAGAGCACTTGCAGGAAATTTTGGTTGCCGACAAAGATTCATATCCTGAAAAGCTGGTGACTGGATATTTCGGATCATTGACACAGTCTGCGCTCAAGCGTTTTCAAGCCAAGCACGGACTTTCTCAGACTGGAATTGTTGATGTTGCAACACAGAATAAGTTGAACACCGTCTCGCATTCAGAAACTAAGTTGAATATTCCGATGGACGTCGTTGTTTTTCAAACTGATCTCAGGCGCGGTGATCAGGGTGAAGCAGTCGAAGACCTTCAGCAGTATCTTATCTACGAAGGAAGCTATGTTGAGGCAATTATAAGTGGGTACTTTGGTGGTTACACCCACAATGCCGTCAAAACATTCCAAGCAAAGTACAACATTAATCCTGTATCTGGGTTTGTCGGTTATAAAACACGGCACAGAATGCAACAGCTTAGTGGGGTGTAAGATTTGCTTAAGTTAAGCAAATCGTCCCACGCTTTCAAATTTGGTTTTACAGCTCGTCAGTGTTTCAATTGGTGCAAAGCTCGCCACAAGGGCAAATAGTTGGGCAAAAAACGGTTAGATAAGGTCAGTTGTGGTCGATAGGAAGTCATAGTTGTAGAACTTGGCAACCTTCTTGATATTGTTCATTTTTTCGCGTACCGTAATCATATAACCTCTGTCTTCGAGGACTGTTATAACTCTGGACAGTGTGCGACCCTAAAACAAAAGACTGCCCGCAAGGCGGTTTTTGTGTTAAGAGAAAAATAATGCCCATTTTGCAGCATAAAGGGTACCCAATTTCCTCCATTCCTATCCCCATTTCCTTTGAATAAAAGATGATATAATCTGCGCATGCAAGAGAATGAGAACTGGACGAACATCTTAGAGTTTGCACGCTGGGCACCTTCACCGCACAATGTGCAGCCGTGGAAGTTGAAAATACTAGATGATACGCGAGCTGAATTGTTTTATGATGCAGCAAGACTACTTCCCGTTGAAGATGCAAATGGAATGTTTCTTACCGTTGGATTTGGTATTTTTCTTGAGGCACTTGATGTGGCAGCTAGTCCGCTTGGGTTCAAGGTTAATGCCCAGTTTGGAGATCCGATAAATACGACGACCATTGGTGTTCAACACTTTGCATTTTTAGAGCTTGTCCCACTTTCTCCGAATGACCCCCTTAGCAGAGATCTGCTTCTTGAGCGTGGCACCGCAAGAAGTGACTATCTCAATCGACCTATTGATCCAACGCTCGTTCGTGAACTCAAAGAAATTGCACGGCAGCATAATGAAATTTTTGAAGTGAGTAGCGATCCTAATCTAGTAAAGTGGATGCTTGATCTCAATTGTGAGACTATGTTTTATGATATGGAGGATGATGAAACACGAAAGGAGGTTGGGTTGTGGATCCGGTATACTCGAGGTGAGGCAATGAAAAAGGGCGACGGTCTATGGGTTTACTGCTTGATGGGGTCGGCACTCATAACAAAAATATTCTTCAATGCGCGTTGGATAATTAATCTTCCCGTTGTGCGAAATATTGCGCGCCGTAGTTATGTTCGCCAAATGAAAGGTACGAACACCATCGCATGGCTTTCTGGGGCACTTAATACACAAGTTGAGCAGGTCACCGCTGGTCGGATGCTTTTACGCATGTGGCTTACAATGACAAAGTACGGTGTCGGCCTTCACCCTTTCGGCTCTATCATCACAAATCCTAAGGCTCATAAACAGCTCTGTGATAAGATTATGGTCGATGAAAGTGAGCGCATGCTTTGGCTGGTGATGCGTATGGGTTATGCTGCCGAGGTCCCGAGGAGAAGCTGTCGCAAAACATTAGACGAAATTATACTTAAGTGAGAAATGAAAAGAATAATCATATTTTTAATACTTCGGATGTCAAAGCTTACACGCAAGATGCTCTCGTATTCCGAGCATACTTATCGTATTTTTTTTGTGCGAGGACTCGAATCTGCTCGTTGGCAATTTGGCATATGGAAGGCTTGGCGTGTTTTTGAGCATGCACGTGTTGCTGTGCCGGCATACAAAAAATTTCTTAATGAGCGAGTTACCACGGTTCCGCTCAGTGGCTGGACTCCTGTGCTTGATATTATTCCTTCTATGGATAAAGAATCATACGTTAAAAAATATACGATCGAAGAGCGTTGTGTCGACGGTAAAATCCCTTCGCGCGGGGTGATGATTGATGAGTCTTCGGGTACGAGCGGCTCTCCAAATAACTGGGTTCGTGGACCGAAAGAGCGGGAAGCTGTTCGCTTCGGGCTTCATACTGCAGTCCACTTTGCTGTTGGCAACAAACCGATCTTCTATATTGATGCATTCGCGCTTGGGCCGTGGGCAACAGGCATGAACGTGGCGATGTCGCTTGTTGATATCGTCATGCTCAAAACAACAGGACCCGATCTCTCCAAGATCATTAATACACTCAAGCTTTTTGGCCCATCATATCATTATGTCATTGCAGGATACCCTCCATTCCTTAAGTCTCTTTGTGACTCTGAGGAGATCGATTGGAGTCAATATGATATCGTCGCATCTTTTGGTGGCGAAGGAATGAGTGAAGGAATGCGCGCATATTTACTACGCAAGTTTAAGTTCGTGTATGGAAATTACGGCGCTTCAGATCTCGAGATTAATGTAGCTTCAGAAAATGACTTCACCATCGCTCTTCGGCAGAAAATTATGTCACATGAAGGTCTCTACAAAAAGATCGTTCGGCATAATTCACTTCCAATGGTGTTTCAATATAATTCTTTTGATTACTACATTGAAACAAATCAGGGGGGTGAATTGCTGGTAACGTTGTGCCGCATGGAAAACATCTCCCCAAAGGTGCGCTATAATATTCACGATCTTGGACATGTGATGCGCCTCCCAGAGCTTGAACGGATATTAAGGGAAGAAGGATTATCGCTCGATGATATCGGATTGCTACCAACCGACCTTCCGTTCCTCTTTCATTATGGACGCTCAGACATGTCTGTTGCTTTTTTTGGATCAAAGATCACTCCTTCGGAGATTGAAGAGATCGTTTTTGCTCACGAAGGGATTCGTGGTGATGTCGCATCATTCTCAATCATTACCACCGAGGATGAACATGCGAACAAGCGTCTCACTCTCGCGCTTGAGCTTGCCCAAGGGAAGGAGAAACTTTCGTATGAGGGCGACCTCGCCAAAGAGCTTTTTGATGCGCTTCGTGTTCGTAATCAAGATTTTAGGGAGGCATCTAAGATGATTCCTGCAGGCTTTGAACCGGGCGTTGAGGTGTCGCTGTTTGGTGAGGGACCATTCGCAGTCAACGATATTAGGCTTAAGAAGCATTATATACAACAGCGTTAAAACTATGGAAAATGAAACAAACATGTTCGTGCAAGGGAGGATGCTTGAAGGTGCGATCGCGTACTTACGTTCAGAGAAGGGCGAGGATGGGGTTCAAACTCTCGAGCGAGAGACTGGCCCGCTTATTTTTGATGCACATCGAATGTATCCACTTTCAGAGCTTTCAAAATTACAAGAGTTGGTGCTTAAGTCTGTTTATGAAAAAGTAGAACCTGCTCATTATCGGGATCTTGCGATTGCGACATATCGAGCATTTGGCAATACTATTGGTGGTGCAACGCTCACAAACATTGGAAATACTCCACAGGCGATGCTCGAAAAAATTCAGGAACTCTGGAGCGTTGTAGTGAGTTTCGGCGAGCGTAAACTTCTTTCAATTAACAATATTGAGCGTGTCGCGCGTATTGAGATCAAGGGAGACCCTCGCCCAATTGCTTATCTAGAAGGGGCAATTATTGGCTGCCTCGCAAATGTTGGCGCGGACGCAAAAACAAAAGTCCTCGAAAGCACAGGAGGAGATGAACCTTCTTGTCTTATTGAGGTGAGGTGGTAATAAAAGGTGATCGCAAAAATAGCCGCACTTTGGTGCGGCTATTTTATTTTAGAGCCTTGCTGATTAGCGCTTTGCAACAACCTTCTTCTTCGCTGCTGAGACAGCTTTCTTCTTTGCAGCAGGCTTTGCTGCCTTCATCATGTTGCTTTTCATCATCATTTGTTTCATGTTGGGTATTGTGTATTTAGTTTATGTAATAGTCGACCTTTTGAAGCTATTGAGGAAATGGGTAATAAGATCAATGGTTCGTTCGACGTCATCCCATGAAAAGAGTTCCGCGGGGAAATGTGTATATCGTACGGGGATACCAATAACGATGGTCGCAGTTCCTGTGCCACTCACTTGAATAGGGTCGGCATCTGTTGCGGTCGGCCCCGCCTCAGCATCTATTTGATAGGGGATACCTTCACGTTTTGCGATTTCCTTGAGGATATAAAACAGTTCTGTATTAGTATTGCTCCCACGGCTAATCGTTGGTCCATATCCAATGCGAATGTCACCAATCTCTTCTCGGTCAGCAACAGGAACATCTGTTGCGGCAATAGTGTCGATAATAATTGAGTATTTTGGTGCAATTCGATTTACGGCTGGGAGGGCACCTCTTGATCCAACCTCTTCTTGTGTTGTGGTAACCACAAAGAGGCTGACTTCAGGGTTTGGATTTTTACTGAAGCGGCGAATGAGTTCGGTGAGTGCGTAGACCCCGAGCTTGTCATCAGCACCGCGGGCAAGGAGGTGATTATCGGGGAGCTCTCTTATTGCAGTGTCATAGACAACAGGGTCACCAATGGTAATGAGCTCTTTTGCTCTAGCATTTGCACCAATATCAATCCAGAGTTCTTTGTATGACGCGATCGTGGTGCGAGCCTCTGCGCTCGCTGTGGGCCACACCTCCTCTCTTCCGATAATTCCTGATATGTGCCCGTTTGTCCCGATGATTGTTACAATTTGACCAACAGCAATGTCGGGCTCAATTCCCCCAACTGGTTGAAAATATATGAAGCCATCGTCGCTGATGAAGGTGACAATAAAGCCAACTTCATCAGCGTGGGCAGTGATGAGCACTTTCTCGGGGCCAGTGCCTGATTGTGCAGTAAAATTATTGAGCACATCAGTGAATTGAATATTTGCCGTTTGCGCAAGAGTACGTGAGACAAACTGCTGAAAAATAGTTTCATTTCCCGAGATGCTAGGTATGCTTACAAGCTCTTCAAAAAGTTTCTTTGTCATTATATTTTATGTTGAAGTTTATAGATTTTATCACGAATGTTTCCTGTGGCAAGAGTTTTTTATAATTTCGTTTTGAAGAAGTGTACTACTGGAAACTTTTCTTTAGCGCCGCAAGAAGGATACTTATTTTTTTCCAGTGCGGGGTTACTCGTGCTACTTTTTTATTGAGATGAAGCAGAGAGTAGACCGCTTCTCGTGCCCCGCGAACAGAGTACTCTTCCGTGAAAACAACATCTTGTGGTATCTCAACATACTGCCCGATGAGTGCAAAGTTCTGAGAGTGTCTCGGAACTACCAGGGGGCGATCTCCTTTTTTTCGAGGTTGAAACATTGAGATGATGTAGGGGAGCATGGCAGGAATGATGTTCACAACATCATTCCTAATGATTTCCCCATGTTCGACGAGTCCGAGGTGTCCGATGAGTTCGGTGAGCATTTCGTCGCCTGTGCAGTCACGTATCGGCTTCTTGATAAAGTCCCCAAGCGTATCCATGTTGAGCGCATATCCCCACATGACTGTTGCTGTTGTTCCGATTTGGTTTTTGTAATGTGGCTGGACTGGAATCACGATTGAAAGTAACCAAGATGAATCCTTGAAGGTCATGAGTGCGTTTCCGGGAGGATTATTAAATTTCTTCGTAATGAGATTGATAAGTGCTGAGCTCTTGGATGTTATAGTGAAAGATTCCCAGACGGTCTCATTTGGATTGCTGTAAAATGCACTAGGGTTTCCAAGTGTAGGGACTTTGGATGCAATATTTTTCCAAAGTTCACCCGATATCGGGTTTTGTGTTGCAAAGACTGCAGGAGTATTACGTGTTCCGAGTCTTGAGTTGTCAGTCATCGAGCCTAGAGTAAGGATGCATATGTCAGACTCGCCAAGCTTGATTGTGTTTTCAACCTCGGCACTCTTTATGTGAATTTTTTGAGCACGGAAAGGATTTTGTCCTTCAAAGTCAATATCGATGACTCGCGCATTTATGCTGAGCCCCACACCGTTGTCTTGCAGATATTTTTGTATAGGGAGAATGAGCGACTCATATTGATTATATGGAGTACGCGTAACATCTTCGAGTGTTTCGATGCGGGGAAAGAGATGCAAGAAACGAAACATATAGCGTTGAAGTTCTACGAGACTCGACCATTTTTGAAATGCAAATGTTGTTTGCCACAGGTACCAGAAATTTGTTTGAAAGAAATGTGGTGAGCGTGTAAACCACTTTGCGATCGTCATGCCTTCAAGTGACTTCTCGCTTGAAAGAGCGAGCTTAATCAGCGCGAGTCGATCAGTGTTGTTAAGTCCCATTTTTTTTACATCACAAACCACCCCATACTTATCAATGAGACGTGCGTTGGAATGGGTAGGATGACGGTGGTCAAAATCAATGATTTCCTCATAAAGATTCATCCCAGGACATTCAAGCGAGGGGATACTTTTGAGTAGATCCCATAGATTTTCGTAAGTTTCTTCATTGAGCATTCTTCCACCACGATTGACATATCCCTGCAATGGATCTCCGGCGCCATCATTACTTCCGCCGAGAAGGGGAATGGCCTCAATGATATGAATATTTTTTCCTGGAAAATTTGCGTCACGAATAAGATAAACAGCGGCAGCGAGCGAAGCGATACCTCCACCGATAAGATAAGCGTTGCGTTCCATATTTTTATTTAAGTATATCATGGCTTGCAAACAAATTTATTTTTAGTCAGAAAAATAAAATCCCATTGCATTAATGGTGTAAGTCACCACTAAAACTTAGAACACGTGTGATGCAAAATAAATGGTGCCTGATAAATGGTGCCTGACCCCGTTTCCGTTTCAAAATAAATGGTGCCTGATAAATGGTGCCTGACCCCGTTTCCGTTTCCGTTTCTGACCCCGTTTCCTGACCCCGTTTCCGCTGACCCCGTTTCCGTTTCCAGTACATTCCTAAAAAGCGGAACAATCTGGAACTATGTTAATAAGTGTTAAATATTCAGTTTTACTAATGTTAAATAAGGATATATTTATATACCCATTAAACCCTTGTTTTTGTTCATATTCAGGTATAAAATGTTAATTAATGAGCGATGGAAATGTAAATAAAGAGGGATTCAAAGAAATACCTTTAAAAATATATGAGCCAGCATGGGGATCAGAACTCGCAAGTACCATTGTTGAGCTTGAAAAACTGCGAGTAAAAGAGCTTGGTGGACCAGTGCCGCCGTACATATTTTTTCAATTGAAAAATATTTTTCAGATGATGGAAAGTCTTGGATCTGCGCGCATAGAAGGAAATCACACCACACTCGCAGAGTTTGTTGAAAAAATAATTGATCAGACACCGAAAGACACCAAAGAAGAGTCCATTCGTGAGATTTTCAATATTGAACGGGCAATTGAATTTATCGAGACAAATATATTGGAAGATGGAAAGATCACTCGTGCACATATTTCCGAGATCCATAAAATTATTGTTGATGGGCTTACGCCACCGCCAGATGGAGAGGGGTCACGATATCCAGGGGTTTTGCGTCCAATTCCAGTAAGGATTGCTATGTCTTCGCACGCACCACCAGACTATGTCAAAGTACCGGAGTATTTTGATGAACTCATTGCATTCGTGAATGCAGATACGAGTCCTCAAAACGATCTCTTGGTTACCGCGCTTTCGCATCATCGCATGGCGTGGATTCACCCATTTGATAATGGCAATGGGAGACTGATCCGCATGTTTACCTACGCACTCCTAATCAAGCAGGGTTTCAAGGTGCACAACGGGAGGATATTGAATCCCACGGCCATATTCTGTATGGATCGCAATGAGTACTATAAGTTTCTTGCACTTGCGGATACTGGTGAAAAAGAAAAAGTACTCGAGTGGTGCCTCTACGTGCTTGCTGGACTCAAAGAGGAGATTGAAAAAATTGACCGTCTTCTGGATTTAAAGTACATGACAGAAACAATCCTGATACCATCCTTATCGTATGCGCTTGAACGACAGCTCGTCACAAAGCGAGAGTTTGATATCTTGAGTGCGCTGGTAAAAAGTAAGTCGATGACCATCAAGTCGTCAGATCTTGATGTCGTTATCGGAGAAGAATCACCAGTGCAACGTTCTCGTATTCTTAAGCGGCTCAAAGATAAAGAAATGCTCCGCCCTGTACCAGGGAAAAGTCGGGTGTACACCATTGGCTTTGTGAACAATTATTTATTGCGTGGAATATTTTATGTTCTTGAAAAGAATGGATTTGTCCCACCATCTTTAAACAAGAAAAATTAAAAGCTTAATTAAAATTATATGGAAAAAGAAAAATGCAAAAAGTGTGGGAGTGAGGATGTCGTCATGGTTGAATATGACATGATGCATCCAGACCATTACGATGGGGTAAGTGAAATTAATTGCATTAAGTGTGGTGCTCGCTTTGGCCGCTGGTCAGGTAAAGAATTGGGACAAGGAGAAACCGAGAAGCGTTTTGTTCAAAAGAAGTAGTCACGCAAAGGGAATCGATTTGGGAAAAATCTTCTGAAAAATAAACAGATCTGAAGTCTTTGGCTATGCCGCATGTGTCCACAGTCTACGCATTGTTCGCTAAACAGGTTCGAAATCTATCCACTACGGCACCCTAATGGGAATTGAGCAGAGAATACATTTGATTTGGGCTGTAAAATCAGTTCGAACTTGGTATACTTTTGAGATGAAGAAAAACAAAATAGTAACCTACGTATTGCTCGCACTCGCAGAGCTCCCGATTTTGTTCGTCACCTTAATATTTTCATACAACGAATGGACACTGTGGGGAAAGCCATCTTTTGAATTTAAGTCCTTAGCTATATATCTGCTCATATTTGTTTTTATTGCGTCGACTTACGTCATGGCAATTCTTGGAAGGCAATGGGCGTTTCGGCTCAATGTTGTGTTAATGGCCGTTTTCGTTTTGCTATTTTTTATTTTTTCATTTGTGTAGGGAATTTAGGGTGAGGTAAATATTACTATCCCATCAAACAGGTTCGAAATCTATCCACTACGGCACCCAAAAATTAGAACACGTGTGGCGCAAATAAACCGTGACTCCCTGCTTCCCATTTCCCCATTTCCATTTCTCATTTCCATCGGACCGAAGGTCATGAAACTCACTATGGTTTATAATTATTGATACAATAAGAGAAATTAGATTGAAATATCATATGACAAAGAAAAATATATTAATAGTCTCACTCGGATATCCTCTTTATGTCGGGTTAGTTCTCTTCACTGATAAAATATGCAAATTTTCATGGTGTGACATAGGCGCAAACGCACTCATCGACTTCTTGTTGATAATTTTTTTTCCCATGCTCCCAGTATTTATTTTCTCTCTCATTACCTACAAAATGCGTGACGAAGTTTTTGAAGCATGGCGAAACTTTTCTTACTGGTGGATTCCACTTTCAATATTTCTCATCCTTATAACCCCAGAGAGTAACAGCGTCATTATGTCCTGGGGTAAAGAAATCCCCGCAATTGGCATGTCACTACTCTATATGGGAATTAGTATCGGTGTGATTCTCGGTAAGGGGTTTAAATTGCGAAGATGGTCCACAGCTGGGGTTATTCTTTTTAGTATTTTCCTGACTCTGCTCGGAATCTATGTTTACCGCATTTCGTTTTAAGTAGTCGTCCGTACTATCACCTGAAAAAAAGACAGTCCTGCTCTGCGTAGAAAATATGCAAGGTACACTGTTGCACGCAATGGAAACTCTTTTGTGCTATACTTTTATATAGTATAAGCTAATAATATATCTATGTTTGATCTAACCAACAAAGTTGCGCTCGTTACGGGCGGAGGGCGGGGGATGGGACTGGCTCATGCACTGGCACTGCTTGGGCAGGGTGCGAAGGTGGCTGTCACTGATGTGAGCGAAGAGGAGTGCGCGCTTCTTGTCGATGATGACGCTTTGCGCGGAGGAAATGCGGTCTGTTATCAAATGGATGTTTCAAGTAAGCGCGACATCGATCGTGTCTTTGATGAGGTGATAAAGCAATTTGGACGCTTGGATATTCTCGTGAATAATGCGGGAGTGTATATTCCCACACCTGCGCTTGAAATGACCGAAGAGGTATGGGACGATACGCTCAACATCAATCTCAAAGGACAATTTCTTTGTGCACAACGCGCTGCGAAGGAGATGGCAAAAAATAAATGGGGGAGGATTATCAATATTTCATCAGTTGCATCAGGGCAAGCAGGGTTTGGGATTGCAGGGGGTGTACACTACTGTGCATCAAAAGGCGGAGTCATTGCAATGACCGAGGCACTTGCGGTTGAATGGGCTTCCTTGGGAATCAATGTGAATGCGGTCGCGCCGGGTGCGATTGATACGGCAATGAGTCGGAAGACGCGAATGACCGAAGAAGAAATGAATAGCTTTTTAGCGGGGAGGATTCCACTAAAGAGAATCGGAAAATCCGAAGAAGTTGCACCAATGGTGGTCTTTCTTGCGTCGGAAGAAGCGAGCTATGTGACAGGAGCCACGTTTTATGTCGATGGGGGATGGCTTGCGGCATAGGAGGGCTAGGTTCAGTGCACAGCGAATAACTTTCTTATATAACTAACCTTGTGTATACTATATGCAAGGTTAGTTATATTATGAAAACCGATTCGATTGTGGCACCAGAAAACGTTGGAGGCATACTCGCCCAGGATATTGCAACAAAGGCGAGTTTGCTTGCTGCGATTGTCGAGTCATCTGATGATGCAATCATTGGAAAGACACTCGACGGTACTATCATGAGTTGGAATAAGGGAGCCGAGCGACAGTATGGATACACGGCACAAGAAGCTGTTGGTAAGCCTATGTCACTGCTTATTCCCAAAGATCGCGTGGATGAACTTCCTAAATTTCTCACGATGATTAAACGTGGGGAGCCTGTTGCGCACTATGAAACAGAGCGTGTGCGCAAAGACGGGAAGCGTATCGATGTGTCGGTGAGCCTTTCTCCTATTCGTGATGCGAGCGGAAAAGTTATTGGTGCTGCAGCAATTGCGCGGAGTATTAGTGAGCGCAAACAAGCGGCACAATATGCCCGCTCGCTCATCGAAGCTTCACTCGACCCACTTGTGACCATTAGTCCGGAGGGAAAAATTACCGATTGTCGCCTGAGTCAGCGCATTTTTTGTGTGATAAAATAAACACCATGAAGATTGAATGGAACAAAGTAACATGGTATTCAAAAATTGCCGCCGTCATTTTGTTTGTGGGAGTATTTTGGCTCGGATTTTGGCTCGGCACATTTCGTGTCCAGAAGATTTATATTGAGGTGCCACACTTTGTGCGCGTGCATGATGTGGTAAAAGATATTGCTCGCGATACTCCTGTTGCTTCATCAACTCCAATTATTCCTCCTTTAAAAATTTCTCCCAAAGCAGAATGTTTCGTCGGAGGATGCTCGGGGCAAATTTGTTCAGAGAATGCTGACATGATAAGTACTTGTGAATATCGTGAAGCGTATGCCTGCTACAAAACTGCGCGCTGT
>Ga0209515_10002664_pt1 | contig 26993 bp, 23 predicted proteins | sample Subgroupgradi54m_FD_187454 | JGI IMG/M metagenome (GOLD analysis project Ga0209515, IMG submission 187454) | Subsurface groundwater microbial communities from S. Glens Falls, New York, USA - GMW60B uncontaminated upgradient, 5.4 m (SPAdes)... ... | reverse complement strand
TAGCGTTTTTTCTCGGCTACGACTTGTCGCTCGGACTCGCCATATCCAGATATGCCTCGTCCTCCGCGACTGCGTCTCGCTCGAGAAAAAACGCTCTCGTTACGCCATTTATTTTGAGATGGGTTCTAGCTATTGTAGCCAAAGTGGCTACTTTGTCAACTACACAAAACTTTCTTTGAAAAAACTCACAAGCTCCGCAATCTTCATTCGCTTCTGCTTCCCCGTATCGCGGTCGCGAATTGTAACCGTACTATCTTTTTCTATGGTGTCGAAATCTATAGTGATGCACCACATCGTACCAATTTCATCTTGTCTGCGGTAGCGTTTGCCGATGTTGCCGTTGTCGTCAAAAACCACCGCGCCAAATTCCTTTTTTAGCGTTGCGTAAACTTCCCTCGCCTTTTTCACAAGCTCCGGTTTATTTTTAAGCAAAGGAAACACGGCGACTTTCACTGGCGCGATTTTCGGCGACAATTTTAGATAAACGCGTTTTTCGCCACCGAGTTCGTCTTCGGTATAAGCGCTACAAAGAACAGCGAGAAAGGTTCTGTCTACTCCGAGGGACGGCTCTATGACATGTGGCGCAAATTTTTCTTTTGTTTCCTCATCAAGGAAAGACAAATCAACACCGCTAGCTGTTTGATGATTATTCAAATCATAGTCGGTACGATACGCCAAACCGTAAAGCTCTTTTTTGCCGAACGGAAATTCAAACTCAAAATCAATCGTGCGTTTGGAATAATGCGCGCGGTCGGCTTCCGCAACCTCAAGTTCAGAAACTTTTTTTGTATCAATGCCGACAGCTTTAATAAACTTGTGCATTTCTTTCTGCCACATTTCAAAAGCTTTCTTCCAATCCGTCGGCTTCACGAAATACTCCACTTCCATCTGCTCAATCTCGCGAAGACGGAAAAGAAAGTCGCGTGGCGCGATTTCGTTTCTAAACGCCTTACCAATCTGCGCGATGCCGAACGGCAAACTCGGGTGAAAAGAATCAACGATATTTTTGAAATTCGTAAAAATCCCTTGCGCGGTTTCAGGACGAAGGTAGGCAAGCGAGGCTTCGTCTTCTACCGCGCCGATATGCGTTTCAAGCATCATATAAAATTGTCGCGCTTCGCCGAGTTTTCCGACACACTCCGGACATTTTTTAGTATCTTCTAACTGGTCAACTCTAAACCGCCGTTTGCATTTATCGCATTCGGTCATCATATCGGCAAAACCTCGCGCGTGGCCACTCGCTCGCAAAACTTCTTTTTTTGTTACGATAACCGAGTCAATTCCGTAAACATCCTCGCGCTCTGTTACAAACTGTTTCCACCAGAGGTTCTTAATATTCTTTTTGAGCTCAAGTCCGTAATGCCCGTAGTCAAAAAAACCTGCGAGTCCGCCGTAAATATCAAAACTGGGGTAAACAAACCCCCGCCGTTTGCAGAGACTGATAATTTTCTCCATAAGATTGTTATCTTGCGTATTCATACAGGTAAACTCTAAAAGGTTACGCTAAAAATGTAAAGCTTTCCAAATTATCAATTTTCAATCAATGCCCGAAATTCTCTAATTCTGAAAATTTAAGAATTGAAAATTTATTGAAAATTGGTAATTGAAAATTGAAAATTATTTCGTAACAACCCCCTGCCCCGCCTTAAAATTAACATCCGTCCGAAGCTCGGTCGTCAAAGGCGCGCGACTGCCAGTCTGAATTGAAGCGCCCGCGAATGCATCGTCGCCTGTTGCCGAGGCTTCAGTCATAAGCGACGGCGTGCTGTTAATTTGACTGGTACTCGGCGTAAGCGAAACCTGAAAACTGACTTCTCTTGGACTGCCCGAAAAGCCCGTGCCAGCTTTGAGGTCGAGAGCATCCCAAACCACTTGCCCGCCGATTGGATTGTAAGAAATTTTCTCGCCTTGCGGAGCGAAAGCGTTAAGCCATTTCACATAGGAAGGCAAAGTTGCCGAGACTCTGGTGTTCGTCAAATCATTTGAACCGTTTGTGAGAGACCACACGACAGTGTAACTGGTTTCGGAATCAACTTTCGGTGGCAACGGCCCTACATTGACGAAAGCTCCGGAATAATAAACCGCTCGCGTGGAAAGCCCGAGCGTGGAAGCCAAGCGAATGGTTTTGGAAATTGTTGAGGAGACATCCGCCGACAGGCCGACTTCGTTTAATCGTTTTCCTTGAACGGTTACGCCAATAGTCATTTCGGGATTTTTGATGGCGCGGATCTGTTCTTCGGACATCATGCCCAAAGAAAAACTTAAAGTTTCGGTGTCGTCGGGATTGAAAACCGCCAAACTGTTTTTGAGAGTTTGATCCCAAGTTATGGTGCGGTCGGAAGATCGGTAAAAGCCGTTGCTGACCGTTACCAAATTGGGGTCAAAAATCGCGCCTGTCGGTTTGACGAAAATTTTGACATCGGTAATTTTAATCCCAAGATTGTTGCCGATAGTGAGGTCTGCCCGAACGGTTTTGCCAGCTTTAGCCAAGTAAACATCGGAAAGGTCGCCGTCAAGAGCGAGTGTCGTTCCGATAAAGGGTTTTTTAATTGTGATTTTTTGGGTGTTCGTTAAAAAATTCGTGCCGATAACATTTTCATTGTTTGGGTCTTCGGTGCCGACGGAGAAACGGAACGACCTGTCGTCGTTGTCCTGCCCGGCAATCGTTCCCTTGATTTTAATTGTTCGTTTTACGCCCGGTTTCAAATCGCCCAACTGCCAAAAACTGTTGCTCCACGAAGGCGAGGGTTCGGAACTTCCAAATGTAAACCCGAAAGGATACTCTACGGAGACAGAAAGTTTTTGGATAACCGAGCTGGCGTTGGAAACGACATCAACCGAAAGTTCAACGGCTTGATTGGCATTGATTTCCTTGACCGAACTGGCGGTCATGGTTACCGGAGCCGAGCTCAAAGAGACGCTGTATTTTTTTTCTTTGGAAAAAATAGCGTTTGAGCCCTTGACGCGATACTCAACGGAAATATCAATGTCTTTTATATCCCCTTCCTCTCCAAAAAGCACCGCTGTAACTTTTTTGACAGCCCGACCGCCTTTGGGAATTGCGCCAAGCGCTTCGCGATAGCGTTTGAGAGGAAGGGTGGTATTGTTAGCGTCTCGCGTACCATCTGGATAAACAATCACCAAATCGGAGTTTGCAAAATCAATGTTGTTTTGATTCGCAACGGTAACTTCAATCGGCAAAATTTCTCCGCCAGCCGAGGACACCGGGCCGTTCACCGAAATATCAACATTGTTGGAAGAAATAGTATTGCCACCGACGAAAAAAATGTAGACGGACACGCTAACAGACGCGAAAAAAAATATAATTGAAGCGATGAAAATTTTTTTTAGAAAAGACATTGATTTTTGAGCGTTTGAAAATGGCTGGCTTGTAACAGGCGCTTCTCCGCCAGTCCAATTTTTGGGAACAGAAACATCGTGGGGTTTGAAAGAGGTACGGCTCTTTTGTTGGGAAAAATAGTCATGCCGAGAATAAAGGCTTTCTTTCAGAGCCTCAATGCTATCTTCATCGTCTTCTTGACCTTTGAAATTATTGGGAGCCTTATCCATAATGGATACTGATTATAGCATATTCTGACATTCTCACAGTTGGCTTTCCTTAAGCGACCTGTTGATTTCACCTAAAATCCTCGGCATCAAAGAATTAACGCGGGCTAACAAATCATCGCTCCAAAAAGGCGACTTCACAAAAAATTCTGTGTCGGGCGAGACACCGAGATAACCGAGCGCGTGGAGCACGCGAAGCGCTAAAATATATTCAAAGTTTCGGGCCAAGTTTTCAGAATGTTTTTTAGCAGAAGCAAAAGCCACCGCCTCTTCAATGTAACACCACAACGATTCGTTTTTTTCCTCGCCCGAAAGCAGTCGTTCAAGCAGGGAAAAAATTCGCAGGAAAACGGCTCGGGTTTCTGGGTCTTCCCGAAAAATTTCATAAAGATTTCCGCGTTTTATAGCGCCGGTAACTCGCCAAAATTCTTTCCCCCGAACAAGAGAAAGGTCGCAATAGGAAAAATTGTGAAGGCTGTAGCGGAGTTTGGACTTTTCCAAACGCACGCCTTGCGCCGACGCTTTTATAAACCCGAGTTCCTTGGTGAAAATTTTGAAATAACAATTAGCTTCGCCGAAGGCGGAGCTTCCTAAAATAAATCCGGGGGTGTGGTAAAGGTGATGGGACATGATAAAAATTATCAATTTTCAATTACCAATTTTCAATCAATGCCCGAAATTCTCCAATTTTGAAAATTAAAACATTGAAATTTATGAAAATTGCAAAATTGATAATTGAAAATTTGGTCGTTACATCTTGACCGTTAATTACTACGAAACGCTAATCGCCATTAACGCCTTGAATACGCTTGGCAGAGCGACCACTCCTTCGCTTTTGGTAAAATGCCCTTTGCCTTTTTCTAAAATTCCCTTGGCGCCAAGAGCTTTCTGAAACTCAAGGCTTCGCTCCAAAGAAATATAATCGTCGTTGTCGGAAAAAATGGTAACGAATTTGTCGCAGCGTCGTTTGGCTTTTTCAATATCAAGCGGCAATTTGGTAAATTGCTCAATCTCGGAAATATTGAGATTGCCGGAAAAGCCGGCGACAAAAACCGCTCCGCCGATTTTCGCCTTTGGCGGAAGTTGTACGATATATCGTACAACTGCAATACAACCGAGACTGTGTCCAACAAAATATGTCTCGGCGTTCGGACGGGAAACGGCATCTTTAATGGCCTTAATCCATTCCGAAACTTTAGGCTTATCGGCGTGAGGCATTGTAAGGGCGTAAACGACAAACCCGCGCGCTTTGAGTTCCCATGAAAGCCATGGAAACCAATGGTTGTTGGGCTTGCCTTCCCAACCGTGAATTAAAAAAACTCTCCTCGCCCCGTTAGAATTTTTACTATTCGTTTTCATAAATCTTAAAAAGTTGTCGCCACGAGACTACTTGATAACACGAGAACACCCGCTCTTATAAATTCTAATGGGGTTAGACATCGGAAAATTGTAGCACAGATTAGGATTTCCGAAGTTGCTCTTTTTGCCTTCTTTCCTTTTTCATAAAGTAGCTTGTAATAGTCCATAACATCTAGCAAAACATGGACAAGTATACATAATTGATGTAGCATGTTTTAAGTTTTGAACATTAACAATTCAACCGCAGGAAAAGCTATGGACTCACCAGATTCAGTGTTTGCTGGCTTTGATGAGGCTGTACTTGAAAGATGGGGATTTAAACCCACAGCCAAGGACACCCTCACTCGAGCCAAAGAAAGAGGGTCTATAACCCCTCAAGAAATCAGTGAAATGGTTTCTACCGCCTTATCCGAAGACCGCCAAAAAATGCTGGAGGCATTGCAAGAACTTAAAAAGGTTTTGCAGAATCTTAACATTACTATTACATTCAATGTCGTCCACACTCATACTCACATCGTACAATCCCCCGCCGTCGCCCCTGCAATTCCGGTCGCAAAGCCAGAACCGCAACCGAAGGCCGAGGAACAGACTGTTCCTCCCGTAGCAGTAGCTACGGGACAGCAATACGCGGGACAGGGTCATGAATCACCTTTCTTGAACGCAAAAGTTTTACAGGAGCACGGGCTCAAACCCGAAGCTCTTGGCATCCTTTCAGTGGCACAAGCAAAAGGGTTCATCTCTCCTCAGCAAATCGGCACGCTCATTCCTGCGGAAATTTCGCAGGACAGTGAGAAACTGCGACCGACCATGCGATGGATCACTCAGCTTCTGGGAGCCATCAACATCAAGGTTGTAATCGGGGAAGTTCACTACAAGAAACCCGAGTCACACAGTCCAGTAACTTCGTATTCCCGCCGACCCGAAAAAGCGTCATTCAGAAGAAACAAAGTATCATATCTGTTTGACTCAACCGGAATCAGCGAAGAGCCTTCTAAAGAGGTTCTGCTCGAATTGGAAAAGGACGAAGAAGGCACGGCCGAAGGATCGGCAGATGGCGAAGAAAGTGAGAATGCTGACCCCAATGGAGAATTCGTCCCGAAGTTCATCTTCGATCGAGAATCCGGTGTCAGCAACCCTTACTATCGAGCCGTCAAAGACCACAAGTTCTTGAAGCATCAGGATCTTCTCGAATTGGCACGCCGGTGGCATATGCATGGCGATTACGAAGCCCGCAATACCATCGTGGTTCACAATCTGCGTTTGTCGATGAAAATCGCTTCGCATTACATGGGCCGAGGTTTGGATTACGACGACCTTGTCCAGGAAGGAAACATTGGGCTCATGGTTGCTGCGGAGAGATTTGATCCTGAACAAGGATTTTATTTCACTACATACGCGACATGGTGGGTCAGAAATAAAATCACATGCGCAATCAGGAATATAAAGGATTTGATCCGTTCACCAGCCCATGTACACGAGAGTTACAATAAGATCCTCAAGATTACATGTGAGCTGGGAATGGAACTGCAACGTGAGCCAACGCTTGAAGAAGTGGCGGCACGCGCTGAGGAAGACATCGGTAAGGTGAAGAAGATTCTTCACCAGCTCAAAGTCCCGGTAGTGTCATTGGAGGAGTTGGCTTACAGTGCTTCGTCGAAAGACAGCGATGTCACCATCGGCGATCACATTATGGATAACTGCTTCCCTTCTGCCGTTACAGCCCTCGAAGCGAAAGAGGATTTGGAGATAGCATCTCGAAATATCCTTACACTGCTTGCGGCGCTCAAAGCATTGCCTCTCAATGACAGATACAAGACTGTCTTCAGAATGTATTGGGGTCTTGAAGGTTACAGTGAAGGCGCTACTTTTGATTCTATCAAGGATAGCTTTGGGGTAACCCGAGGACGAATCCAGCAAATGGAAGAAAAAGTTTGGAATGAGTTGGCAAGATACGAGTTCCCAATAACCAGAGATAAGTTGGAGCAGGAACTCAAGCGTGTTCACGACCTTGAAAACATCGTGTGTGCTGAAGCTGACCTCTCCACTCCGACCGAAGCGTTGATCCTGGATGAAGTTTCAATAGTATTCCAGGACGAGGCCGAAAAAAACGGAGGGGAAATGGTTCCCGGGGTCATTATCACATCCCGTCGCCTGACAGCAAACCTAAAAGAGGTTGAACAGGTTGAGAACCAAAAAGCCAACCTTGAAGGAGAGCCTGAACAGGTTAGCAAGCTGGGAATAGTCACCCCTAACGATATCATCCGAGTAGTCGGGAATGTTTACGGTAAAACGCCTGAAATGATACTGGGTGAATCAAAACCGAACGAAGTTGTTTGGACAAGGTGGGTCTGCGCATACATCATGAGAGAGGAACTCAAATCCTCTTTTGTGGGAATTGGGCAAGCTCTCCATTACGCCGATCACACCACAGCCATGCATGGACATCGATCAATCGAAAAGGCGATTGAACGAGACTCTACCCTTGGCGAGGAAATCGAAAAAATCATCGCATTATGCGGTCTGCGACAACAAGCAGAACAAGAGTCGGAGCTGACTACAGAGTCTGCTCCCAAACCCTTGTCGCCGATGATGGAACAGGTGCTCGACCTAACAAGCCAAGCATTCGGAATCGAAAAATCGGCACTGTTCGCCAGGTCACACACGAGACCCGATGAAAAAGAAAAATATCGGATTCGTGCGAAATGTTTTGCGATGCATGTTCTGCGCTCGGACTTCAACGTCCAGTGTCAAGAAATCGCAACCATGTTTGGCTTCGGCGACTACAGTCGTGCTTCCGTCCTTTGTAACAGAATGGCGGAAGAAGTAAAAGCCGATGCAAGCCTTCAAGAAAAACTGGCACTCATAAGAGGTCAGTACAGTTTGGAAGTTTACGGAGGAAATCTGGAACAGGTTAGGCAATGCCAAAAAACCCTTTTCCCTAAACAGGTTGAGGAGATGAAAAGCATTGTGGAAAAAGTGGTAAAACCTTTCCAGGAAAAAGTCCGACAGCTCCATGCCAAGCTGGAGGCGCTCGATGTGCCAAACCGTCACAAGGAAATCTTGAAGTTTCGCTACGCTGGGGAGCCCACAAAGGAAACCCTCACTTACGAAGCTCTGGGGCAGACCTACGACATCACTCGGGAACGAGTACGCCAGATTCTCGTCACGACCATGGAACGATTGACCCCGACTTTAGAGCCATCGGACGTGGATCTGATGGAGGGTTACGCCCAGGAGTTTGAGAAAGTTCGCCTCGTGGTTGAATTGCAGAATCTTTGATGCAAAAGCATCGAACACACGGCCATCCGCAAAAAACGGGTGGCTTTTTTATTACCCCCCTTTACAAAATAATCAAAATGTGTAGTATTCGGGTTAGATCCCCAACACGCAGAAACCTGAACAAAAACGAAAAAAATGAAAAAGATCCAAGACCCTCGCATCGCGCAAAAAGTGATAGAGATGGTCGCAGCTCATTACAACACCACCCCAGACACCCTGAAAGACGGAGATGGGGACCGGACGGCTCGGCAAGCCATCATGTACATCCTCAAGGATGAACTCGGTGGAACCCTCCGGGTCGCCAGAGAAGCCATTAATGTCAAATCTGACATAACTGTCTATACGGCCTCCAAGTCGATTAAGGCCTTGCTGAAGACAGACACAACTCTGGCTGAAGCAATCGAAAAAATCAAGACCGAAGTCCTAATGATCGTAGCAATGCCGGGAAGTAAGTCGGCGGATGCTTCAGCTTTAAGGGTAAGCGGTTCGGAACGGCAAAGCATTTCGCCAAGAGCCAAATCAGGCGCAATTCCCGGACAAAGCGAACCAACATCGGTCGCGACACCGAGTAATGTGGCACAAGTCATCGGCAATGTTCAAAAAGCAGTGACTGGTGTTTTCTTGAGTTCGGACTTATTACAAAGCCCGGACCCTACAGCAGAAGTTCTCCTTGCAAAGGATGCGGTCGTGTTTCTTGTCTGGAATGATTTTCCGAAAATCAGCCAAGCTGAAATATTGAGTGCGTTTCGTCTCAATCAGGACGGCCTCTACCGAGCAATCGGAAAAATATCGGTCTGCCTGAAAGAAGACGGGAGTAAACTCAAGAAGAAGCTCAAAGTAGCCCGAAGCACCTACTCACCGGCTAAATAAGCCGAACAACAAATACAAGAAGGCCGGAGTGTTTCCACTCCGGCCTTTATTTTTTACTTCAAAAACTTTTCAGTCATCAAGACGACACTGCCAGGAAGAAGCCAAGTCATGCGCTAAATCCGCAGTCTCCTCTGAAACCTTAAGTTTTCGATTGACTTTACTTTTTGGTGAATCCGCAACAATGCGATGGGGGCCATTTACAACCTTTTCTCCAGGAACAATTTCCTTGGTAAGTTTTAGTGACAATTTTCCCCCGTCGGAAAAGACAGTACAGCTGTATAATTTACCGGGGATCGGTACAACTGAGCCTTTCTCCAGCCGTTTAAGGAGAGTCCCTTTGTATAGCGCCACCAATTCATTTCTCCGCTTCACAAAAATCAGTGTGACTTTTTCATCAATAATAGATTTTTGAGATGCTTCGACAACTTTCGTGATAACTTCAGGAATGGGCGGTTTCTCAACCACCTTTTCCTTAGGAACTTCCTGTGCAGATTTCGGTAGCAACTGAGGGAAAACTTTCGTCATTATTTCCCTGTTGACCGCCGTGCATTGAGTAGCATACGGATGCTGAATCTTCACGATACTCGTCGCAACGATTGTGTCCGGCGTCGTGCCCCACAATGCCGACTCGGGATGGATGCGTACCTTCCCGAAATCATGGAACACTCCCGCATAGTTGCCCTTCCCCTCGTGTTTCAAGAGGTAGGCATGTAATGAAGTGGCAACCGTCTGAATCAAAACTTCTTCAGACGAATTACTGCTCATCCCGATATTGCGATCAAGCAAGATTCGGGACAACTGCTCCCGCGCCATGCCGACTTCGGCAAGTGCGTGGCTACAGAGAAAGTGTTCTTCACACCATCCCTTCGATTGGCCAGAGTTGGCATACTCGTTCCATACTTTCAGAAGTGTGAGCACATCCGAATTCAGAACAAGAAACTGAGACTGAACCAAGCACGCCTTTTTCTCATTACCCCACGGGCGAAGAAAAACAGCAGGCGATGCAAGAAACGAAGCGTATGACAGAATTTCCCGCACGCAACCACGCTTGGTCGCCTCAACAACGAGGCGCCCAACTCGCGGAACAAGCGGTAAAGCTACCATAAGTTTCCCGGCATTAGTGAGATCACCATTGGTCGATGAAAACGCGCCCAATTTGACGAGCTCGTCTTTCGCCTGGGTGAATACTTTTTCATCAGGCTTATCAACAAACTCAAACATGGACGGACTCTCAAATCCTAATGCCCTTAGGTAAAGCAGTGTGGTATCCAGTTTTCGCCGGAGAATCTCGGGCTTGGTGTGAGGTGAGCGAAGTCCAAAGGAAGGTTCAGAATAAAGCCTGTAACATGTCCCTTCCGATACCCTCCCGACTCGGCCGCTTCGCTGAATGCACCCACTTTGCGAGTGAGGCACAATAGCAAGGCTTTCGATTCCCGTATCTCTACAGTAACCAACTTCCTTGATGAGTCCGCTATCCAAGACAAACTTCACGGAAGGCAATGTCAGAGATGTTTCAGCGATATTGGTGGCAATGATTACCTTTCGCATCCCGGGAAAATCCTCGAAGATGCGTCGGTACTCGGTGGCTTCCATGTCTTTGTGAAAAGGCAGGGTTACGATTCTCCCGCCTCCAAGGCTCCAGATTTCCGCGATGACCGCGTTAATGCTGTCCTTTCCCGGCATGAATGCCAGAATGTCACCCTCTTTTGTTTCGCTCACGATTGCCAATATTTTCTTGGCAACCGCGCGCACAACCCACTCTATACGAGGAAGGGTTCGACGATGATGTGAAATGGTCACGGGGAACTGTCTCCCTGGGACATCGATGACAGGCGCATCCTCGAAGTATTTTGAGAGTCCTTCGGCATCGAGTGTGGCCGAGGCGATGACGATACGAAGATCGTCCCGAATCCTCACTGCACGTTTCGCAAGCCCCAACAGAAGATCGATTTCCAAACTTCTCTCATGGGCTTCATCGATGATCACGGCGCTGTAACGCTCAAACAAGGAACCGGAGAACATCTCTCGAAGGAGAATGCCGTGGGTTACAAATTTGATTTCCGTTCCGGAAACACTGACGTTACCAAAACGGACGTGATATCCGACGCGGTCGCCAAGCTCTGAACCGATTTGCGAAGCGACGTACTCCGCGACAGCAACCGTTGCGGCGCGTCGTGGCTCAGCGACTACGATCGGCCCTTTCCCTTTTTGAGAAAGTCCCATCTCATGAAGAATTATTGGGAGTTGCGATGTTTTGCCGCACCCAGTTTCCCCTTTGACGATGACTACTTTGTTATCTTGAACCGCACTGACGATTTCCGCTTTTTTGGCGGTGATCGGTAATAAGTCCATATCAGCCCCCCTTCAGGTTTATTGGTCACCTTAGTTGTAAAGGTGCTCTATTCTGGGTGTTTTTTCAGAATAATGTCTGCGATATGAATATCAGAAATTAATGAGTATGTCAATGTTATGTTATTTTGATAAAAAGTTATCTACGCTTATTCTTGTTTATTCCCATCGACATACATTAACGCATTGCTCAATGCGTTAATGTATGTAAGGCGTAAATTAAAAAGTCTTTCTTTTATGGTTTAATTTTGAAAACAAAAGAAAATCCGCCGGCGGAAATTTCTTTGCCAGAAACATTGTCTTCAAAAACAAATGAAGCGACTGTGGTAGCGGTAGCGATTTCTTTCTCGTGTTTGCGAAGAAAATCTTTGCCGGAAGCGCCGGTCTTGACGACAAGATTGGCGCGCTCGTTCGGATTAAGTTTCTGCTCTTTGCGAAATTCCTGAATGGCGCGGATTAAATCCCGCGTATCGCCTTCTTCTTTGAGCTCGGGCGTTATGTTCGCATCAAGCAGTACCTCACCCTCAATCGCTCCATCAAATTCCACTTGCTTCACATTTACTTCATCGGCAATTAAAACGAGAAAATCAGATTTAAGATTTAAGATTTTAGATTTAAGTTTCAGAGAGGAAAGGGGTTGCCGAACTTTAATGTTGGCCTTCGCCCTCGCTTCCAATGCCAACGAGACTATTTTCCTGACTTCTTCCATCTCTTGTATTATGCTTGAATCTTGAATCTTTAATCTTGAATCTGCCTCCGGCCAACTTTCCAAATGAACACTCTCCTTTTCTCCATTAATCTCTTTATACAAAAATTCCGCAAAAAACGGCGTGAACGGAGCCATAATTTTAGACAATTCACAAAGCACAAATCCCAAAGTGGCCAAACTCTCTCTCCCGTCTTCCCCGCCATTCTTTATTCGCTCCCGCGATCGTCTCAAGTACCAAACCGAAAGGTCGTCTACAAAATCTCTAATAGCCCTCGTCGGCTCCAGTAGTTTATATTCATCTAAACCTTTTGTTACTTCCAGTATCAACTGATTCAATCTTGCAATAATCCAGAGGTCTAATACATTTAATTTTTTTGAAAATTGAAAATTGCCTGCCCGCCAGTGCCAGTCTTCGGCAGGCGGGAAAATTGAAAATTTTTGCGTTTTATCATTTGCATACAATTGGTAAAACGCAAGTACATTATCAAGCCGATTCAGCACCTTCTTAACTCCCTCCTCAACCGTCTTCTCGTCAAAATTTTTAGACTCGCCCGGCTGATTGACCGAGTACATGAAAAGTCGGAGCGCGTCCGCGCCGTATTTCTCAATCATCAAATTAGGGTCAACGACATTGCCGACGGACTTTGACATCTTTTTTCCCTCCGCGTCCAAAATATGCCCCAAACAAATGACATTTTTGTAAGCCAGTCCTTTGCCCAAAAGAACGCCGACCGCGTGAAGGGTGTAAAACCAACCCCGAGTCTGGTCAATAGCTTCAGAAATAAAATCGGCGGGATAAGAAATATTTTTCCAAAAATCATAAGCCGTGTCCTCCCCATCAGCGTTTATCCGCGTTTCTTTCCATCCGCGTTTATCCGCGTCCTGCGCAAAGGGCATAGCGCCCGAATCAAACCACACATCAACAACTTCTTTAACACGACGCATCTCACCGCCACAATCGCATGTAAGAACGCAATCATCAATTCTCGGCCGATGCGGATTAAATTCTTTTCCTGTAACACTGTCCACAAAAACTTGCCGAGGAAAAGCATAACCGCCGACCAAACCTTTTCTGAAAACATCATTTATCTCACTCATTGGAGAACTGCGCAGGTATCTTTGGAGCATTGCCAAAGGACCTTCGTGCGAAACAAGCATCACTGTTTCGCCTTTATGTTTTTGCAAAATATCTTTTAGAAATAAAACCATTCTGTCTTCCACATCTTTCCAGCTCTCGCCGTTTCCGCCTCTCAAGGTTACATAAAAACCTTCGGGCGTTTGTTTCTTGTAAACATCTTGCTCTTTCAGAACGGTCGGCTCATCAAAGCGTTTTTCTTCCCACGCGCCACTTTCTACTTCACGGAGTCTTTCATCAAAAATGACCTCTGTAGAACTTCCGTGGCCAGCAAAAATTTCGGCGGTTTGTTTAGCGCGAAGAATTGGCGACGAGTAAACAGCGTCAACTTTCTCGTGAGCAAAAAGTTTAGCCGAGGCAACTGTTTCCTTTCTGCCTTCTGCCGTCAAGGGATAGCCGTTGACGGAAGACGACAGAATATTTTTAACATTTTTTTCACTTTTGCCGTGGCGCACCAAAAAAAGCCTTGTCAAAATGCCCTTTGAGCGAAGCCTGATTTCGTCGTATGAGCCGACAACCTCGTATTTTTTGCAAACTTCGCACTGCCAAACTGGCAGTGGTGTCCCCCAATAGCGTTCGCGGGAAATCGCCCAGTCTTTGACATCCGCAAGCCATTCGCCAAATCGGCCATTTTTAATATGCGACGGCTCCCAATTTATTTTCTGATTTTCGGACACCAGTTCATCGCGGAGTTTGCTCATGGCGATGTACCACGAATCGCGAGCGTAATAAATTAAAGGCGTCTTGCATCTCCAACAATGGGGATATGAATGCTCATGTTTTTCTTTGGCAAAAAGAAGTCCGCGATGAGCGAGGTCTTTAATAATATCCACCGCCACCGATTCGTCCTTAACAAATTTGCCGGCAAGAAAATCGGTTTCTTTTTTGAATGTGCCATCCTCATTCACCAAGTGTTTTCTCGGCAAACCGACTTTGGTGCCGAGCTCAAAATCATCCGCACCGTACATCACGGCAGTATGAACAATGCCCGTGCCATCAGTAGTCGTTACAAAATCCGCCGGATAAACCTTGAAGGCTTTTTTTAATTTTTCTTTTTCCGCATCGGGCAGGCTGTCTTTTAGAAATGGATAGAGCGGTTCGTATTCAAGTCCGACCAACTTCTCACCCAGAAACTCCTCCAAAATTTCATACGACCTGTCTTTGAAAACCGCCGCCACCCTCTCCCTTCCTACGATATATCTTTCGTTGTCTGATAAAACCAGCGCGTACAGTATTTTCGGATTTATTGCCAGCGCCACATTGCCCGGCAATGTCCACGGCGTGGTAGTCCAAGCCAGCAGGTAAGTGTCTTCCTTGAATCTTGAATCTTGAATCTTGAATCTGACGGTCAAAGACAAGTCTTTGACCGTCTCATACCCCTGCGCCAACTCATGACTTGAAAGCCCCGTCCCGCACCTCGGACACCACGGCACCACTTTGTAATCTTTGTAAAGAAGTTTTCGCTCGTGAACTTTTTTCAAGATTGCCCACAGCGATTCAACATAACTGGCTTCGTATGTGATGTAAGGATTATCCAAGTTCAGCCAAAAGCCGATGCGATTGGTAAATCGTTTCCACTCATCAACATGTTTCCAAACGCTCTCGCGACATTTTTGATTGAACTTTGCAATACCGTACTCTTCAATTTCTTTTTTTGATTTCAGACCAAGCTCTTTTTCAACGGCCAATTCAACAGGCAGGCCGTGCGTGTCCCAACCGCCTTTGCGACGAACGAAAAAACCTTGCATCGTCTTGTATCGTGGAATGGCGTCTTTGAAGCCCCTGGCTTCCAGATGATGAATACCGGGAAGACCGTTGGCCGTTGGCGGGCCTTCGTAAAAAACAAATTCGCCTTTTGGCGACGGCTTTGAAAGCGTCTGCTCAAAAATCCTTTGCTCCTGCCAAAATTTCAGGATTTCCTCCTCCCGCTCGGCAAGTTTGCTTTTTGGTTTTAATTTTTGAATTTCTTCCATAAAAAAGAAAAGGTTCTGCTGGAAATTTCCTATACAGAACCTCATTGTAACATAAATCAAATGCTGCCTACCCAGAAAGGTTTCAACCTATCACAGCACGGCCTGTGCGAAAAGCCATTTCAATCGGAGATTCACAACGGCTGACTTTGCCCGGTGTGTCCCAAAAACCTGCCCGTAAACAGGCTGAATCAGCGCAATCCCACCTTAGACAACCGACGAGTTGGAGAGGTTCTTTACTGTGAACAACCGCATAACCCGGAATAACGAATTCTTCCGGTGAGCTTGGGGAAAGAAGTGTGATTTGGTCACCGACCATAATCGGTTGTCCGCACCATGCGCAAAGAATGGACATTTTCGCCATGCAATCAAGACAGTATTCAGGTTGTCCGTTAAAGGTGATGATTTTTCGGTCACCAAAAGCCTCAATTTGTCCCATTGTTTTTGTGTAGTGTCCGCACTCCTTCGCTTTCACTTTCCAAAACCAAAGTTTTGATAAGAACAATTTCCACCTGTACTGAACTGACATATAACCCCCTTTTTTTATGTTGAATTTCCTGCCGGGTAAACCTTATCATATTTCTTAAAAAGCGCAATCGCCAAGCCGCTACATCTGTTCCGGCGCTGAAATACCTAGGAGCCAGAGACCGTTTTTCATGACGGTGGCAAAAGCGGAAGTGAGCGCCACTTTGTAGGGCGAGGTTTTATCAGAAACATTTACAATTTGATTTTTAGCGTAGTAGCTGTTGAAAGCGCCGGCAAGTTCAATGAGGTAAGTTGCGACAAGGTGCGGGGCGTACTCGCGGCCGGCTCGCAAGACAACCTCGGGAAAACGGGGCAAGAGGCGTTCAAGCAGAGAAACTTCGGAAGGGGCCCCGATTTCGGCGGCCGAAATCGGGGCCATCTCAATGTTTTCCTTCTTCGCCTTCTGCAAAACCGACTTCGCCCGAACGAAGGAATACTGAAGGTACGGCCCAGAGTCGCCCTCAAAGGAAATTGATTTTTCAAAATCGTAAATAATATCGCCTCCGATCGCCTGACGGAGAATTGAATACTTGATCGCCCCAATGGCCACGACTTCGGCAATTTTATTTTTCTCAAAAGTTTCAAGCTCTCGTTCCTCCAGCTTTTTGTGAACCATGGCTTCCACGGACGAAATGAGCGACTCGCCCGTGATGATATTGCCTTTCCGCGACGCCATTTTACCTTCGGCAAAACGAAGCATGCCGTGAGAAATGTGCAAAGTCCGCGACGCCATTTTGGTATCAATATGTCGCATCGCTTCAAGCACGACCTTAAAATACTCGCTCTGTTCGTTCGCGGTAACAACGATTGAAAGGTCGGGATTAACTTCGGCAAATTTGCCTTTGGTCAAACCGAGCTCTTTCGTCTCGTAGGTCGGTAAGCCTTTTGAGGTGATGAACACACGGGTGTGCAAGCCGTGTTTATCGCCCCGAAAAACCACCGCACCCTCGCTTACCTCAAACACATTCTGCGTCAAAAATTCTTTCACAATCCGCAAACCTTCATCCGCCACCTCGCTTTCAAAATAATAACGGTCAAACTTCGTGCCAAGTTTTTTGTAAAGCTCTTCAAAATGTTTAAGACTGACTTTTCTGCCCAAATCGTATAATTTATTTATTTCATCATCAGATTTTTCATAAACTTTCTTGTTTATTTCATCAATTTCTTTTTTCGCTTCCAAATCAGACTCATACTTCTCTGCTCCTAAAACATACGCCTTTCCTAAATCCTGAATCGTGAATCGGAAATCTGCAATCTTTCCGTGCATCATTCCCCAAATCGCTCTGGCAATATGAAGTCCGACATCACCTGGATAGCAAACTCGCACGACACTGGCGCCTTGAAATTCAACGAGCCGACTTAATGACTCCCCAACTGCATTACTCATAAGATGGCCAATATGAAAAAGTTTGAACGGATTCGGGTCGGTGTACTCCACCATCACTTTTTTGCCAGCAAGCGAATCGTTCTTGCCGAAATTTTCTTTCGGCAGACTCAAGAAAATTTCGGACACGCTATCCGCAAAAAATTCCCGCGATAAATAAAAATTTATAAACCCCGGCGGAGCGATTTCCACTCGTTCCATTTCTTCCGGCTTCTTTAGTACGATATATCGTACTATTTCTTCCGCCAGCTCGCGTGGTTTCTGCTTCAAAACTTTAGCGTACACTAGAGCGACACTTGTGGAATAATCGCCGTTTGATATTTCGTCCGGGTGTTCCAAGGAAACCTCCGCGCTCTCAATGCCAAGTTTTTGTAAACTTTCCCCTACTAATTTTTTTATTTTTTCCTGAATCATTTTTTTCTTATTCTTGAATCTACTTTTTTCCTGTAGAACCAAACTGCCCCATCCCCCGACTCGTCTCCGAAAGCGTTTCGGTCAGAACCAGTTTCGCGTGAGCCACAGGCAAAATCAGCAGTTGAGCAACCTTGTCGCCTTTTTCCACAGTGTACGGCTTGTCGCTCAAATTGACCAAATGCACATTGTACTCGCCGCGAAAACCCGCGTCGTACACTCCGCCCATCGTATGCAGGCCCGCTTTGGAAATGCTCCCTTTGTCCTTCACAAGCGCCACGAACCCTGTCGGAAACTCCAAAGCAAAGCCGTTATAAAATCGGTGATGCCCGCCGGGCGGAATCGTGGTCTCTTCCATTGAATACAAATCAAGCCCCACATCACCAGGATGGGCGTAACTGGGCATTTTGGCCTCGGGATTAAGTCGTTTTATCTTAACCTTCAACATGAAGCTATTCTAACATATTGCCTTCCGAATCTCCTCGGCAAATTTCTCTCTAGCTTCCTCTACTGTGCCATTCGTGTCAATAATCACATGCGGCACTCGTTTCAAAAATTTCAAAAAACCTTCGCGAATGTGTTTGTGAAAAGAAAGTTTTTGCTGGTCAAAGTGGTCAAGCTCTTTGCGCCTCGCGGACACGCGACGCAAACCTTCCGACGGATTAACATCTAAAAAAATGTAGAGGTCTGGCTCGCGTTCGCGCAAATAAATTTTCCGAACATCCCAAAAAAGTTTTTCCAAATGCGGAGCCTCCTGGCCGAAAATTTGGTAAGCGTAAGTTGACGAATCAAAACGGTCGGACACAACATGAACCCCCTGCCGAAGCGCGGGAATAATCTTTTTTGTCAGGTGGTCGTGACGCGCGCCCCAAACAAGACCGAACTGGGTTTCGGGCGAGGCAAAACGGGACTCCGGATGGGTAAGCATAAGTTTCCTGATTTCCTCGGCGAAAACCGAACCGCCCGGCTCGCGGGTGGCCATAAATTTTTGGTCATTTTCGTTTTGAAAAATTTCTGGCAAAAAATTCATCAAGGTGCTTTTCCCCGACCCTTCCCCGCCGTCAACTACGATAAATTTACCACGCATAAAAATTACAAAAAACTATTAAAACACGACTGTTTGCGCTTTCGGGTTTTGTGAAGTTTGTTTGGTTTTTGTGCATTGTGATTTGTGTTTTTTATTCTCTTAATACCTTATCAATCTTTCTCGCAATCTTTATGAAATCTTTTTCTTTCTTGCCTCGCGTAGTTTCGGCCGCGCTACCCAAACGAATACCCGACGGGTCAAAGGGCTTCCGTGTGTCAAAAGGAATAGTGTTTTCGTTCACAATAATTCCCTCGGCTTCAAGTTTGTCCGCCACCTCGCGTCCGCTCAAACCTTTGCCGTCCCGCCAAACATCAACCCGAAGCAAATGAGTTTCCGTGCCACCTTCAACAATCCGCCAGCCGAGCTTCGCCAATTCATCCGACAGCGCCTTGGCATTTTTCACAACTTGGACAGCGTATTTTTTGAAAGCTGGCGTGTTGGCTTCTTTCAGAGCGACGGCAACGGCGGCAATTTGATTTAGGTGAGGCCCGCCTTGCATTCCGGGGAACAAAGCTTTGTTTATAAGTTTGGGAAGTTCGCGGGAATCTTTTTTCGTAAAAATCATGGCGCTTCGCGGGCCACGCAAAGTTTTGTGCGTTGTGGTGGTAACCACATCAGCGTAAGGAAATGGCGATGGGTAAACTTTTCCCGCAACCAGTCCCCCAAAATGCGACATGTCCACCATGAGTAACGCTCCGCAAGCGTCGGCAATTTCTCGGAACTTGCCAAAATCAATCTGATGAGCGTAAGCGGTAAAACCAGCCACGATAATTTTCGGCTTCTCCGCAAGGGCGATTCGTTTCACTTCTTCATAATCAATCCGTTCGGTTTGCTTATTCACTCCGAACGGCGCTTGCTTCCAAAATTTTCCCGTTACCGAAACCGCTTGCCCATGCGTGAGATGTCCGCCGTGACTTAACGCCATGCCCATAATCTTTTCGCCAAACGGAACCAGTCCGACGAAAACAGCCACATTGGCAGGCGAGCCGGAAAGCGGTTGAACATTGACACTCCAATTTGATGAAATCAAATTGCCCCGAACGCCAGTTGAGGGGCTTTTATCAGCCAAGCCAAATAATTTCAAGGCTCTTTCTTGCGCTAGTAGCTCAATCTGGTCAACAATTTTTGTGCCACGATAATATCGTTTCCCCGGATAGCCTTCGGCGTATTTGTTTGTCAGTTCCGAGCCGAGCGCGGTTAAAACATCTTTTGAAACATAATTTTCCGAAGCGATTAAGTTTATGACTTTTTTCTGCCGAGCCTTCTCGGCGTTTATAAGTTTTTCAATTTGTTTGTCTTTCATAGAAGTACGATACCAATATACGAATTGATGCGAATGATACGAATAAATACGAATCCCGTTAGAAGTCCTCAAATTTTATTTAGGTGGTAACAACATGATAAGCGCTCCAAACATTTATTTATTCTCTAACCATGTTTAGGTAGACTACTAACGGGACGAATCGGAAGTCTTACGCCATAATAATGGCATTGTAACACAACAATAAAACAAAAATAGGGAGCAGAGTAAGCTCTAAAATCAGCATACGCTAACAATAAGCTATAGCTTATTGTTAGCGTATAGGAAGAAAAAGAAAATCAAAGAAAATTGTTGCAAAAAAGGGTACAAAAAACCGCTCCGATGTACATCGGGGCGGTACTCAAAACTTCTGCAAACCCTACTGGGTTTGCTCGGGAATCTCTTTGGCCGACAGTATTACGGCCAAAAAAACAAATCCAAACGCGGAGACAACCGGCACCGCCACCAACCAAAAATAAAAAGGCATGTTTCCTTTCTGTGAACGCCACACTGCCTTCGTTTTGAAGGCTTCATGCTTTGTTCAACACTCTTGGTATTGTAAGCGAATACTCAAATAAAGTCAAATAATATATGCGACCTAAAGTTACTCGCCTGCATCAACAAACAATTTATAATCCGTAAGAACGACGGTGCTACTGACAAAAATCCAAAAGATGAATTCCTCAATGGGAAAGCGAAACGAGAAAAAATTTACATAGCCAATATAATTCCCAATGAAAAACCACTGATGAAGATATAGCGCTGTAATCTCAAAAGTGAAAAATAGAAAAATAAAATAAGGCGCGACTTTTACTATGCGCCATGCGAGTTTCGGTTTTTTGATGACACAATAAATGGCTGGTAAAAACGCAAGCAGTCCAAAGACAAGATAGGCGTAGTTGAATATAATAATATTCGGAGCAAAAAAGAACGCGACAACAACAAGCAAAAGTGAAATTGACGCAGGAATAATACCTGTAATCATGAAATGCCTGACATCAATTCGTTCAACTCGCTTTCTCTCAAAAAAATGTTCATAGACGAGAAGTATTAACAGCACCCACAAAACTAGACAGATTAATTCATCAACGGGGGCTATGCCTAAAATGCGGTATGGGATGAGGAGTTGCTCCTGCGGAATAAGCCACGCATCATTGAAAGTCTCAAGGAAATCAAAACAAAAACCAAGAATTATGCCTATCAAAAAAACACCCGAAAATATGACTCTCAAGTTTTGCGTCTTCCTAAACAAGAGATAGAGGCACGGAACACCTAGGAACAAAAAGGCCGAGGTAAGAAACCGAACATGAAAAAAGAGTACGGTAGGTACAGCAACTACGGTCAGTAGTATAAGCACTGAAAAATCTATTTTCTGAACTCTACTCATTAAAAAATTATATCATGAGTTGGAACTGAAGAAGCCGAAAAAATAAGAAGATTACTACACGATCCGAGACATTTTCTCGGATTTTTAATATTATAAGTTGGGTGCCCGGAGAGAATCGAACTCTCGAACTTGGCTCCACAAACCAAAGTTTTACCACTAAACTACGGGCACCATATACCTTGATGCAAACCTAATTTCTCATTGTCTCCTTGACATTCTTGTCGTGGTGTATCAAGTGGTGGCAATTATGACACACCCAAACCAAATTTTCCACTAAATTATTTTCTCTATTTTCATCTTTATGGTGTACGGCTAAAACCCTTTTGTCTTTTATTTTACACAACTCGCAAGATGGTATACTTTTGCTTCGAGAAAGAATATCCCTATAAGCGCTCATTCCATTTTTCCATCCAGAATGTTTTGCGCCAGTGTACTGAGAATTCCTCCATTTTGTCTGACAGGATTTGGAACAAAAATATTTTTTACTTTTTGAGTTTTTGAGAGAGGTCTGGCTTTTATAAGTCTCCTTCTTGCAAATAGCGCACTTCACATACTCCCCTGTTCGAAAACTTTTGTACTGACACTCGCGAGAACAATATTTCCCCCACCCCTGTTTTAAGAAAGCGGGCCTCGTTTCAAAAACAGCATGACATATTTTACATTTAACAATAGGCATGTTTTTTAAGCAATTTATTTTTTACATTTTCGTAATGGTGAACAAGGAAGTGGCAGTTGTAACAAAGCCATGTGAGATTGTGTATTTCATTATTTTTTCTGTTTTCATCTACATGATGAACCAAAAGAATGCGTTTGTCCTTTTTTCCGCAAAGACAACAGAAAGCTAAGATGCTACCCCTTATTAGAATAGTTTTATACGCAGTCTGACCATGCTTCCAATTTTTATGGTTTTTCCCAAATTGGTATGCATTAAGCCATTCCAAACTGCATTTTTTGCCACAGAAATATTTTTTACTCTTAGAAGACCGCAAGCTCTTTAAAGACTTGTATGTTTTTTTGTCACATTGGAAACAATTAACTGTCTTTCCTCTACGAGAAGCCGTTCTGGCACAGACGAGTGAACAATACTTTCCGTTCCCCATTTTTATCCAATTTGGTTTCGTATAAAATTTTTTCCTACACAACTTACATGCGACAATAGGCATATATAAAACGATATGCTTATTTATTAAATAAGTAAACAGGTAAAACTGTGGATAAATACCAACACCACCTGCCACCCTCTCCTGTAGCTATCGCAACACAAATTCAAGAGATTTTCAGAAACACAAAATCATGCGTCCGCTAGTTAAATTAAGGTTATTGGGGGGTGTTAATATTTAAAAATGTTACGCAATATACACCATAGCCACCATAATAATTCTACAACTCGCAAAAAATTTTTGCTTCTCCACCTTACCACACCAAAGGAAATTAGCGCAAATTATTTTCCGTACAAATTAGGGTGTGTATCAATATCAGTAAAAATTATCGCGCCGTTAGTTTCATATTTATACAATGCGCGGAGATTACCGCCAATATTTATGCTCCAATAGCCGACATACTTGCCGTGTAGAGAATGATTGTTAAGCGCTGGGTGGGTAGAATTTTCTAAAAAAAGATTTCGCCGTTCCTTAAAGCGTTGCTTCTCACCTTCACGCAACTTCGCGTACTTCTTATCAAAAATCTTATGCGTTCTGTACCTCATAGAGAGTCTAGATAATCGTCCATTGCCTTGGTGGAATCAAAAACCGGAGAGAGGTTGCGTCCAAGTTTGATATCCGAGTCAATTTTAGCAACGCGTTGTTCTAGATTCTTTGACATGCTTTCGGGAACAGTAAACACAATTTGTCGTTCATGGGCAAATCGCTTAAGATGCATATTCACCACGATTGATAGGGGCAAGCCAAGCTCGGCCGCCACCTTCTGGGCTTTTTGTTTTACATCTCTATCCACTTTTACATTTAACACAGTTTTCATAACCGTAGTATATACAACGGTTATATTGCCGTCAACCTTGAATTGGATTTAATTTTTTTATAAATTTTTAGAAATTAGGTATTCGGTATTATCGGTAACTTGGCGGTTGCTCCGCAATTCCCGCCTTGTGATTTGTCAGTCTGGTGAGCGCGTAAAGGAGAGATGACAGGCGGTTCAAATACGCCAGAGTATCGGCGCCAACTTTTGCCTTGCCTTCCTTGTCCTGAGTCTTATCGAAGGATTCATTGACTGCCACTACTCGTCGCTCTGCCCTGCGGGCGAGGGTACGCGCGACATCAAAAAGCGATGCCAGCTCCGTACCGCCGGAAATGAAAAAAGTTTTTATCGGGGGCAATTCTTTTTCAATGGCATCAACAAGTTTTTCAACTTCGGTTACTTTGTCTTTGGAAATGGTTTTTAGCGCGCTGGCCAACTCGGCTTGAACAATGAAGAGATTTTCTTGGATTCCATGCACAATGTCAGAAAAGTTTATAGTTTTTAGTTTATAGTTTTTAGTTTTTGAAAACACCTTGCAGAGTCCTAAAAAAGAATTCACTTCATCAAGCGAACCCAAGGCTTCCGCAATCGCCGAGCTTTTGCTGATTCTTTGGTCGCAACCAAATGTTTTCGTTGTGCCACGGTCTCCCGCGCGGGTGTAGAGCATGGGGTGGAATTGGGAATTAAGAATTATGAATTAGGAATAAAGATTAAAACAAGACCTAAAAAAGGTGCTGTAATTATACACTTTGCGCGAACTTTTTTCTAGCGGAAACTGAACGAATGAGGAAGCCCCGCCACCGTCTTACAGACGCTGTACATCTTTCGCATTCCGAAGACGGAACGCTCAAGGTCTTGCGAAGCTCCATGTGTTCGCTTCTCACCTCGCGGACTCGGCGAACACCAAAAGAAGACACTCCTGCGCCGAGATTTTCTTAGCGGTCTACCGCTTAGAAAATCCAAGTGTAGTTTCCGAAGGAAAGCTACCATTTCTGATTTTGCGCGCGTCCCGTCTTTTTTGAATTTGGAAAGAACATTTTCTGCCTGCCCCGTAGGGAGCTACGCTCTCCTTCGGGGCTCGGCTTCCGCGCGAAGCGCGGTGGTGGCGACTCAAATAATCAAACGGACTTTAACGATATCGATCAACTCTTGCTCGTCGTGATATATGCCGTGACGAGAAAAGACAAGTATTTTCAAACAATCATCGGAAATTATTTGGATGATAACCCGATAACCTTTTGACTTCCCAATGTTCTCCTTCAACGGCACAACTCGCCCTTTGTAAATTTTTGCGCTTCCAAACCCGGGGAAATGGTCAATCCCCGGAGTTTCTCTTAACCCTTTCAGACAAAAGAGGCGTTCCCACGCCTCTAATGATTCTCGCGGAGCAGGAAAGCGTTTCAGATTTCGCAGGTCTTTTTCAAGATCATCATGCCGAGAAAGTTCCATAATTGGTTAATTATACTTTCGCCATCTCTCCGTATTTATTCCGATAGAACGCGAGATTGTAATCAATAACATCATTCGGTTTTGTTGCAATCCACGGCGCTTCCCCGTGACTGGCGTTTTTCATTTCGGTTCCGGTAAATTTCTCCCACTTGCCCGCGATTTCTTCAAGCATGAGCAACTCCTCTTTTTCAAAAACATTCACATCAAAACCAGTCAGCGCCTCAATATGCATTTGGTCGTTGTAACCCTCACCAACTTTTCGCTTGGTGATTTTGATTTCTTTCCCGTTCATTTCTTTCAGAATTTTTTCTCCCATATGCGGCACTGGCCCATTTTCAAATCGGAGATAATCATCGCCGGTGATTGAGCGACCAAATTTTTCAAAGAAATCAAAATCAAGAAAATAGAGCAGCTTCATCATTTTGAGCTTGCCCAAAGTGCCGTTCTGAATTTTCTTTGCAAAGAAAAGAACAGTATTTTTATACTTTTTCTGATTTATTCTGGCCATCGTTAATAATATCTTACCATATAACTATAAATCGGTGAAAAATCTCCAAGTCCACTCGCGGACTCGTGTGCGCGGGAGAGGAAATTTGAAACTTACAGTTTCTGTACACCTTTTCTATTTTCTGTTCATGAAGACATTCCAGAAAACTATCAAAGGTCTGCAATTCCTCGCGTGAGCTCTCCCAGAACTCACTTCCCGCGAACAGTTTCGCTACGCTCACTGTGCGCGGGAGAGGAAATTTGAAACTTACAGTTTCTGTACACCCTTCATATTTTGCCGACAAAATATATTCAGGGTCTGCAATTCCTCTCTCGCAAAGCGAGCAGTCGCTTTGCTCCGCGTACACTCGCGGACTCGTGTGCGCGGGAGAGGAATTGCACCTCCACGCCTTTCGGCACAGGAACCTCAATCCTGCGTGGCTACTATTACACCACCCGCGCATTGTTTTGTCAAATACTTACCCTATTCCCTCTCTACTATATCTAACATTCTAATAATTTTCAACTTAACAAACTGCCCGAGCTTCGCTCGGGCAGTTTTCTATTCTTTTGAAATTTCTTTCGGCATGACCTCCTCCTTGACCGCCCTGGAATTTCGCATCTCCCTTCGGATTTCTTTGGCGGCCTTGTCGCGAATATGATAGAGCTTGGCGCGACGAACTTTTGACCGTCTTAAAATTTCCACTTTTTCAATAGTCGGTGTGAATATGGGGAAAATTTTCTCAACTCCGATGCCATCAATCACTTTGCGAACTGTAAAGGTGGCGCCCGCTTCCGAGCCGTGCTTTCGCGCTAAAACCAACCCTTCAAAAGCCTGCGAGCGAGTCTTCTCTTTCACCTTATCCTTTTCCATAATTCGCTCGGTAATTTTCTGCCAAACACGAACAGTGTCCCCAGCGCGAACGCCAAGTTTCTTGCGCGCTTCCATATCAATAGGTGAAACTGTAAAATCGTAAGTTGCCATAAGTTGCAGTACTCTAGCATGAGTAGATTCAAGAATCAAGATTCAGGATTCACGAAAAATCTCGCTTGTAACTTTTCCGTATTCCCATGCGACAGCATTCCGAGATACGACGCGACCGATTCCTCTTTCGGATTGTCCGAGAGTCGTCTAAACATTCGCCGTTTGGTGCTTGTCCGAAGTACACGATGGTCGGGGAAATTAACCCAGCCGAGAAAATCAACTCCCAAAGCAAAAGTTTTAATGAATACTTTGTCGGGGTGAAGTAGAAGTTTCAACCTCTCGCGCAAAAATAGTACGATATATCGTACTATTTCTTCTAATTTGCTTTTGTCGTGGGAGAGGAAAACAAAATCGTCGGCATAGCGGATGTAATATTTGATTTTGAGCTTATGCTTCACAAATTGGTCAAACTCGTTCATGTATATGTTCACGAAAAGTTGCGAGGTAAGATTGCCGAGCGGAAGGCCAACGCCGACTTTCCCACTTGAAAAACTGCCAACAATGTTTTTGAGAAGTTGCAAAATGTCCGCATCAGCAATATAGCGCGAAAGAATGGAAAACAAAATATCGTGGTCAATGTTTGCAAAAAACTTCCTGATGTCGCATTTGAGAACAAAGCAAGTCCGTCTGTGGTTACTGCTTGCTTTTCTGGCAAAGACGCGAAACCGATTCATAGCCCTATGCGTTCCTTTCCCCAATCGGCAAGAAAAAGAATCTGAAATGAAAACGCGGTCAAAAAATGGATAGAGTTTCCGATAAATCGCATG
>Ga0209515_10002663_pt1 | contig 26999 bp, 30 predicted proteins | sample Subgroupgradi54m_FD_187454 | JGI IMG/M metagenome (GOLD analysis project Ga0209515, IMG submission 187454) | Subsurface groundwater microbial communities from S. Glens Falls, New York, USA - GMW60B uncontaminated upgradient, 5.4 m (SPAdes)... ... | reverse complement strand
TGCCTTCGTAACGACTTGGGGAATAAAACATCCCTTTTTTAGCTACACTTGGGGCGGAATGGTAATGATGGTGATTCAGCACTTGATTTACGGTTTTGTGGGCGGCTGGATTTTAGCACGGCTTTATAACAGGTTTCAGCACTAGTCTACTTTCTTGAGAGAAAAAATCGTCGACCTTTTGAAAAAAGGCGGGATTGGGGTACTTGCTACTGACACTATCTATGGCCTTACTGGCTCTGCTCTTAAATCGGAGACAGTGAAGCGAATCTATAAGTTGCGATATCGGAATTTTGGAAAACCGATGATAGTCCTTATTAGTTCTTTAGATGACCTTAAACTTTTTAAAATTAAACTGAAAGATAAGGAGCGAGAGCTTATAGCTAAACTCTGGCCGGGAAAAGTGAGTATTATTTTAAACTGTCCTTACCCGGAATTTAGACACCTCCATCGGGGCACGAACACTGTGGCTTTTCGTTTTCCGAAGAAAGTTGATTTAGTTGGTTTAATTAATAGAACTGGACCATTAGTGGCGCCAAGCGCTAACCCCGAGGGAAAGGAACCGGCAAAGACTATTGAGGAGGCAAGAGTTTATTTCAGAGATCAAGTTGATTTTTATTTAGATGAAGGACGGGTTCTAAGCTTGCCTTCCACGCTTGTTGCCATTGAAAACGGGAAGCTTGTGGTTAAAAGAAATGGGGAGGTAAATGTTATAGAATAAAGCGGATGGATCTTAAGGAAAGATTACAGGCGGTAATCCAGGGGGAGGTTCGCGATGATGAAAAAACGCTTGCTTATTATAGTCGGGACGCCAGCTTATTTGAAGTTAGACCTAAGGTTGTAGTCTTTCCTAAGGACACTGAAGATTTAAAGTCCTTAGTTAGATTTGTTCGAGGAGAAAAGAAGAGGAGCGATAAGCCGATTTATCTGACTCCTCGTTCCGGGGGGACTGATATGACCGGCGGCCCTCTTGGAGAGTCAATTATTGTTGATTTTACCAGGCACTTTAATGGGCCAGTAGAAGTTGAATCTGGCTTGCCCGCCGTAGCTTTAGTAGAACCGGGAGTTTTTTATCGCGATTTTGAAAAAGAAACCCTGAAACACAATTTGCTTTTGCCTTCTTTTCCGGCTTCTCGAGAAATCTGCACGGTTGGCGGAATGGTTGCCAACAATGCCGGGGGAGAAAAAACACTTGTTTATGGCAAGATTAATCACTTTGTAAAAGGACTTAAGGTCGTTTTGAGTGATGGTAAAGAATATGCTTTGCATCCGCTTGAAAAGTATGAACTGGAAGCAAAGTTAAAGCTGGATAATTTTGAAGGGGAGATTTATCGCCGAACCTACGAAATAGTTGATAAGAATTACAATTTGCTCCAAAGAGCCAAACCGAAAGTTCACAAAAATTCAGCCGGTTATGCTCTCTGGGACATATGGAATAAAGAAACTTTTGATTTGACCCAGCTTTTTGTCGGGTCGCAGGGGACACTGGGGCTTATAACTAAAATTAAATTTGAATTGGTGAAGCCAAAGCCGTACTCAAGGATGTTGGTAATATTCTTGCGGGATTTGAAACCATTAGCGAAGCTGGTGAACCGGGTGCTCGAGCATAAGCCGGAAACTTTTGAGTCGTATGATAATCACACCCTTACGCTCGCAATCCGATATCTCCCACAATTTGCGCGCTTGCTTAAAGGCGGGCTTCTCTCGATTGCTTGGAAGTTCTTACCGGAGATTAAAATGATTTTAACCGGCGGAGTGCCGAAACTTATCTTAACGGCTGAATTTACGGGAGAGAACGAGGAAGAAGTAGTCGCGAAAGTTAATCAAGCTAGAGAATCGATTAAAGAATTTAATGTAAAAAGTAGAATTACGAGAACTGCTATCGAGATGGAGAAATACCACTTGATTCGCAGAGAAAGCTTTAATCTTCTGCGCCACAAGATAAAGAATAAACAAACGGCGCCGTTTATTGACGATATTATTGTCCCGCCGGAGACCCTGCCGGAATTCTTACCTCAACTTGAAGAAATTATGAAAAAGTATGATTTGATTTATACGATTGCCGGACACGTCGGGGATGGCAATTTTCATATTATTCCTTTGATGGATTTAGGAAGAAAGGATGCCAAGGAAGTAATCCATAAACTCACTGACGAAGTGTATCGGCTGGTATTTAAATATGGCGGTTCAATGACCGCCGAGCATAACGATGGCTTGATTCGAAGCCCCTATCTAAAACAAATGTACGGAGAGGAAGTTTATAAACTTTTCGAAGAAGTGAAGCGGATTTTTGATCCGGATGATATTTTTAATCCAGGCAAGAAAGTAGGCACGAGCTTGGAATACGCACTCGCTCACCTAAAACACCAAAATTAAAGCCATTAACGAACTTATTAAGTAAATTAACGATCGTCGATTTACTTAATAAGAATGAAATGGATTTTAAACGTTTAAACATAAGAGTTTATGGAGAGGTTCAGGGAGTGTTCTTTAGAGATTCGGTCAGACGAAAAGCGGAAGAGTGGGGGATTAAGGGATTTGTCAGAAATGAGGCGGATGGATCAGTTTATATTGAGGCGGAAGGCAGGCAAGAGGTATTAGAGAAATTAGTGAACTGGTGCTGGGAGGGTCCGGAGCTGGCTGAAGTAGCGAAAGTAGAGATCGAAGAGGGAGATATTAAGGGTTTTAAAGATTTTCGGGTTTAGTGAGGCGGCTAAAATATAGTTGCCCTAGTATTAAACATATGTTTAATACTAGGTTTAAACATAGGGTAACTTAAGAATTGAATAGTTGTTTTAAAAGAAAGAGCCCGTGGCGATGTGATTCGCCACGGGCTCGAGGTACATGATTCCCCTTACGCGGGGTACCTACAGTAGTCGCTTGTGTGTCATGGGCTTCTTCACCTGTTTGGCTCGCTCCCTTCGACTGGGTTTCTTAGTCTGGTTGGCTCGTCTTCGTTCACTGGGGTTCTTGATAGCCATGACTCGCTTAAGTTCGTTGGGTTTCTCTTTCCAGTTGGCTCGCTTCCACTTCCTGGGTTTCTCAAGTACAATGACTCGCTCGTCGACCCTGGGTTACTTGGTATGCTTGGCTCGCTTCGGTTCCCTGGTTTCCTCCGGGATGTTGACTACCGGTCCGTCATCTCCCACGGGGAGATGAGATGGGTGTGGCCGAGCTGTTCGATGGCGTAAGGAGGCCGAGTGGGCAGCCCTTCGGCTTCACGCCAGACAAGCCACAGACACCCGAGGAAGAGCTTGATCATCTTCCGCTGAGCCTGCATGTGGACGTGCCCCGAAGCGATAGTGCCGGCTACCTCGACAACCTTGCCATTCACCTTCGGTAGCTCGAGTGTCGGGACGATGAGGATGCCTTGTTTCTCGTAGCGCGCGACGAGCTTGGCCTTCTCCTTGTCATAGTACCCCGCAAAGCAACCTTGAGCTCGGAGAAGCGAGGTTGCCAGACGGAAGCACATCACGCGAAGCTGGGAATTGTGCTTCAGCTTCTGACCAGGTACGCGTCGCGGGGCATACCCACGAACGACTGGTTCAAGAGTGTCCAGTTGTCCCAACAACGACTCCGTGAGTCCGCCGATGGCACTTGAGGTAAGGACGGTCACGTCCTTGGCTTCTTTCTCCGGATGCCTTGCGTACTTCTTCCGAAGCTGCGCGAGTCTGACCTGGAGAGCGTCGGCTGACTTCTGGATTTCGGTGAACTGCTCTTCGGGTGAGACCTCGACTTGCACCACATCCATGCCGGCGAACTTCCAGAGAGAGCTGATCGTCGGGGCTTTCCTGATGTTAACTTGACCGACGACTTTGCCGATGTTCTCTTTGCCGATGCCCTTGACCCTGCTAAACCAAGGGTAAGCGGGATGATTGGCGATCATGTCGGCGACACGCTCGTCGATGCGTTCTTCGAGACCGTTCAACTCTTGAAGCAGCCAGTCGGTATCGGGATCCTCGCGGCCGTTCAGCTTGAGGTGCGAGTGCCGGACCTGTGTTGCCACTCTTCGCTTCTCGATAGCCAGTTGGGCATCAACGAGGAAGGGGAGAGGTGCGAATTCATCAACTGCAGTAACTGCTGTCATGATTCACTCCTTTCTAGTCGCTCTTGTGCTTTGGGTTACTCGGCGTACATGACTCGCTTCATCAATTTGGGCTTCTCATGAAGTATGGCTCGCTTCGAAATCATGGATTTCTCTGGTATTCTGACTCGCTCCACTTCAACGGGTTACTCGCTCAGCATGACTCGCTTCTAGACTCCGGGTTACTTATGGTGCCTGGCTCGTTCATCTCGTTTGGGTTTCTTGACGCCAATGACTCGCTTCTGAAGCGTGGGTTACTTCTGCATCATGGCTCGCCCAGTCTCTTCGGGTTTCTCACGAAGTATGACTCGCTTCAGTTGCCTGGGTTTCTCTCGTCTCATGACTCGCTCCAGGTACAGGGGTTTCTTAAGCGCGATGACTCGCTTGTGAAGCTTGGGTTTCTTCGGCCTTGTGGCTCGCTCACGATTAATGGGTTTCTTCGGTGCATTGGCTCGCTCATTTGCTTTGGGTTTCTCCGAGGACTCGGCTACTTTATAGTTTTCCTATAGCGACTCCTTTCTGTAGGCTAAATTGTAAGAGAACTGCTAGAGGTTGTTTACCAGATATTGAAGATTAAGTCAATTAGGTCCAAAATTACTGGAAGGAGATGAGTAGAAAAGTATTTATAGCTGGAGTAGGTGTTATAATAATTGGAGGATTAATTTTTTTAGTGGGCTCGGGTAAGTCCAAAAGGTCGCCGGAAACTTCTCTAAATATTAAGCAAACTTCTAATATGAAATTAGGGAGTATAGTTTTTGAACATAACGGCTTGATTCCGGCGAAATATACTTGCGATGGTGAGAACATCAATCCGCCGCTTAGAATGTCCGAAGCGCCTGAAGGCGCGAAGAGCTTGGTTTTAATAATGGATGATCCTGATGTGCCGAAATCAATTAGACCGGATGGTGTGTGGGATCATTGGCTGGTATGGAATATTCCGCCGGAAACGACTGAAATTCCTGAAGGTAAGGAACCGGCCGGAGTAGTTGGAAAAAACACTGGAGGTAGTTTTGGTTACCGAGGACCGTGTCCACCTGACAGAGAGCACCGATATTTCTTCAAACTTTACGCGTTGAATACTACCCTTAATTTATCGGCGGATATAACCGTTAAAGCTAATTTAGAAGCAGCGATGCAAGGGCATATTTTAGGCCAGGCAGAACTAATGGGCCGCTATAACCGCAAATAACCAATCTACTATACTAAAATAACGATCGTTATTTTAGTATAGTAGAGTTTCGCAAAGAAATTTATTGTTTTATTTTTTCTTTTGCTCCTTCGGCTCCTTGAAGAGGTAGGCAGTAACAAGGACGAGAACGATTGTTATGACAGCGGCGTAGGTGATTTTAGCGGCCATGGTATTTTGACTAAGCGGGAAAAGGTATTCAATAACTGATTTAATGGCCTCGTTCCAGGCAAGCCCGACCACTAGTCCAAGAGCGGCAGTAATGTAGGTGACGGTTCTTCTTCTTACTTCACGTCGGAGCTCCTCGCTCTCCTTTCTTATCTTTTTGACTGTCTGGGAAGGGATATTTTTTCTTGCCATAGTCTAATCTTACACGAAAATGCTCGCTTATAAAATAAAAACTCTCCATAACGAGGAGAGTTTTTATTTCCAGTCTAGCTAGGTTATCCTTGTGTCTCGTTGGAAACCCTTTCGCGGTTTATCGCGGTAGCAGTCCAGACAATAAACTGGCCGTCCTTCCGTTGGGTTAAACGGCAGTTCGGTGATGGTCTTGCTGCACTCGGAACAGGTCCATTCCCCTTGAACTTTTTCTCTGGGGGAAGGCCTGCCGCCTTCGTCGTTACCGTTCACTAATTTGTAAATCTAGTTTACCTGCTTGCCGGCAGGCAGGTACGTCGACTTCCATACCTTCTTAAAATATCTATCACCTCCTTGATGCTGTCAATTAGGGTTGGGGAGAAGGCCCTAAAGTAAGTATGCTAGAATTGAGAAATTGCCAATATGGATCAGGAACCTGAGCTAAATAAAAGAGATATTGAGTTTTTGTACGAGGTCGGCTGCCTGCGGTTTATCTCTCGAGCTTGGCGGCAGTTTCTTCTTCCTAATGCAGCTAATTTAGCCGAGCATACCTTGAGGGTAACGTGGATTGCAATAACAATTGCTAAATATGAAAAGGCCGATATAGATAAAATAATTAAAATGGCATTGGTGCATGATCTCGGAGAAAGCCGTACTGGCGACATCCATTATCTTGCTAGAGTTTATACGAAGCGAGACGAAGAAACAGCTATTACTGACATAATGGCAGAAACTATTTTTAGCAAAGAGTTTGTTGATTTGTGGGAAGAATACGAAAAGCGAGAGTCAATGGAGGCTAAAATAGTAAAAGACGCGGATAACTTAGATGTGGATTTTGAAATTCAGGAGCAAATTAGTATGGGAATGGATTTAAGTAAATGGCGCGAGAACCATAGAAGAAAGTTTGTACACCAAAGCTTATATACTAAGACTGCTAAAAAAATATTTGACATGGTATATTCCGTCAATCCGCGGGACTGGCATATTAATAGTAAAAATAGATTTACGGAAGGGGATTACGGAAAATAAAAAACTCGCAGGCGATCCTCTTTAGGTCTCTTTGAGGGGGCGGGCTGCCATAGCTCGCCCCCTCACGTTTTTGTTTCGTTGCCTCTTCGACAACTTGGATGCAGACCTTCATAGGTGGATTGACGGCACAAGCACTCCCCGTCACTTTCCGGAAGAACCTCGTCCTTGCGGAATACTGGCCCACAGTTCTGAGGACTCTGCGGAGAAACTTCCCCTGCTTTCTTGCGTCGGAAGAACATCTTGAGCCTCTCACTTGAGCTCGGCGCCGCAGTAAGGGCAGAAGATGAACTTACCGATGTTTATCTCCCGCCCTCCGCTTTCACGAATTATCAGCCGACCAAGGGGATCTCTGTGGATGCTGATCCCTGAATGACCAGCTTCTTTCATCTGGTTACACTTGTGAAGGACCGGTTGCATCGACTACCTCCTTTTTGCGAAATGTACGGGGCAGGGAGCCCCGACGTCCGCCATCCGCCAACTGGCGGAGGCGGAGTCGGGACTCCCTGCAAGAAAAAACTTCGGCCTAGGCGTCAGCCCGTAACGCTCGCCCCGTTCTTGCCCTTGCTGCCGCATTCAGGGCAACGCTTGAGGGGCTGCCTACTTTCGCTCCTCAGCTCCTTGCCGTGGTTTATGCACCCAACCTTTGGGCAAACGTACTTTTTGGCCATCAAGGCCTCCTTCCGAGGGGTTTACTAGGCCAGTTTCAAAATATACGATTATAAACATTGAAGCAAGCACCCCGCTTAAAAAATAAAAATTGGCCGCTAGTCGTTTTCATAGGAGTGATACTTTTACTTGTCCTTGGATTAAAGTATTCCCAGAAGTCGTTCTTGCCTGGGTTAGAGCGAGACCAAGGTAGAGAGAGCCAGGGAGAAGAAGTATTGGCGACACGAGTGATTGATGGCGATACAATTGAGATTGCGGGAGGGGAGCGGATTAGATATTTGGGAATTGATACGCCGGAAACGGTTGATCCGAGAAGGCCCGTTGGATGTTTTGGTCACGAAGCATCGGCGAGGAACAAGGAATTAGTTGAGGGGAAATACGTTCGACTGGAAAAAGATATAACCGAAAGGGATAAATACGGGCGGCTGCTCCGCTACGTGTATATTCAAGATAGGTTTATCAACCTGGAGTTAGTCACGGGCGGATACGCAGTGATATATACCTTTCCTCCGGACGTGAAGTATCAGGAAAAACTTTTAGCTGCCCAGAAAGAGGCCCGTGAGGCAAAGAGGGGATTATGGGGTGCGTGTTTGAGTCCCGTTCCTAACTAAGCCCACTCCAGGGGACTATAGCCGCTTGTTTTCGGAGCGGAAATAATTAATAGAGCAGCCAGTTCCTCGCCGTTGTTGATTGCGTATCGCTTTGGTTCTGGATCAAGGCGGATATATGTTCCAACTTTCACGGGATATTCTTCCCCGTCAATTATCATTGTTGGGCTGCCCTCTAAAACAATAAAAACTTCTTCTTGGTTTCGATCAATCTCATCGTGCTCCGGGATCTTCTCTCCGGGCTTCAGCTCTACTATATTCATGCCAAAAGATTCTACCTCTAATGACCGGCGGGCCAGCAGCCACTTACCATTCCGCTCAAAGTCGTCTTTATTGAGAATCGAGAATCTCTCTTTGTTCATAATTTTAAGTTTAAACTATTTTGTTCTAAATTTCTCGGTGCTGCTGTGATCCTCGGTCTAGTACCATAACGTAGTAAGTATTATAGGGGTTCTTTGAGGGTTGAAGTAGAGGTCTAGCTGATGTGTCTCGGTCGAGGGTACTAAAGGAGAAAAAGGAGTACGGACTCTATTCTTTCTCCTAGCTTAGGTAAAAACGATATCTATGTTATATATGTCATAGTGGCCTAATTATGTCTGCTATAAAAATATTTAGTGTCATCGGCTGTGGAGAGTTCGGCTCATTCGCCGCTCAACACCTCGCACCAGATAATGCCGAGGTTTTGGTATTCGACAAGAACCCCAACCTCCTACCGCCTAGAAACGCAAAAAAAGCCGGATTCGTTACAGTTGCGGGTGCTGACGTTATTATCGTGGCTGTACCATACGATGCTTATGAGTCAGTCGTACCAGCATTGGCAAAGCAGACTCATCCAGAGTCACTAATCGTAGATGTATGTTCCGTAAAGATGAAGCCAACGGCATTATTCAAGAAGCATGGTTTGTTGGATCGAGATAATGTGCTTATGACCCATCCACTATTCGGTCCCCAGTCAACAGCTAAGGGGATAGATGGTAAAAATCTAAATCTAGTTGTCACCCAACAGTCCGGAATCCTTGCTAAGCAATTGTTGGCCACGTGGAGCCAAAAAGGTATTAACCTTATACAAATGTCGGCCGAAGAGCACGACCGTGAAATAGCAAAAGTACATGCCCTAACTTTTTTTGTAGGTCGGGCTTTATTAGAGCTAGGTATTGAGCCATCACCGCTCAATACTCCCTATTATAGTGAACTACTGGATCTGATTGCGACAGAACGTCATCATAGCGCTGAATTATTTTTTACCATACAGCGCCATAATCCCTTTGCAGACGATGTACGTGTAAATCTTATCTCTAAGCTCGCTGAGCTTGAGGAGAGAATTATACAACCGTAAACTGGCTCAATTCTCCTACAGACTTTTTTGCCGATGCCCTGATAAGATATCGAAGTGCTGTGATTTCCGGTCTAATGCCAAAGTTTAGTAAGCATTATAAGGATTCTTTGGGGGTCGAAATAGAGGTCTAATTGACCCGTCTCGGTCGGACTATTCTTTTAGCCTTGATACTTACCTCGATATATTTTGTCCAGTAATTGGAAGCTAGTGTGGTTACTCTTTCAAGATCGGGCTTTTTAGGAAATTCGCTTGCGTATTTTTCGAGGAAATTGTTGATTTCTCTTTTTTGTAGCTCACCGAGAGGTATCGTTGGTTGAACTCCCATGTAAATTCCCGGATCTGCGTAGGGATCTGGTATCTTGCCTATGACCTTTGAAAACATTCCACAATGCATGTATAGTTTTAGAATTTCTACTATTAACTCTAAACTTTCTTTATCATTAAGAATCGTGGTCTTCAGCTGTACGATTTTATCTAAAGAGTTTTTCTCCTCAATGCGTAGAGATACTTTCGCTAGACGCGGCAACTTTAACGAAGCTTTCCTCTGAAGAAGCGCAAATGCTTGCAGTATGCCTATGGGTCCCACGAAGAATAGGCCGTCAAGCGTTTGGGAAAGAACTTCTCTATTTTCTTTAGAATCTCCTATTAGGTCTAAAAATCTGACGTAGACAGCAGTTCTTGACTGCTTAATGATCTCGTAAATCTTTGGTTCTTGAAATGTGTTCATAAACTATATTCCGTCTTTTATGAAGCTAATAGCACGGTATAATTCTTTCAAGACAGTAACAGGGCGCCTAAGATATGCTCCTATCTTTGGGCTGTCGGCATCCATTCCTATATAAATATCGATTCTTTCGTGCTCTTTATTCAACCTTATAGCATCTATTCTTCTAACAAGGTTGAAAATATTCTCATGAGACACAAATTCAGAGAGAATAAGTCTGTTATTTATAGCTTTGTTCACCACTGAATCAAGATAGACATCCTTCTTTCTCCTCAACCTTTTAATCGAAGATTTGACATTCATTTTAATTAGCAGCTCCTTTCCTTTCCCTAGACCATAATCTTCAATAATTTGCTGCTTTAACTTTTTGGAGTCGATAATATTATCCTTCTTAATTTTTTCTTTCTCTTTTTGGGCTATACGCCACACATCATATGCTTCACTATCTGTAGCAATATCCAAAGCTACCAACTTTAGTTCTTCTACATTTCTCAATAGAATACGAGCTTCTTGAGTATGTCCTTTTAAGGTAAGGTCGAAAGATACATAAGTGAACTTTAGTGCCCTCTTAATAATTGCTAAAGCGGTGCCTTGTTGTGGAGTCAATTGATGCGCTAGGGAAGTTCCTTGATCCGTGGCAATCTTATCATAAAGAGATCGAAACTCTCCCACTAAAGTAGTGTGTTTCGTTTGAATTCGCTTATAATTACTCTCGAAATATTCATTTAATTCTTGGAAGTCATCAAAAATATTTGACATATTATTCTGAGATCTTTCTTGATCACTCAATAAAAAATATTCGGCTGCGGGGGAAGGATTCGAACCTTCGTGACATGCTTCAGAGGCATGCATCCTGCCGCTAGATGACCCCGCAAATTTAGGTATATCTTACCTAGCAGGCTTCAAAAAATCAAAGCTAAATCCGCTATCGCTTACCAAATGAAAATGTTAGAATCCATTTATGAATGCTTCTGAACTTATCTCTACAAATCCTGCTCGCAATTACGAAGAAATTGGTCGGGTTGCTATCTCCACTCAACCTGAAATTGAAGCAGCAGTCAGGGATGCTCATAAGGCATTTCCAGCCTGGCGCACACTCCAATTTTCTAAGAGAATTGAATATCTCAAAAGTTTCTTGGAATTTTTCAGATCGCAGGTAAAAGAGATTGCCGAACTTCAGACAAAAGAAATGGGGAAACCACTAGCGGCTAGTGTTGGGGAAGTTGAGAGTGCAGGAGAGTGGTTGTCGGGACAATTCGAAATAGCAGAGAAAATGCTTCAATCTCGTGTGCTTGATCAATCCGATAAAGAACAAACCGAATTGCACTTAGAGCCATATGGCGTAGTTGCTGCAGTAGCTCCATGGAACTTTCCTGCTTATCAGATGTTCTTGGCCATCATGCAGCCGCTTTTGGCGGGGAACACGGTTGTTTTCAAGCATTCTGAAGAATGCCCACTAACATCACAAATGATTGCTCAGCTCTTAGATAAGGCAAAGCTCCCAGAAGGTGTATTTACCTGCCTCTTTGGAGATGGAAGTGTGGGGCAATATTTGATGGAGCAAGATGTGGATTTACTTTACTTCACAGGTAGTTCTCGGGTGGGACAACAAGTTTATGAACTCGCAGCGAAAAAATTCATTCCCGCTGCTCTTGAGATGGGTGGTTCATCCCCAGGAATTGTTTTTGAAGATGCTGAACTAAAAAATTCTTGTGACTCAATCTACCTTGAGCGATTTAGCAACTGTGGACAGGTGTGCAGTGCCCTCAAAAGACTTTTTGTGCACAGCAATATCTACGACTCCACCTTGGAAAAACTCAAGGATTTAGTTGAGTCACAAGTGATTGGAGATCCTCTGGAGCCAAAAACTACAGTTGGTCCGCTAGTCGCGAAAAGACAACTCGATCTTCTAGAAGAACAAGTTAAAGATGCAATTAATAAAGGCGCAAGGATAGTAGCGGGAGGTGGTCGACCAGATGGCCTAAGAGGCGCTTTTTATCGTCCAACCATACTGACTGATGTAACTCCTGATATGAGGGTGATGAAAGAGGAGGTCTTTGGACCAGTACTTCCTATCATCCCGTTTGAAGCCGAAGAAAAAGTCATTGAGATGGCTAATGATACCCCATATGGACTTACTGCGTATGTGTATACGGAAGATATTAATCGCGCTAACCGTATAGCTAAACAGTTGGAGGCTGGTCAGGTGAGTATTAACGGTGCGAACTATCTCTCGAAGCATGCTCCTTTCGGTGGCTATAAAAAATCCGGTATTGGTCGTACAGATGGTGACATAGGATATCATAGTTTTCTACAGATGAAAGTGATAGCGCGACCAAAGTAAACCAGCTGGCGTTCTATCCAGTCCCCAAAGAATCCCTATAATTCTTACTAACTCCTGATTCTAGATCGGGGATCACACTTATCCGGGACATTGAGTCTTACCTTTGATAAACTTACGTCAAATGCAAGTATTATGAACAAAAAAGTAATAACCATAGGAATCCTTGCTATTGTCGCACTTATTTTTCTTACACTCTTTACCCTTGGGTCACTTGCAGGCAAACGAGGAGGCCTAGCGGTAAATCCAGCTTCACAGCAAGCTACTACCGAGCCTGGGGTGGGAGGAGCCGCTGGGTCATTCAGCATGTACCATAATAAAGATGTCAAAGAAAATTTTTACACCATCCATGTTCCTAGCTCCTGGCAATTACAACTATCCTCGCCAGCGGGCGCATATCGCTTCACGTTTACAAGCGGCGAGGCAACCGTGGAACTTATGGATATTCCCGACAATACCACTCCAGAACTATTAGTATTAAGCCGAGAAGAACCTCGTCTGAAAAATTCACTTACTAATTACCAGCGTATCAAATATCAAAAACTTACTCTTGACGGTAAAGACGCCTATCAGCTTACCTATCAATACACCCGGAACAATAAAACGTATCAGGCGCTGCGCACTTATATCACGGGGCCAGATCGAGCCGGAGTAGTAACTTTCGTGGGTGAAAAAGAAGCAGCAGCAAGTTCGCAGTTCCTACTCACGAGTGTCCTGAACAGTTTCCATTGGGAGAATCCATAATACTATGAAACAATTTTTTTCTATTCTTTCGGTAATTATCGTCGGCGCCGGCGTATATCTGAAGTTTTTCTATGATGTCCCTGATGCGCAGGAAAGCATCAATTTCTTTGTAAGTTGGTTTCTGATTATTGTTGGTATTGCTGGATTCCTGATTACCATTTTCTGGAGTAGTCCAAAACATACTCATAATAATGACCATGCCTGAAGTAATTACCGCACGCAATTTGACGAAGCACTACGGTGCCACCGCCGCCGTGGACGGACTAGAGTTGCACGTGCGCCAGGGAGAGTTTTTTGGCTTTTTGGGTCCGAATGGTGCTGGTAAGACTACTACCATTCGTTTACTGACTGGTATAGTCCATCCAGATGGAGGAGATATTTTAGTCAATGGCTTTTCAATAGAAGATAAAGAGCAGATTGCTCAAGCCATCGGAGTAGTCCCGGAAAGCCGAGGATTTTATGAATGGATGACCGGGGCTGAATATTTATATTTTTTTGCCAAGCTATATGGGATCTCGGCGCTGAAAAAAGTCGCCACTCTTCTTGAGCAAGTTGGGCTTACTGCGCAACAAAATAAAAAGGTTGGCGCGTACTCACGCGGAATGCGCCAGCGACTAGGGATTGCCCGAGCTCTTATCAATAGTCCCAGAATATTATTCTTGGATGAACCAACCCTCGGCCTTGATCCGCAAGGCCAGAAAGACATCCAAAATTTACTGCGCTCTCTTAACCTAGAAGGCATAACAATATTTTATTCATCTCATCTCCTTAGCGAAGTTTCCGAGCTGTGTTCACGAATCGCTATTTTGAATAAAGGAAAACTAATCGCCGAAGGAACTCTCGACGAATTACGTCAACGGATAAATCGCAAGGACAGCACCCTAACTGATATCTTTCTTGCTTTTACCCAAACCTGAATATGTTTAAATATATTTGGCAAAAAGAAATACGGGGACAGTTGTACACCTGGAAAGGCATGGTCTGGTTGCTCGTTGCCTCACTCCTTTTAAGTTTTACCAGTTACTTACTTTTGACGAACAAAGAGTTGAGCTTGCTTGATCAGACTGAACTGCTTTGGCTTCTAAGTAAAATTATTATTGGCGTCGCGCTCCTTATCGTAACGATTGACGCCTCTTCTATTATTACCACCGAGTTTGAGCAAGAAACTGCGGAAAGTTTATTTCTCTCCCCACTTTCCCTCAAAGATTTTCTCATCGGTAAATTTCTCGCTTCGTTTACTTTATGGCTTGCCCTATTCGTCGTTGCTACTCCCTATATGCTCGCAACTTCAGCAGGATCAAATCTTGCCCTAGCTTTTATGGGCTATATCCTCCTTTTAGGAAGCCTCGGGGTAGCAGGGTTTACGTTTTTTGTATTTGCGCTCTCGCTCTTTTACCGCTCGAGTAAAAATACTTTGACCACCTCGCTGATTCTTCTTCTCGCTCTTGCGACTCCGGCGCTCTTTTCATCAACGCTTAAAACTGCACCGGTGATCGGAGCAATCAGTAAAATCAATCCTTTTGATGCTATTTTTTCGTCGCTCGACAACATATTAGTGGATTACCAAACTTCTCTTTGGCAAAACTGGCAATTTATTCTTCCACTATTTATGTTTTGTTTGCTGACTTTTGCCCTTCTCATTTTTACCGCGCGTCTTTTCAAGAAACAAGGAATTATTAAAAGTAGTGAATAGATGAAATACTTTTATACACTCATTATTGTTCTTGGTGTCAGTTTGCTCGGACTACACGTAAGTCATGCTCAAACAGGACTACCACTTGAGCTGACGATTCTTTCGTCGCGGACCCTAAACGGTACTGCTGGTGATTTTGTGACCGTCCAAGGACAAATAAAAAATACCTCCCGGGCAGCAGTTAGCGACGTCACTACCTACTTATCACTCGTAGACACCGAGAACAAACTACCGGTGGATCTTGAGGACTGGAGCGCTGAGAAGGGACTCTATATTGGTACGATTGACACTGGACAAGTTTTTCCGCTTTCCTGGAAAATTCACTTTGTGAAAGCGGGAACATACGCACTTATTATCGTCGCCACTGCTCCCATAAGCGACACGCCGCAGGTAAGCGCCATTACTCGTTTCAACGTTGCTCCCAAGCGCAACTTAAATCCGGGCAATATCTTACCGGTTGCTCTTGGAACTCCAGTCGCAATCGTTTTGCTTTTATCGCTTCTTGCGTATAAACGCCAGAGAAGAGCAGGGGAATAACTCAAGATAGCCTACTCCACCTGCTAACGCACTACGTAATCGGCGCTCTGGGCTTTTTTGCCGTTGACGTAGAAGATGAGCTTATAGTGACCTGCTTTTCGGGTCTGCCCTGGTTTGAGCGCAAACTTAAAGTGGAAATAACGTACTCCATCCCGCGTCGGGTGCGAAACTTTCGCATCAATATATTTACCTTCGTAATAGCGAATGTATGAAAGTTCTGTGCGCTGCACTGCATTTTTGAGAGTCAAAACTGCGTAGATAGTTGGCGTATTCGAAGAGAAGGTAGTGACAGGATTAAGCGGAGCGCCACTTGCAGTGACAGCCTTACTTAAAACCACCTCTGTAATCGCTGCAGACGTACCGGGTTTGGATTTAGTCAGCTTAGAGGTAGAAGAAACACTAGAAACTTTAGGCTTAGCTGGGACATTTGAAGCAGGTTGTGGCGGCTGGGAAGTAAGAGGGGGATTCTGTGATGGGGAAGTAGGAGCTGTGAGGTAAGGTGCTTGTGGACGTGCCATAAAGTAAGCTATCACTCCTGCGAGGACAACCAGGACTACAATACCGATAAGTTTCATGTTCGTCTTTATGTTCGCAAAAAAATTATGCTCTAGTCTCTCTCGGTGCTGCTCGCAGATTTACCGGAGCCATCTGTTGCACCATTGGCGCTTGAACTAGCTTCATCTCCTTGCTGACTACCTTGCTCGCCTTCTTGCTCAACTTCGTTTTCTACTTCTTGTTCGATTTCCTGCTCCGATTTTTCTCCATTAATTGCCTCGTGATCGCCGTACTGGTCTCCTGCTTTTTCATCCTCTTCGTTGTCAATTTCGGACTGATTGTTTTGTGCATCCTTATCATTGTTCACTTGTTGCTTCCCCTCTTCGACGTCGTGGCGGAAATCAGAGGTGACACCAACGTTTTGCTGCTGCCTTCCTGACGGCGTTGATGTCTGGCCATAAACACGATGGACGGAAAATCCGTATCCAGTGAATAAAAACAGTGCAGAAACGACGAAGCCCATGATAGTCAACTTGAAAATACTGCGGTTCCACATAAACTTATTATAAAATACAGAGATGGGGGTATTTGCGGATACCTTCGGAGAAGCAGATAAATCAACCACTAGAACTTAGTTGCTGATACTGTAAATACTCCTGACGCTGGGGTAACTGCTGTCGTACTGTTATTAGCAAATCTGACCGTTACCGTGCCAGCTGCCGAGACCCAGGCAAAGAAAGTTCCGGTGCTAGGCACAGAGGCATTTGCTACACCTAAAGAAACTACGTCTCCTGCCGCTGCCCCAGTAACTGCTATCGTGAGATCGGTAGAAGAGTTAGCTGCGGTGCTCCCGAAACTAAGAGTGCTGGAAGCGGCTACTACTTGAAGGTAGGTGCCTCCCGAAGCCCCAACGATCAAACTATTAGTTTTGGTTGTGCCTACGACATGAAGGGTGTTTGAAGGGGCGCTAGTGCTGATTCCAACTCGATTCGTGATGGTGTCAACACTTAATGCCGGCGATGTCGAAGATGACTGGACTTGAAAAGCAGTCGTTGAAGCCGTTCCTGCTTTGAAGATGGCAGTTCCGGAGACGTGGAGAGTAGAAGATGGACTAATCGCCCCAATACCGATTCTTACGTTAGTCGTGTCAGCTATAAAGAGTTGTGAAGTGCCGGCGGTGTCTTGGATTTGGAAAGCGGTGGTGGAGTTAGTCGTTGGTTTAACCAAGACTGCGCTGTCGGTCTGCAACAGGGCTGCACCACCCCGGTAGAGGTTGCTGTCCGTCCCGAAGTAAAGGCCTCCGCTGGCAACTGCGGTATTGGTACCAATGGTTAGTGCACCGTTAGCTGCCGCTGCGGCAGGTCCAAGTGCCACCTGCCGATTAGTGGTATCGATTATTAGAACAGTAGTGCCGCTTGCTTGCTGGATTTGGAAAGCGGTGGTGGAGTTAGCGCCTTTGAAGAGAGCGGTGCCGGAGACATGAAGCGTGCTGCTGGGAGTGGTGTTGATGTTAATTCCTAGATTCCCGGCTCCTGTGGGGAGAGCAAAGAGGTTAGTATCTGATGTGATAGAGGTTTGGTCTAGGGTAAGGGCAGCCAGAGCAATAGTTGATCCGAGCAGAAAAATAACCCCGAGAATCAAGAACCGAGGAAATACCAATCTTACGGACTTACGGAGGAATCTAAGTGTGCGTGTTTGTTGGGGGCGCTTAGTCATTTTTTACTATTATATTACTATATGCATTATTATACATTATCTTCCCTGTGAACAACTTTTATTGACTAGAAAACAGGGGATTATGCTATAATTTACTTAAATCTACTTACTAAAATTATGAGCGATAGATTGATGATAAGAGGAGTCCTTTTCACCTTTTTATTATTTTTTGGGTCACTAATCTTCTTAGTTAATATCCCTAAAGCTAAGGCGGCGGGCATTACTTTTAATGCAAGTACTACAGTCTCTTTAACTGGAACCAGTGACAACTTAACGATCGCCGGCGGCTCGACGGCCAGCTCGACGGTGGTAAACACAGGAAACATCGTAATTGCTATGCAGAACGGCGATGTCATCACGGTTAGCGTCACCAACAAAAACTTGACGCCCACTGGTCATTCATCAAACGCCGTTATTACCAGGAACACTCTTTGCTATACAAATGTCAGTAACCAGCAGGCGATCATCACTTTAACAGCGACGCAAAATGAATCGGTAACCCTTACTCCGGCGGCTTGCCCGGCTTATGAGAGTGGTGCGAGAGTTAAGAGTCAAACTCTGCCTACTTACACCTTGAGCGGCGGTTCTCTTCCGGCTTCCAGTGCTTTGACTGTTCCTGCTACTCCTGCTACGCAAAATGCCCCCGCTCCAACCCCTACAACTGTTTCCGTTACGACTGATCAAACTACCTTGACTCAAATTGTCCAAGAGCTTAATGATATCCAGAGAAATCTTAGTGCTCCAGATGCCGCGGCCCGCCTTTTGCGACTGCAGGCTTCTTTACGAGCACTGCTTGGCGGGGGCAGCCAAAGCCAGCCTTCTTCTGGGGTTTCCTCCAGATCCGCGGTGCCTCCAAGCAGATCTTACAGCCGGCCTTTAGGAGTCGGTTCAAAAGGCGATGAGGTAAAGGCTCTTCAGAGCTTCTTAAAAGATCGGGGAGCCGGGATTTACCCTGAAGGCTCAGTAACCGGCTACTTCGGCCCTTCTACAAGAAAGGCGGTTGGCAGGTTCCAGCTTCAAAATGGCATTGTGAAAAGCGCTCGAGATCCCGGTTATGGCTATCTTGGTCCGAAAACGAGAGATAAAATTAATTCGCTCCTCGGATTGTAGCTTTTTATTTAGCAATTAATCTGTCCAAAAAGGTTCGTAATTCTTTTTCTGGAGCAGTAAAGATTTTATTTTTTAGTTCACCAATTACATTTAAAATTTCATCGAAGTTAGGGTTGTTCTCAGTGGATTGGCATTAGTAGCTTTCTTATATTAGCATAGAAAAGAACGGACATTACGACCCAATCTTTATATTTTTTAAGATCTCTTGTCGCTTAACCTCATGAGCAGGAAAGTAAAATTTTTCGACCCCGATATTTTTCTTTTTGTCATTCTATCACTGCTCCTAATCAGTCATTTTTTGAATTTCCTGCCGGAGAGTTTTGATATCCCTCTCCTTGTTAGCTTTTCCCTTCTAGGTACGCTGCCGGTTGTGTTAAGTGCCCTCCGTTCGTTTAAAGACAGAAAAATTTCAATAAGCCTTTTGGCAAGTATCGCCTTGATCGCTTCGATTTTAGCAAAAGAGTGGTCCTCAGCGGTTTTTATCAATTTAATGCTGACTTCGGCTCGAATTTTTGATCGTTATACCCGTAATCAGGCAAGGCGGGCGATCGAAAGTCTGTTAAAACTTCAGCCCGAAAAGGTGAGAGTCAAACGAGGGGAAGACATAGTTGAGGAATCGGTTGAAAAGCTTGAGGTAGGCGATTTGATAATTATCGAAACAGGCCAGCGCGTGCCGGCTGATTGCCGCATTGAAGACGGCCAGGCAAGCGTTGATCAGTCGGCTTTAACCGGTGAGTCAGCGCCAATATCAAAGCAAAAGGGAGATAAGTTATTCAGCTCAACGCTTTTGGTTTCCGGATCAGTCATCGCCAAAGCGGAGAAAGTTGGGAAAGATACCACCCTTAATAAAATAGTTGAACTCGTAGAGCAATCACAGCAATTCAAGGCTGGTATCCATACGTTGGCTGATACGTTTACTACCCGGTACATTATTATCACTCTTATCGGCTCAATAATTATTTATCTTTTTTCGAAAGATCTGATTTTGATTTTATCTGTGTTGCTGGTGGCCTGTGCCGATGATATCGCAGTTGCAATACCAATGGCTTTTCTGGCAGCGATCGGGGTCGCAGCCAAGAGAGGGGTAATCATTAAGGGGGCCAGTTTTTTGGAAGGTATAACAAAAGTAAAGGTGCTCGTGCTTGATAAAACCGGGACTTTGACAAAAGGCGAATTAAAAGTCGAACAGATTGTTGCTTTTGAAAATTACACAGAAGAGGATGTTGTGCAATATGCGGCAATTGGCGAATTTTTTTCAATGCATCCGGCCGCTAAAGCAATCAATGTGTACGCTAAGAAGTGAGGAACACAATTCAAAAAACCTGACAGGGCTCATGAGATACCTGGAAAAGGCATTACGGCTATATATAAGGACAAGCAACTAGTTGCCGGCAAAATAGGATTTCTCCAAGAACTTGGCATTCCAATAACTGAACATCAAATCAACCAGGTTATGACTGTTAAAAATGAAGGCATGAATACAACCGTAATTGGTTATGATAAAAAAATCATAGGCTTTTTGGGCCTCGCTGACGAGCTAAGGCCAGGAATAAAAGAGGATTTGGCTCAATTAAGGGAGCGAGGCATCGAAAGGCAAGTTATGCTTACCGGCGATAATGAAAAAGTTGCCCAAAAGGTTGCTAGAGAATTGGGGATCACTGACTATCACGCTAATCTTTTGCCGGAAGAAAAACTCACATTTGTAAAAAAATATTTGAGCAGTAAGTATAAAGTAGCAATGGTTGGCGATGGAGTTAATGACGCGGCCGCTTTGACCTTAGCTGATATAGGTATTGCCATGGGGGCAATCGGATCCGATGCGGCTATCGAAGCATCTGATGTAGCGTTAATGAAGGATGATTTCTCGAAAATAGCTGAGGTTATTGATCTGGGAAAGTATACCATGAGAATAGCGCATCAAGACTTTCTTATCTGGGGCATTGTGAATGTGATCGGTTTTGCTCTGGTTTTTGGAAAAGTTATTGGACCCCAGGGCGCCGCAGCTTTTAACTTTATAACTGATTTTCTCCCATTTTTTAATTCGCTGCGCTTGTTTAGACTCCATTTAAAGAAAGTGCAATAAGCCGTAGAGATATATAAGGCGAGTGGAAATCGCTGCAAGAATAAGTACTATAAGCCGGTCTGAAACCCGTTCCATTCCTGCTCCTAGCCCATGTGGATAAGTGAATTTTGTACTTTATTATGTTATGTGGTATAGATATAAACATGTCAAAAATAGCGAGAAGTAGTGTTTATCTCATAGATAAAATGGTTTATAGATCCTAAATCAAGAAAGAAATTGCTAATGATGACTCAATCCAGAGCCAAAATCCGAGTTTTTCTCACCCTCCTAGCAGTCCTTGGTATCCTCTCCTTTATTTATAATGTCCCATCGGCCATGGCTGACTTCTCGGCAGCTAAACTAAAGCTTAAAACTGGTACCTTGACTGCTAATGGTACCGTATTCGCCATGGCTCTAGGAGCGAATGGCACTCTCTACATTGGCGGCACCTTCACCACTGTCGGTAGCAGCACCCGGAACCACTTAGCCGCCATTGGCACTGACGGTACTCTCACTTCCTGGAACCCTAATGCTAATGACGGTGTGTATACCCTTGCCATCAGCGGCTCCACTGTCTATGCCGGCGGCACCTTCACCACTGTCGGTAGCAGCACCCGGAACCACTTAGCCGCCATTGGCACTGACGGTACTCTCACTTCCTGGAACCCTAATGCTAATAGTACTGGAGTAAATGCCCTTGCCATCAGCGGCTCCACTGTCTATGCCGGCGGCACCTTCACCACTGTCGGTAGCAGCACCCGGAACCACTTAGCCGCCATTGGCACTGACGGCACTCTCACTTCCTGGGATCCTAATGTTGATAATGGTACTGTGGATGCCCTTGCCATCAGCGGCTTCACTGTCTATGCCGGCGGTAGCTTCAGCGGTCTTGGCGGCACCACCCGTAATCGCTTAGCCGCCATTGGCACTGACGGCACTCTCACTTCCTGGAACCCTAATGTTAATGATGAGGTAAATACCCTTGCCATCAGCGGTTCCACTATCTATGCCGGTGGCACCTTCAGTACTGTCGGTAGTAGCACCCGGAACAAATTAGCCGCCATTCGCACTAACGGCACTCTCACTTCCTGGAATCCTAATGTTGGCACTGCTTTTAGTACTGTGTATACCCTTGCCATCAGCGGCTCCACAGTCTATGCCGGCGGTAGCTTCACCACTGTTAGCGGTAATAGTAATATTATTCGTTTCGCTCAATTTATCGTCCCCCAGAGAAATGGTGGACGAGCAGCCCTTCAGCGGCACCACCCGTAACCGCTTAGCCGCCCATTGGCACTGACGGCACTCTCACTTCCTGGAACCCTAATGTTGGTACTGCTCTTTAAGTAAGGACATCTCCGGAAAAACTGCATCTTATTCATCTCCCGCGTAAAATGCGGCAAGCCGCATCACGCGGCGCAGCCAACATTTAGCGAGTCCCGTGGGGCGTGGCGAGCGAAACGAGCTTTACGCCCTTTACGGGTAAGAGTCAGCCCTACTTAAAATAGTGTGTTCTATAGTGTTAGAATTATAGAAAGCAGTTCTTTTGCGGGATTTCTCAACTATGATTCTACTCAGAGCCAAAATCAGAGTTTTCCTCACCCTCCTGGCAGTCCTTGGTATCCCCCCCTTCATTTACAATGTCTCATTGGCCTTGGCTGACTTCTCATCAGCTGACCTGGAGCTTAAAACCGGTACTTTGACTACTGATGGTGCCATACAAGCGATGGTCCTAGGAGCGGATGGCACTCTCTATATTGGTGGCAGCTTCACCTCTGTCAGCAGCATCACCCGTAACAACTTAGCCGCCATCGGCACTGACGGCACTCTCACTTCCTGGAACCCTAATGCTAGTGGTACTGTGAACGCCCTTGCCATCAGCGGCTCCACAATCTATGCCGGTGGCAGCTTCACCACTATTGGCGGCACCACCCGTAACAGCTTAGCCGCCATCGGCACTGACGGCACTCTCACTTCCTGGAACCCTAATGCTAATAATACTGTGAACGCCCTTGCCATCAGCGGCTCCACAATCTATGCCGGCGGCAGCTTCACCACTATTGGCGGCACCACCCGCAACTTCTTAGCCGCCATTGGCACTGACGGCGCTCTTACCTCCTGGAACCCTAATGCTGATGGTAATGTGAGCGCCCTTGCCATCAGCGGCTCCACAATCTATGCCGGCGGTAACTTCAGCACTGTCAGCAGCACCACCCGTAATCGCTTAGCCGCCATTGGCACTGACGGCGCTCTTACCTCCTGGAACCCTAATGTTAGTGGTACTGTGAACGCCCTTGCCATCAGCGGCTCCACAATCTATGCCGGCGGTAACTTCAGCACTATTGGCGGCACCACCCGTAACAACTTAGCCGCCATTGGCACTGACGGCACTCTCACTTCCTGGGACCCTAATGCAAATAGTCTTAGTGCCGTGAAAGCCCTTGCCATCAGCGGCTCCACTGTCTATGCCGGCGGCAGCTTCAGCACTATTGGCGGCACCACCCGTAGTCGCTTAGCCGCCATTGGCACTGACGGCACTCTTACCTCCTGGAACCCTAATGCTAATAATACTGTGAACGCCCTTGCCATCAGCGGCTCCACTGTCTATGCCGGCGGCAGCTTCACCGCTGTTGGCGGCAATACTAACATTATTCGTTTCGCCCAATTTATCGTCCCCCAGAGAAATAGCGGACGAGCAGCCAGTATCGCAAGGGCATTTCCTCTACCTACTATAGCTACATTTTTTTCACCCCAAGTTAATCCTGATTTAGCATCCGCCATAAGCATTGCTGCCTCAACAACTGCTACCTCCACTTCATCAACAACTTCATTAAGAACACCACCAGTTCTTCCCCCTTATCCTACAATTGCTCAAGTCCAAACAGCGATTAGTGAGCTCATTAAACTGATTAACCAAATTCAAGATAATCTTCAGGCACCCGATGTACTTACTCTTATTGCCCAAATTGCTCAACAGATTGCCCGGATTCAGCAGGCTATCGGAACCCCTCCAGCAACCCTGTTTCCAGTCGAAGCGGTGCCGAAAACAGGCTCTTATCAAAAACAGCTCTCCTTTAAGCAAAGAAATGATGACGTAAGAGCTCTCCAGACCTTTCTCAAATCTCAAGGAGCGGATATCTATCCGGAAGGACTGGTGACTGGCTATTTTGGTCCTCTTACAAAAGAAGCCGCGGGAAGGTTTCAGCTTAAATACGGCCTGGTTCACGATAAAGACGACCCTGCCTATGGCTACCTTGGCCCTAAAACACGAGCTAAGATCAACTTCTTACTTGGTTTATAATCTCTGAAGAGTATTTTGTGCTATTCTTAAAGCAGGAATGGTTTTTACGCTCGCTATTAATTCTCCCCAATGAGGCCAGTCAATAAGATTCTCTACGGTCAATTTAGAACCAATTTCTGGAAATTATTTCTCATTCTCGTTTTAATGCTCCTTATCGTTGCCTTGGATGCGATAGCTCCATGGCCATTTAAAATACTTATTGACAACGTTCTCTCGGCTAACCCCATTGATGTTCACGACAAATTAAATTTTCTTTTGAAATTCTTTCACTCTCGGGAATTGCTCGGCTTCTTTGCTGTTTTTGCTTACTTTGTGAGCACTTTCCTCTTAGCGATCGTTGGCTATGTCAGATCGGTGGTGACAAAAAAGGTAATTAAGAGCCTTACGACCGATTTCTCAAAGCGGGCATTCAATAGTTTACAATCGCTAGCCATCGGATTTTACAACAAACAGCAGATTGGGGATTATATTTATCGCTTGAGTTACGATACCTCAGCCCTCGGAGATTTCTTTGAAGAAGGAATTATCCCTCTTTTCTCATCGGCTCTCTATTTCATTGTCACAGTCGGCATTATGCTCTTTATTGACGTAAGGTTAACGCTTTTTTCCCTTGTTGCCCTCCCGTTCTTAGCAGTCGGTCTTTACTTTTTTAATATTTATACTGTCCATGCAACTAAAAGATCCGAGTTTTTGAATAGCGCGACCCTTTCTTTTATTCAAGAAGCGTTGACTCATCTTAAAATTATTCAAGCTTTTTCCCAGCAGCATCGCGAATCGCGAACATTCGATAGGAAAGTCGATACTTTGCGTGAAAGTGACGTAGTATCATATCGACTTGATTTTCTTTTGACACTTCTCGTAGCGGTTATTATTGCCGTCAGCTATTCGTTCATTATCCTTTATGGCATTCGAGCAGTTTTCGCCGGAACGCTGACAACCGGGTTATTAGTCGTCTTTATTTTCTATCTTGATAATTTGATTAACCCATTGCTCTCAATCATTTATTCAGCAACGGCAGCTCAACAAGCATTTGTGAAAATTCAACGGATGAATGATTTCTTTTCAAAAAGAGCTCATCTCCACGACGCTGGATCAGTGAGAAAGATTACCGATACTACTATTCGGTTTGAACATGTAACCGTAATTGGGGATAAAGGAGGAAAAATGTTGGATGATGTTTCTTTTGAGATTGAACCCCAGAAGAGAACTATTATTTTCGGAGAGAACGGTTCTGGCAAAACGTCAGTTGTTAATCTTATCTTGCGGTTTATCAATAGGCCAAGTTCTGGTAGGGTGTTTCTTGGCGGGATTCCTATTGATCACTACAATTTGAAGGCTTTGCGTGATGCGATTACTTTTGTCCCTCAGGAAATTACACTTTTTGATGACACTATTCACCACAATATCGTATTCGGTAATCCGGAGAGCTCGTGGGCAGATGTCCGTCGGGCGGCCAAGCTGGCGGCGGCCGATGACTTCATTAGGACATTACCGGGACGCTATCATTATCGAGTCGGCGAGGCTGGTACTTTGCTTTCTGGCGGCCAGCGCCAGCGACTGATGTTAGCCCGGGCACTGATGAAGAAAGATGCTAAGATACTTCTTTTTGACGAGACCCTCTCGGCCCTAGACGTAAAGACAAGACAGCAAGTTATTGATAATATTTATCGTTTCTCGCGAGGGAAAACAACCATTATCGTTTCTAATATTTTCGACGTAGTGAGTGCGGCTGATCAGGTAATTGTTCTCAATAAAGGTAGGGTTATCTACGCCGGGGCAAGTTCCCGTTTGCCAAAAGAATTGGCGCTCTATAAAATGATTATAGAAAATGACTGAGGATTATCTCCCATTCTCACTGCTATGAGGATAAGAACAAAGGCGATCGAGCCAAAGTGGTTTCTTGTCATTTCTTTTTTCATTGCGGGGCTTTTCTTAGGCGGTCTCGGTCTTTACTTGTGGCTTAATATCCAGCCTCCTCAGCTGCGGAAAATTCACCTTAGCGGGTCAAGCTATCAATACATTAATCCGCTCTTGGCCGTTGATATTGGGGAGAGCCATTCTTTTTTTCAGAATAAGTCACTAGAACTAAAACTCCAGGGTTTTATCAACGCCCAAAAAGAAAACCATTCTATTACTGATACTGCTGTCTATTTCCGAGATCTAGAAACGGGAACTTGGACGGGAATTAACGAAGGTCTGAATTTCTCTCCCGGAAACCTTTTGAAATTACCAATTATGATTACTCACTTTAAGTTAGCAGAGACAGATCCTTCTATCCTCGGTAAAAGCCTTAAATTTTACGGCGGGAGTCTAAATACACATAACCTTCTCCAGCCGACCGACTCACTCAAGACAGGATCCTCATATACCGTCGATGAGCTTCTTCGAAGGATGATTGCTAACGGCGATGGCAATGCGGCTGCCCTCCTTTTTGACAATGTCGATAAAGCCTCCCTGGATGAAGTATTTTCTGACCTCGGCGTTACCTATAAAGAGGATAAAGGGAAACCTGATTTCATTAGTCTCAAGGCCTACACAATTTTCTTTCGAGTCCTCTATAACGCAACCTATTTAAATAGGGACTTCTCGGAGAAAGCTCTAGAATTGTTAGTTGACGCTGATAATAGTATCGGCATTGGCGCCGGACTCCCCAAAGATATACCAATAGCTAATCGGCTCGGAGGAAGAACGTTTACAGTTGGAAGTAAGCAGTTCTTTGAGATGCATGATTGTGGCGTGATCTATTATCCCTCTCATCCCTATCTTCTCTGTAGCGTGGTCCAAGGAGATAACTTAAATAATCTCAAAAGTTTTTTGAAAGAGCTTGGGGGAATCGTCAATGGAGAAGTGAATTACGAGTATAAACACTAAGCGGTATCCGCACAGAAATAGATATTCTACCTTGTTTTTGTTATTATATAACTAAAGGTCGAGTGATAATGGATTTAGATATTAAAAGAGGAAAATGGCAACTAAGAGAAAGAAGACAAAAAAGGTAAAGGGAGGTGGAGTAAAG